>OGXW01003515.1_pt1 | contig 10276 bp, 9 predicted proteins | sample 1576341 | NCBI WGS metagenome assembly OGXW01 (sample SAMEA3541592, study PRJEB24748) | human gut metagenome | biome: human gut; feature: human-associated habitat; material: faeces | place: China | collected 2012
TGAGGAGTACAGAAACAGAAAACCGAAGAATCTCTCTGGTGGACAGAGACAGAGAGTGGCGCTTGGACGTGCTATAGTGAAGGATCAGAAAGTATTTCTCATGGATGAGCCGCTTTCCAACCTTGATGCAAAGCTCAGAGTCAGCATGAGAAGTGAGATAAGCAAGCTTCACAGAGATCTTGGAAGTACTACTATATATGTAACACATGACCAGGTTGAGGCTATGACCATGGCAGATCGTATAGTGATCATGAAGGACGGAGTTGTACAGCAGACAGGAGCTCCTATGGAGCTTTATGATCACCCTGTCAATCTCTTTGTAGCAGGCTTCATAGGCTCACCTCAGATGAATTTCTTTGACGTGACGCTGGATGGCGATGGAGTGACATTCAAGGATGGAAGCAGAATGAAGCTCACAGACGAGACTGTCAAGAAGCTGAACGATCATGGACAGAAGAATGTGATACTCGGTATTCGAGGAGAAGATATCAAGTTCGATCCTCAGAATCTGGATCTCTATAAGGACAATACATTCAGTGCTGTTATCGAGGATACAGAGATCATGGGAAATGAAAATAATCTGTATTTCCAGTTTGCGGAAAGCAAGACTGTTGCAAGAGTATCAAAGTATGAGATAAGCCAGATAGGCGACAAGGTTTCGTTCGTATTCATGCCACATAAGCTGCACTTCTTTGACAGCACAACCGAAAAAACAATATAATCAAGCAGAAGGAGGTCACAGTATGCATACATGCCAGAAGGCAGATGAATATATAGAAAAGAACAGAGTAGACAGAGCAGACAAGCCGGAGTTCCATCTTACAACTCCGGTGGGCTGGTTAAACGACCCTAATGGATTTTCCATATATAAAGGAAAGGTGCATTTGTTTTATCAGTTCCATCCATACAGCACGGAGTGGGGACCGATGCACTGGGGACACTCCAGTTCAAAGGATTTCATAAAATGGGAAGAGCTTCCAACTGCGCTGGCGCCAGACTCGGAATTTGATTCATTTGGGTGCTTTTCAGGAACTGCTATAGAGAATGACGGGAAGCATGTATTGTTCTATACAGGAGTAGTTGAGGAAAAACTGGCTGATGGAACTAAGAATGTTATACAAAACCAGTGTATGGCTGTAGGTGATGGAATTAGTTATGAAAAAATATCCAGCAATCCTGTTGTTGATGGGAAGATCATGCCGGAGGAATGCAGCCGTGCTGATTTCAGAGATCCGAAGGTCTGGAAGGATGCGGACGGCAGGTACTATATGCTGGCTGGAAACCGGACATATGATGGAATCCCTCAGGTTGTACTGTTCTCTTCAGATGATATGTACAACTGGAAATTTGAATCAGTATTTGCAAAGGATGAAACAGGCAGATTTGGCGCAGTATGGGAGTGCCCGGACTATTTTGAGATGGATGGACATAATGTGCTTATAGTATCCCCACAGGACATGTCAGCAGATGGAGAGTTTCACAATGGAAATAACGTGGTATTCTTCATAGGCGATGTGGATGAAGAGAAACATATTTTCAAGTATGAAAAAGCAGTATCTGTGGACAGTGGATTTGATTTTTATGCACCACAGACTATAAGAACACCTGATGGACGAAGAGTGATGATTGGCTGGATGCAGTCTTGGGACAGCGTAAATACGCTGCCATGTGGACAGAAGTGGGCATGTATGATGTCAGTTCCAAGAGAACTAATGATCTCTGACGGCAAGCTGATTCAGACTCCGGTCAGAGAGCTTTGCGGATACAGGCAGAACAAGCTGGTAGTTAATGATACTTTGCGTGGTGAGAAGACATATGAAGGCATTAACGGCAGAGTTATCGATATGACAGTTGATATAAAGAAAGCTGAATGCGGACATTTTACAATGCACTTTGCAAAGGATGAGATTCATGAAACCAATGTCAGCTATACCCCGGGAACACAAATGCTTGAGATAGACAGAACATTTGCGGGATGGATACGTGATACAAACTGTGTGCGCAAGGTCAAAATCAAGAATGGCAATGGCCTTTCAAAAATGAGAATAGTGATGGATTGGAATTCCATAGAGATATTTGTAAATGATGGAGAACAAGTGCTGTCTACAGTTATATATACACCGCGCAATGCTCAGGATATTGTATTTGAAACTGACGGATGTGTGGAACTAGAGGTGGAGAAATACGATCTGAACATATAAGTCATATGCTCTGATTGATCAAATTTTGAAAGGAGTCTTAATATGTGTAAATATGATGTGGCTGCACTTGGTGAGCTGCTTATAGATTTTGCGAAAAAAGAAGTGAATGTGACAGGTGATCTTATGTTTGCGGCAAATCCTGGAGGCGCTCCGTGCAATGTTCTGGCTATGTTGCAAAAGCTTGGCAGGAAAACCGCTTTTATTGGAAAGGTGGGCAATGATTTCCTTGGAGAATTTCTGGCAAAAACAGTTGAAGACCAGGGAATTGATATATCGGGGCTCTCCAGAGACAATAAGGTTCCTACAACTCTTGCATTTGTAAACAATACGCCGGATGGAGACAGAAGCTTTTCCTTTTACAGAAACCCTGGTGCTGACATGATGCTCAGTAAAGACGATGTGGATTTGTCAATTATAGGCAATGCGACGATATTCCATTTTGGCACTCTTTCTATGACAGACGACAGCGTGGAGCAGGCTACAAAGCTTGCGGTTGACTATGCAAAGAAAAATGGAAAAATTATTTCATTTGATCCAAATCTCAGGGAACCATTGTGGGATGACCTTGAGCGTGCAAAGGAAAAGATGGAATATGGTATGTCAGTATGCGATATACTTAAGATATCTGACAATGAGATAGAATTTGTGACAGGACAGAGCGATATTGAGACAGGAATCAAAATCATAAAAGAGAGATATTCTCCGAAACTCATATGTGCTACTATGGGTAAGGATGGAAGCATAGCTCTGTATGGCGATATTGAGGTAAAAGAAGATGGCTTTGTTCAGGAAAATACAGTAGATACCACTGGCGCCGGAGATACTTTTATGGCATGTGTTCTGAATTATGTGTGTGAGAATGGACTAGATAATCTTACGAAAAACCAGCTTACACAGATGCTGGTATTTGCAAATGCTGCGGCTTCCATTATAACTACAAGAGTCGGTGCACTAAAGTCTATGCCAGAGCGTGCAGAAATTGAGAGCCTCATATCAGGAAGAAATGCGAAGAATACATACGAGGTTCAGATCAATCTGGGGACGATAGATAAGGTAAAAAGATTTGTGGCTGCAATTGCTCCTTTAAGTGCGGATTTTGCAATAAAGAATGATAAGTATGTAGTTGATGCCAAGTCTATAATGGGAGTGTTCAGTATGGATTTGTCCAGACCGCTTAAACTTCAGATTGACACAGAGGGTGATCGGATTGATGATATTTTGAAAGAAATAGAAGAGTTTGTTATACAATAAAAATTTGAAAACCTAAATACATGTGATAAAAATACCAGCTTGCAAAGATTAGAAAAAACATCTGATTTTGCAGACTGGTATTTTGTTTATTTATCCAGCAAATATGCTGACTACATGTAAATGCGCAATGTCATAAATTTAAGCATATTGAAAAAAAGTTAAGCTCTGTTCTTCAATGCAGTTATGTTATACTTATAGTAAAAACACTGTTGAAAAGAGTGGTAGTGCATCAGTGCGGGGCCTAAAAACGACTACTATACTTATTAGGACTAAAACATCAGTAAATCTTGTGAAAACAAAGGAGAAATTGTATGAAAGTTCATAATTATAAAATAAAAAATAACTTTGAGCAGGCAGAGAATGCAACTTGCAAAACGTGCAGAAAAATAACATTGAACGGTATAGGTCTGCTTTCCGGAGCCCAGCTTAAGTATATAGCGTTCATTTCAATGCTCATAGATCATACGAATAAGACATTGCTGTATCCGTATCTGGATGGTGGAATAATATCGGCTGTAAGTGATGTATTTGATGTCCTGGGGCGGATAGCTTTCCCGATATTCATATATATGCTGGTGGAAGGATATTTTCATACGAGAAGCAAGTGGAAGTATCTTGGAATGCTGCTTATATTTGGCGTGATATCTGAGATCCCTTATGACATGTTCTCCAGTGGCGTATTCTTTGAATGGAATGCAAATAATATTATGTTTACATTGGCGATGGTGCTGGCAATGATATGGATCATAGATGTGCTGAGGAAAAAAATGGAGAAGCTTCCCAAGGCAGTATGGTTTATAGCAACAATACCGATAGTTGCCATAGTGTGCTTTATATCGATGAATCTTGCGGTTGATTATGACTACCACGCCATACTTATAGGATATTTCCTGTATATATTTCATGAAAAGTCCGCAATTGCAATACCGTTCTGCTACCTGGCGATGATCAAGGAACCGTGGGCACTGTTGGGGTTTGGACTGACTTTGACATACAATGGCAAGCGCGGTAGGCAGAATAAGCTGGTGAATTACCTGTTCTATCCGGTGCATATGCTGATACTCGGTATTATAAGGATGTGTCTTGGGCTGTGATAGATGAGAAGGAGCACGGTGGTATTATGGAAATCGATAAAGAGCTGATGACAAAGATATATGACCTCAGGCACAGGCTTCACGGCATTCCTGAGGCTTCGATGCATGAGACGCAGACTAAGGCGGTGCTCATGTCGTTTCTCAGGGAGAATACTGACCTTGAGATCGTGGATAGAGGCGCTTGGTTTTATGCGGTGCTGAAATCTTCTTATGACAGAATAGGGGATGAAGAAAGAACGCCGATCGCGTTCAGGGCAGACATGGATGCAGTGTGTGGGCAGGATGGAAAGCCGGGACATTACTGCGGGCATGATGGACATAGCAGTATATTATGTGGGGCTGCGGCATGGCTGTCCCGTGAAATGGAAAAATGTGGAAATACGCATGTGTGTGATATAAATGACAATTCTGGAGCGATTTGCCGGAATCAGATAATTAACAGGGACGTCTATTTCATTTTCCAGCCCGGCGAGGAGATCGGTGCCGGGGCAAGGCTGTGCAGAGATCTTATAATTGAGAAGAATATAGGTGAGATTTATGGACTTCATAACATACCGGGATATCCGAGAAATCATGTGCTGACGATAGATGGAACATTTGCATGCGCATCAACGGGGCTTGAGATACATATGGCTGGTGCTGCCAGCCATGCGGCATATCCTGAGGCGGGAAAGAATCCGGGGCCTGCGCTTGCCAGGCTGCTGCTGGAGGTAGAGAAGCTTACGGAGGAGTACAACCGCAGCAGGGGATTTGTCAGGATGACGCTCATCGGAATGGATATTGGAAGTGCCAATTACGGTGTGGCTGCATCAGAAGGAACGCTGCGCATGACGGTGAGGGCTGAGAGAGAAAAGGTATTTGCCGGGTATGTGGACGAGATAAAGCAGATTGCACAAAATACTGCGGACGATGGGGGCTTCACCCTTGATATACAGGAGATAGAGCGGTTCCCGGCAACGGAAAATCATGCTGTGAATGTGGACAAACTGAGAAAATGTGCTGCTGGCCAGAATATTGTGGTTACAGAACTTGCTGAGCCGATGAGATGGTCGGAGGACTTCGGATACTATCTGCAGGAGACAAAGGGAGCATTTTTCGGCATAGGTGATGGTGAGGATCATGCCCAGCTCCACACGGCGGGATTCGAGTTCCCGGATGAGATTATAGAGACTGCAGTTAAGATGTTTGTGGGGCTGGCGTTGATGTAGTGCATGTAAGAGATAGTAAGTTATTTGATGTTCAAAATGGGGTAAAGTCGTATGAAGATAAAATATGACAGGCGCGTAATGCGTATAATTCTGACCACCGCAGTGGTGGTATCTGTTCCTACACTTGCAGGAATGATCTGTGGTGTGTTTTTTGATGATACTGTCAGTACATTTTGCGATGTTATGATGGTGACCAGCGTTATTACATTTTGCCCTATGGCTGGTTTGTGGCTTGCCTGCCTGGACGCATGGCTGTACTTGAGAGAACTGGGCAAGGCTGGATATGAGGTTCCAGATGACAGAAGGAAATATAATTGTGTGCTGGAAAATCTGCCGAGAGAACGAGAAGATTATTGCATCGTTGATGGAAGGGACAGGGATAGCGTGATATTAGCATGTATTACGGCTGCATGTACACTCTGTTTTGCGGTGGTGGTCATAAAGTATTATGTAGGGTGGTGGCGCTGGATCCCCGGAGTGTCGATTCCTGGAATATGCCTGTGTATTGTTGCTGTATTCTGGGTGGCTGGGGCAGTTGTATATTATAGACAGTCTGACAATAGAAGATATAGAGGAAGACTTGAGCCGGTGGATGACAGAAAGGTAAGAACCTATTTGTTTAAGAAGATAATGACTGTACTTTTGGCTGGCTTTGTATCCGTGATTTTTGATCTGGCTATGTTTTCTGCGGCTGGTTACATGGCCAAAGCGCAGGTGGAGGCGGATGCCGAGAAGGTTAGATACGAGGTCGCTGGTATCAGCGATGTATCTCGTGACGGTCAAGATGGGACATACCAGCTAGGAGAGATAGACACGGACAAGCTGAGCATAGATTTTCGGATGAAAGACGGACATCTTGAATGGCAGTCAGAGCACGGGCAGATGAAGCTTACGTATGTATATACATGGAAATATGGGGAAACGGAAAGAAGGATTATCAGATGATACTGCGGAAATTCCCGAACTTAGGCATAAAATTCCTCTTATAGAACAAAATAAATATAGAACGTATTGCAGACCATTATGAGGTTTTGCATAGCATGTCCTGAAGAGTGATGGATTATTGTATGTGGAGGTTCGACATGACAAAAGCGGCAAAGATATATCTGGTGGTTCTCATATGGCTGTCAGCACTGGTGCAGCTGGCGGTACTTCTGATCTAGAATTTATTAGCTGTTATCTGAATAGCGATTCGGATTTGATGGATTCAGTAAAATGTGACTGCCTCTTGAATGTAAAACCCAAAAATGATATGATTAAAAAAGTTTTAGAGAATTATGATACAAAAATACACCATAATTCTCTAAAATATATATTTTGCAAGGCGTTTTAGAGAATTATGAGGTAATATCATGATCGGAAGAAAAAAGGAAATAAAATTATTAGATGATTGTCTGTATTCTGGCAAAGCGGAGTTTTTGGTAGTATATGGCAGACGGCGTGTAGGAAAGACATACCTGATAAAAGAATACTTCAACAATAGTTTTTCGTTTTATGCAACCGGCTTATCCAAAGCCAAAACAAGGGAACAGCTTAGGGCTTTTGATGGAAGCCTTTTAGAATATGGGGGTGAGAATAATACAGTATCAAGAGATTGGTATGATGCATTTGTGAAACTGAAAAAATTGTTGCAGAGAGATGATGTAAGAAGGGATCCTGCGAGTGGGAAAAGGGTAGTTTTTCTTGATGAACTTCCGTGGATGGATACGGCTAGATCAGACTTTAAGAGCGCTCTTGAATATTTCTGGAACAGCTGGGCTTCTGCTGAGAAAGATATGCTATTGATAGTTTGCGGCTCTGCTACATCGTGGATTATTGATAATTTATTATCGGACAGAGGTGGTTTTTATAATAGAATCACGAGGCAAATGCATCTTATGCCATTTACACTTGAGGAGTGCAGGGAGTTATTTGAAGAAAATGGGATGTCGTTAACTTCACAGCAGGTGATCGAGAGCTACATGGTGTTTGGAGGAATTCCATATTATTTGAATTGCTTTGACAGGAGACTTAGTCTGGCACAGAATATTGAAGAACTTTTGTTTAAACAGACAGGTCAGTTGTACTATGAATACGACAGGCTTCTTGGCTCTTTGTTTAAGAAGTGTGAACGTCATGCGGCGATACTTACTGCCTTATCGACGAAAAAAGGTGGTATGCTGAGGACAGAACTTGCCAGAATATCACAGATAGGGGATGGAGCTCCGCTTACAAAAGCACTGAATGAGCTTGAACAGTGTGGCTTTATAAGAAAATACAAAAATTATATGAAAGAAAAGAATGGAGTATATTTTCAGCTTATAGATCCATTTATGATGTTCTGCTATAAGTTTATACAGAACAGAGAATATGATAGCTGGATGAGTTATATAAATACACCAGGATATTATTCATGGGCTGGAAATGCATTTGAGATGGTATGTCTTATACACGTGAATCAGATTAAGAAGACATTGGGAATTGCTGGTGTTGAGACAAATGAATACGCCTGGAGAAGTATGGCATCAAACCCTGGTGCTCAGATAGACTTGATAATAGATAGAAGAGATGGAGTAGTCAATGTATGTGAAATAAAGTATACGATGGCAAAGTATGCCATAGATGCAGCATATGAGGATAATCTCAGAAACAAGATATATGCTTTTGTGAACGAGACTAAATGCAAAAAAGCAGTACATCTTACATTCTTGTCTGTAGTTGGGCTGACAAAGAATAGTCATTCCGGCATTGTTCAGAATGAAATAACAGGTAACGACCTGTTTTGTTAAAGAATTAAATGAAAATATATATCATTACCAATGATTATATGTTAGAATAAATCGACTTTGTTTCAAATTGCAGGGATGCAGCCGCGAATATGCGGAATGTTTGGAGACAGGGTCGATTTTTCTGCATAAAAATGCAGGATGATCTTCATGGATTTCGGGAAAAATAGGAAGTCTGTTAGCTATTTTACCCTGGATACCATGCCTTAAAATGTATCTCGACATGGAGAGGCAGGTGGATAGGGCTACTAACCGTTATCCATGCCATCACCCGGTTATAATAAAGGGGTTTTTTCTTAACATGTTTTTGATTCCCCGACAGTATGAGGGCAAGATAAAGTTGTGCTCATGCGAGGAGAGCTATCAGATAGGCTTTTCGTTATTTGCTCCCCGGGCTGGTGAGATATACAGCAGTGATACATGGAGCGTGGATTTGTTGTCCGCTGACGGCGGGGCGGTCGCTCTTGTCGTCCATTTGGAATGGCAGATGACAAATGCGCTTTGTTGGGGCACTGTAAGTAGGTGACGGAGTATGTCACGATACTTAAGGAGGAAATAAATGGAAAAAAACAACAATAATTCCAACAATATCATTGAATTGAAAAGCATTGTCAAGACCTATGACAATGGATTCACAGCAACCCACGGCTTTAACCTCGAAGTGAAGAGAGGCGAGTTCGTCACGTTCTTAGGCCCTTCAGGCTGCGGAAAAACCACGACACTTAGAATGATAGCAGGATTCGAGATTCCTACTTCAGGAGAGATATTACTGAATGGGCAGGATATCAGCAAACTTCCACCAAATAAGAGACCTATCAATACGGTCTTTCAGAGGTATGCGCTGTTCCCACACCTGAATATCTTTGACAACATAGCATTTGGCCTCAAGCTCAAGAAGCTTCCTAAGGCAGAGATTGTGAAGAAGGTCAAGAAGGTTCTTGAGATGGTTGACCTTGAGGGCTTTGAGGACAGAAAAGTCGCCACGCTTTCGGGTGGACAGCAGCAGAGAATAGCTATAGCGAGAGCTCTTGTCAATGAGCCGGAGATACTTCTTCTGGATGAGCCTCTTGGTGCGCTGGATCTCAAGATGAGAAAAGAGATGCAGATAGAGCTTAAGGGAATGCATGACAGGCTGGGAATCACTTTTATCTATGTAACACACGACCAGGAGGAAGCACTCACCATGTCAGACAAGATAGTTGTCATGAGCGAGGGTGAGATACAGCAGATAGGAACTCCTGAAGATATATATAATGAGCCAAAGAACGCATTTGTTGCGGATTTCATAGGCGAGAGTAACATCTTCAACGGAATCATGACGGGCAAGTTAAAGGTAAGATTCTGTGGTGCAGAATTTGTCTGTCTGGATGACGTGGAGATTGGAACGAAGGTGGATGCCGTAGTAAGGCCGGAGGATGTGATAATCACCACACCTGAACAGGGCGTTATAAAGGGCGTTGTGACCTCCGTAGTATTTAAGGGCGTTCACTATGAGATCACCGTTGAGTCCGGAAGAAATGAGATAGTTATTCAGACCACAAAGTCCGCCAAGGTTGGAGACAAGGTTGGCCTCAATGTTGAACCTGATGGAATACACATCATGATATCGGAGACTGCAATCAACAAGATTGAGAGCTCGGTCAACAGAAACTACGCACTTGGTGTATTCGACGGCAAGGTATCATGCGACCTCACGGAGATCGTTCCGGGCTCAGCCATGAAGGATGGCGTGCTGGTGGATGCAAATGGTGAGGTGA
>OGXW01003519.1_pt1 | contig 10268 bp, 8 predicted proteins | sample 1576341 | NCBI WGS metagenome assembly OGXW01 (sample SAMEA3541592, study PRJEB24748) | human gut metagenome | biome: human gut; feature: human-associated habitat; material: faeces | place: China | collected 2012
ATAGTGTAAAAACATTATTTACAGGAGAAGCATCTGTTGATCAAATGGTTGGAATTGTTGGGATTTCTGAAATAGTTGTTAAAACAGCAGGAATTGCTAATTATATAAATTTAATGGCTTTGATTTCGATATCATTGGGAATAACAAATTTATTACCAATACCAGCTTTAGATGGTGGAAAAATTTTGATATTGATTATAGAAATAATTAGAAGAAAACAAATGAAAATTGAAACAGAAGCAAAAATTCAAATGATAGGTTTTTCAATTTTACTTGCTCTATCATTGATTGTAACATATAATGATATTATAAGAATTCTATAAAAGAAAGAGTGTTGCAAATGAAAAAAAGAAATAGAAAACGAAAACTAACAAGAAGTCAAAAAGGAATATCATTGATTGCTTTAACAACAACAATATTAGTACTTGCAATAGTAACTTCAATTGTTGTATATAATTCTAAAAATAATATAATGATAAAACAATATAAAAAATTAGAAAATGATATAGATGTTTTAAATAATAAAGTTGGAATGTATTATTTGAAAAATGGAGAATTGCCAATATGTATGAGAAGTGATCGAACTTATATAGAATATAATGATAATAGGACAGAAGAAGAACAAAAATACAATAAATTTAAAGAAGATAAACATCAAAATGATAATGATAAGTATTTTATATTAGATTTAAATAAGATAGATGGAATTTCTTTGAATTATGGTGCTGATTTTTATAACATAGATCAAGCTTATACAAACTTAGGGTATTGCCCTGATTTATATGTAATAAATCAACAAAGTCATAGGATTTATTATGTTAAAGGAATTGATATGGGCATAGAAAGAGCGGCCGACGGAAGTTTGAGTAATGGAAAAGTTTATTATACAGTTGGAGAAAATGTAGAAATACCTTTATATAAATCAATAAAGTATATAAAAGATCTTACAGATTTGAAAGAAGTAAGAAAAAATGTGAATGAAGGATCTCAAACATACAAAGATTGGATATTAATTCAAACACAAAATATTAAAATGAATGGAGAAGAGTGGAATGAGCCAATTGGAACAGATGCACATCCATTTGAGGGGGAATATAATGGTGCAGGATATGCCATAGAAAATTTTAAAATTAATTCTACTGTTTCTGGAGGTATTTTTGGAGTAAATAAAGGAACAATTCAAAATTTAGGAATTGAATCTGGAAAGATAGTAGCCAATGGAATATCTGGTGCGATTGTTTCTAAAAATGCTGGAGGTTCAATAATAAATTGTTATAATAAAGCAGATGCAGTATATAATATTACTAATATAGAATCTGGTGCATCTGCAGGAATATGTGGACAATCAACAGGAGGAATAATTAGTCAATGTTATAATAGTGGAACGATAACTGCAAATTTTAGTAAAAGATTTTCTGCTGTATGTGGAATAGTAGGGATTGCATCTAATACCAGAATTGAGGAATGTTATAATATAGGAAATATAAGTGGAATAGCACAATATAGTTTGAGTAAAAATAAATGGAGTGACGGAAATAATAGAGCTTGTGGAATTGCAGATGAAATTGATACTCAGTCCAAGATCATTAATTGCTATAATATGGGAAATATAACACTTACAACAAAAATTGCTGAAGATGTTTGCCCTGTTGCAGCAGGAATATTAGGACAAAATCAAGGTGGAAATGTAGAAAATTGTTATAATGTAGGAAATATAACAGTTAATGAAACTAGAACAGATATAAAGACAACTAGAAGAGCTGCTATATGTGGATGTAATTATTTGAATGGAAATGAGAGTAATTATATAAATTGCTATTATGTGTCAGAGACAACAGTAAATAGTTTAACAGCAGTTGGTTCAAATGGATATGATGGAAAAAATGGATATGCTCCAATAGTGGGAAATGCAAAAAAACCATCTGAATTAAGAAATTTAGCAAGTGTTTTAGGTGATGCATATAAAGAAGATAAAAATAGTAGTCTCAATTCGGGATATCCAATATTAACATGGCAACAATAAAAACAAAAATAGCAAGTAAAACTTGCTATTTTCTTTATTTTGTAGTAAAATAGAAACGACATTTTATAAATAATAATAAACTAAATATAACCAATAAAAAGAGAGGTAATTGAAATGTACAGAACACATAATTTAGGAGAACTTAGAATAGAAAATGTAAATCAAGAAGTAGAACTATCTGGATGGGTACAAAAAATACGTAATTTAGGTGGAATGATATTTATAGATTTAAGAGATCAATTTGGAATAACACAAATAGTAATAAATGATGAAAAAATGCAAGAACAAGTAAAAAATGTTCCAACAGAAAGTTGTATTCACATATGTGGTAAAGTTGTTGAAAGAAGTAGCAAAAATCCTAAAATGCCAACAGGAGATATAGAAGTTGTAGCAAATAAATTCGAGATATTAGGAAAATGCAAAAATGTATTGCCATTTGAAATAAATACAGACCAAGAAGTAAGAGAAGATTTAAGACTTGAATATAGATTTTTAGACCTAAGAAATGAAAAATTACACAATATAATTTTATTAAGATCAAAAATCTTAAAAACATTAAGAGATAAAATGGATGAATTAGGGTTTGCAGAAATACAAACACCAATACTTGCAAATTCATCACCAGAAGGAGCAAGAGACTTTTTAGTACCAAGTAGATTACATCCTGGAGAATTTTATGCATTACCACAAGCACCACAACAATTTAAACAATTATTAATGGTAAGTGGCTTTGATAAATATTTTCAAATAGCACCATGTTTTAGAGATGAAGATCCTCGTGCGGATAGAGCACCAGGAGAATTCTATCAATTAGATTTTGAAATGAGTTTTGCAACACAAGAAGATGTATTTAAAGTAGTAGAAGATGTTATACCATATACATTTAAAAAGTTCACAAACTGGAAAGTTGATGAAGGTCCATTTATACGTATTCCATATAGAGAAGCAATGGAAAAATACGGAATAGATAAACCAGATTTAAGAAATCCATTAATTATTCAAGATGTAACAAAAGTATTTGAAAATATAGAATTTAATGCATTTAAAGATAAAACAGTAAAAGCCATAGTTGTACCAGATGGTGCTGAGCAAGGAAGAAAATTCTTTGATAAGATGACAGAATTTGCTACAACAGATGAAGTTGGAGCAAAAGGATTAGCTTGGACTAAATTTGAAAAAGATGGAACAGTACAAGGGGGAATTGCTAAATTTATAACAGATGAAGCAAAAGCTAAATTAGAAAATGAATATGGAGTAAAAGCAGGAGACAGTATATTTTTTATAGCAGATGAATTCCATAAAGCACAAAAAATTGCAGGACTTGTAAGAATTGAGCTTGGAAAGAGATTAAACTTACTAGAAAAAGATACATATAGATTTTGTTTTATAGTAGATTTCCCAATGTATGAATTATCAGATGAAGGAACAATAGATTTCTGCCATAATCCATTCTCAATGCCACAAGGAGGATTAGATGCATTAGAATCAAAAGATCCATTAGATATATTGGCATATCAATTTGATTTAGTATGTAATGGATATGAAACAATGTCAGGAGCAGTAAGAAATCATGATCCAGAAATAATGGTTAAAGCATTTGAAATTGCAGGATATACAGAAGAAGATGTAAAAAATAGATTTGGGGCATTATATAATGCATTCCAATATGGAACACCTCCACATGCTGGAGCTGCACCTGGTGTAGATAGAATGGTAATGCTTATAGCAGATTCAACAAATATAAGAGAAGTTATAGCATTTCCTAAAAATAAAAAAGCGAGAGATTTATTAATGAGAGCACCATCAGTTGTTACAAAACAACAGTTAGATGATGTACATATTTCAATAAAAGAAGATTAAAAAAAGCACTGAACTTTAATTAGTTCAGTGTTATTTTTATTTATTCTTCCCAGAAAGATTTATATGTTCTATAAGCAGAATATATATCAAATTTACTTGTAACTTCATAAGGAGAATGCATTGAAAGTAGAGGAATACCACAATCTATTACATCTACACCTTTATTAGCTAATATATAAGCGATTGTACCACCGCCACCAACATCAACTTTTCCAAGTTCGGCAACTTGATATTTTATATCATTTTTTTCTAAAACATTTCTTACCCATGCAACATATTCTGCATTAGCATCAGAAGCACCAGATTTTCCACGAGCACCAGTATATTTATTTAAACTGATACCTTTTCCTAAATATCCAGCATTGTGTCTGTCTGAAACACTAGCATATAATGGATCAAAACCTGCATCAACATCTGCAGAAAGCATTTTTGAGAAACAGAATACTTTATCTAATAGATTTGTTCTATTTTCACCTGTTTTATTTAATAATTCAGAAATGAAATAATCAAATACATGTGATTCCATACCTGTATTTCCCATACTTCCAATTTCCTCTTTGTCAGATAAAATGCAAATAGCTGTTGTTTTTACATTTTCAAGAGACATCATAGCTTTTAAAGATGTGTAAGCACAAACTTTATCATCTTGACCATAAGCAGCAACCATACTACCATCAAAACCTAATGAACGAGCTTTAAATGCAGGAACAACTTCAAGTTCTGAACTTAATAAATCAGCTTCTGTAATATCATATTTTTGATTTAGGATGTTTAAAATGTTTAATTTTACAGCTTCTGCTTCAGATTTGTTTCCATAAGGAATATTTCCTAATAATAAATTTAAATCTTCACCATCTATTCCATTTTTTAATTTTTTCTCCATTTGGTCTTGAGCTAAATGTGGTAATAAATCAGTAATTACAAATATAGGATCATTTTCGTCTTCACCAATATTTACTAATATTTTTTCACCATTTGCTTTAGCGATAACACCATGAATACTTAATGGAATTGTTGTCCATTGATATTTTTTTATTCCACCATAATAATGTGTTTTAAAATATGCAAAACCTGTATCTTCATAAAGGGGATTTGGTTTTAAGTCAAGTCTAGGTGAATCAATATGTGCTCCAACAATTTGAAGACCATTTTCTAATTTTTCTGTACCTATTACTGCTAAATACATACTTTTATCTCTATTTATATAATAAACTTTATCACCAGGTTTTAAAAATTCACATTTTGTTACATCTCTAAAACCATTTTGTTCAGCCATTTCTTTTGCTGAAATTACAAATTCTCTTTCTATTTTTGCTTTGTTTAGGAAGTTCATGTATCCATTTGAAAAAGTATAAATAGCTTCTTTTTCTCTGTCATTAATTGAATTCCAACCAAGTTCTTTTTTGTTAAATAATTTTTCTTTTAATTCTTTTGCATTTTCTTCCATAATATATATTCCTTTCTTTTGAATTTTTTTAATCAAAGTTAGTATATCACTTTGAAACATATTTTTCCATAAAATTATCAAAATTATACCAAAAAATTATGTGATTAATTTATTTTTTATAAGACTTTAAATGTAAGTTTTGAATGAAATAAAAAACTTACATTTAAAGTCTTTAATTATAATAGAATAGTTCATAATTCTATTATATGAAAATGATTAAAACTTGAATACAGAGCCTATAATTATAGAAAAAAGGAAGGAATGATGATAAAATGAGTTCATTATGGATAGAGACTACAAAAGACGAAATTCAAACAAGTTCATTAATAAAAGATGAAAAAACAGAAATATGTGTTATAGGAGCAGGACTATTTGGATTAACAACAGCCTATTATCTAAGCAAATATGGAAAGAAAGTTATTGTAATAGATAAAGATAAAATTGGTGAGAAAGTAAGTGGAAATACAACAGGAAAAATTACAAGTCAACATGAATTATTTTATAATTATTTAATTAATGATTACGGAGAAGAATATGCAAAAAAATATTTAGAAGCAAACGAAAAAGCAATCAAAAATATAAAAAGAATAGTTGATGAAGAACAAATAGATTGTGATTTTGAAATAAAACCAGCATATGTATTTGCTCAAAAAGAAGATGAAGTTTTAGATATAGAAAAAGAAGTAAATGCTGTAAACAAATTAGGCAAAAAAGCAGAATATGTAAATGAGATAAAATATTTTCCAATCCAAATAAAAGGAGCAATAAAATTTGAAAATCAAGCACAATTTCATCCTAGAAAATATATGTTAGGACTATGCAAATCTATATTAACCCAAAATAAAATATATGAGAACACAACAGCATTAGAAGTTGAAAGAAGCGGTAATAATTACATTATTCATACAGATAAAGGTGATATAGAAACAGAAAAAATTGTAATTGCAACACATTATCCAATATTAAATATGCCAGGATTTTATTTTACCAAAATGTATCAATCAACATCATATGTAATTGCAATAGAAGCAAATCAAAAAATACCATATGGAATGTTTATAAGTGCAAAAGAACCAATATATTCGTTTAGAACAGCAAAATATCAAGGAAAAGATATATTATTAATATGTGGTTCAGATCATAAAACAGGTGAAGCAATTGCGACAAATGAAAAATATAAAGAATTAGAAGATTTAGCAAAAAAATATTATCCTGATTGTAATATATTATTTAGATGGAATACAAGAGATTGCATAAGTTTAGACAAAATTCCATATATAGGAGAGTTTTCAAGTTTTATGAAAGGGGTATATGTAGGAACAGGATTTAAGAAATGGGGAATGGCATTTTCAAATGTATCTGCAAACATAATTGTTGATGATATTTTAGGAAAAGAAAATGAATACAAAGAAATCTTTAATTCTAAGAGAATGAAACCAGTAAAAAATAGATGGGAAGTAAAGAATATGGTTGTAAATACTGCAAATAATTTAGTTTTTGACAAATTTAGAATAGAGCCATATAACATAGAACAAATTGCAAATGATAATGGCGCAATAATTGAGAAAAATGGAGATATAATTGGTGTTTATAAAGATACGATAGGGAAAGTCTATGCTGTAAAACCAATATGTACACATTTAGGCTGTTTATTAACTTGGAATAATACAGACAAAACATGGGACTGTCCATGCCATGGAAGTAGATTTGATTATATGGGAAAAAATATTTATGAGCCAGCAATTAAAGGACTAAAAACTATAAAAATATAATTAAAAAATATTTACAAAAAAAGCTTGATTTGTTATAATAAATTTGTATAAAAAGAGCAAAAACTGAAGAACAATTAAAAACAAAGGAGACCATGTAATATGGAATATGAAAATACAACTGAATTAGCAAATAGAGAAGAAGCATGCAAAAGAGTTAAACAAATAGCAAAAGTAATAGAAAAAATAAAAATAAATAACTACCTAAAAATTGGAGGAATATCTGAAGAAGACAAGCAAAAACTAGCTCAATTAGAAAGCAGTATGAATATTGTTGCAAATGAAAATGGATTACAAAAATTAGCATCACAATTAAGCACAAAAATATCTGAAAGATATGATATTGAAAGTGAACAGAGTGAAACTCAACAAGATGAACAAAATTCAATAAAAGATAGACTAGAAGCATATAGAGGAGCAATTGATGCCGAAGTACAAGCATTAAAAATAGGAAAAATTTCTAAAGCAAAGAGATGTCAGAAACGAGCTAATATGTTAATACAACAACTAGAAAAGGATGATATTCAAAGAGCAGTTGAATACAAAAGAGGAGTTCTAGCAGGGCTAAATGTATCATTAGATATATCAACAGAAAAGGTTCAAGTATGGTTAAATAGATTTAAAGGATGTTGGAGAGAAGAAGATTTTAATAAAAGAAAAACTATAACTCAAGAGATAACAAATATAACACAAACCAAAACAGAAGAAAAAAGTACAAAAGAATTATTTGCAGGAGTTGAAATTTAAATTCTTACAAATGATGAAAGGAGAACAAGAGAAGTGGAACAAAATTTATCAAAAGCATTTACAGAAGTTTATGAAATATTAAAAGTTACACCCATTGAATTAACGAGTAAAATTCCAACAAAGTTTAGAAAAATTATAGAAGAAAATAGAGACAAAGAATATAGATTTCAATTAGAAGAACCATTTAATGAAAAAGACTTGAAAGAAGAAACAATTGTTATATTAGGATTAATATATAGAGACTTTTTGGCAGATCCTGAAGAAAGAGAAGATTTACAATTAAAAGACACAGAAGCTATCAAAAAAGTTGAAGAAGAATTGAATCAAAAATATGATATGGAAAATGTATTTAATAAGAGAAAAACAAAGAAAAATGTAAACAATTCTCCAGAAGAAATGGGATTAACAGTATATAAAGAAAGATTTATAAAGAAAATATTTAATTTAATAAAAGGAATATTTAAAAAATAAAGAATCAAAGGAAAAAAGAAAAATGAAAAAAGGAAAATTATTTGTAATAGATGGAACAGATGGAAGTGGAAAACAAACACAATTAGAAAAATTAAGAAAAAGACTTGATGAAGAAAATATAGAATATAAAAATGTAAGTTTTCCTAATTATGAAAGTCCATCATCATCACTAGTAAAAATGTATTTATCAGGAGAATTCGGTCAAAACGCAAAAGAAATAAGTCCATATATTGCATCAACATTTTATGCAGTAGATAGATATGCAACATATAAAAAAGGTATAGAAGAATTTTATAATAATGGTGGAATAATCTTAGCAGATAGATATACAACAAGTAATATGATACATCAAGCTGGAAAAATAAAAGATGATGCAGAAAGAGAAAAATTTTTAGATTGGCTATGGGATTTTGAATTTAACTTATATAAAATACCAATTCCAACAGAAACATTTTTCTTAAATATGCCAACAGAGTATGCTTTGAAATTAATTGCTAATAGAGAAAATAAATTTTCACATACTCAAAAAAAGGATATACATGAAAAAGATGAAACACATTTAAGAGAGAGCTATAATGAAGCACTAAAATTAGTAAAAAAATATAATTGGAAAGAAATAAAATGTGTAAAAGATGAAAAAGTAAGAAGCATTGATGATATACATGGAGATATTTGGAAAGAAATAAAAAAATATTTATAAAGTATTTACAAAAGAAGTGTTACACAAAATGTGTGACACTTTTTCTAAATAAATAATATTATAGAATCTATTTTTTGAATTAAGATATTTCATTTTTTTGAAATTTGTTCTAAATTTTTTCACGAAAAAGACATACATATAAGTTATAATTAAAAAAATTATGTAACTATATATTTAATGGGGAAAGAAAGGAAAAATAAATATGGATGGAACATACATATTAGTAGTAGATGATGAATCAAGAATTAGGAAATTGTTAAGGGATTTTTTTACAGCAAAAGGATATCAAATACTTGAAGCAGAAGATGGAGAAAAAGCAATAGAAGTATTTGAAGAAAACAGAAATAAAATAAAATTAATTCTATTAGATGTAATGATGCCAAAGCTTGACGGGTGGTCTGTATTAAGAAAAATAAGACAAGAATCAAATTTACCAGTAATAATGTTAACAGCAAGAGGAGAAGAACAAGATGAATTATTTGGATTTGAACTTGGTGTTGATGAATATATTTCAAAACCATTTAGTCCTAAAATATTAGTAGCAAGAGTTGAAGCAATATTAAAAAGAGTGTATGGAGACACAAAACAATTAAAAGATTATGATGGAATTGTAATAGATCAAGAAGGACGTACTGTAAAAGTGGATGGAAAGCCAATTGATTTAAGTTTAAGAGAATATGAATTATTAAAATATTTATTAGATAATGAAAATATTGCACTCTCAAGAGATAAAATATTAAATAATGTATGGAATTATGATTATTATGGAGATTCACGAACAATAGATAGTCATATAAAAAAGATTAGACATAAATTAGGAAAAAAAGGAAAGTATATAGAAACAGTAAGAGGAATCGGATATAAGTTTGAAATAAAGAAATGAGGATAGAAAATGGAAAGAATCGTAAAAAAAGCTAAATCAGTAAGAGTAAAACTTTTTCTTATCTTATGTCTTGTTGTATTATCAATTATTGCTTTCTTAATACTAGTAAATAGTTTTGTATTAGAAAAATATTATCAATATACAAAAAGCAATAACTTAAAAAGTACATATGCATTAATTAATTCTTATTATACTGGTCAAATAAGTGTTGATAATATAAGTGACGAATTAGATAAAATATCAATAAGTAATAATTTTGATATAATAATAAAAGATAATGAAAATGTTGCAATATATATGTCTAATAAAGACTTCTTATCAAGCATAAGAAAAGTCATAAATTTTTGGGGAATGGACAAAAAACAAGA
>OGXW01003520.1_pt1 | contig 10264 bp, 5 predicted proteins | sample 1576341 | NCBI WGS metagenome assembly OGXW01 (sample SAMEA3541592, study PRJEB24748) | human gut metagenome | biome: human gut; feature: human-associated habitat; material: faeces | place: China | collected 2012
CGCAGCAAATGCTACGTCGGGACGTATTTTCAGCAGGGTTGTGGCCTGTTTCTGACCGCGTCTGCAGAACCGTTAAATCTCGTAGATACCCTTGAGTGCTCCTCTTGCGATTTGTTCGAAATCATCACCGAAGTCGCAGAAACGGAGAACCGCATTAGAGACAGCATGTTTTATTCCCATATTGTCACCCTGCAATGCAGTGGCAGCCTGATCCAGGAATTCGTTGATGCCACGCTCGTTAGGCTCTTTCCCATTGGCAAAAAGACGGGCAAGGAGCTGGAAACCGGCAATCTCATAGAGCGGCTTATCACTTGCTATCCACTGGTAGGCGATGACAGGCGCATAATCTACGTGCTGCAAAAGGTTGAAGGCAAGCATTTCTGCCATCTCCTGACTCTGTACCTGTTCCATCCATAAATCTGTGATTTCCGGAAGCATCTTATCGGCAGGCATGATGAGTGTAGCCAGAATCTTGCATTCCCGGATATCTTCCTTCCACAGTTCGATGGCGAGGTCATAGTCTTTACCATATTCCTCAGCCATCTTTTTCAGTTCATAGAATGGTACGCCCCAATTCAGTTTATATCCCAGTCCCTTATCGCGCATAGATTGCGATCCCGGACCGTTCATCAGCAAGCGGAAGTTTCGCTTGATAGTCATCAGTTTCTGATGTGTTTCTTCGTTCATTATTTTAGAGTTTATAATTGATAGTTTATAGTTAATAGGGCATTCTTGCTATTATTTTACGTTATCTTTTATAGACACTATAGACATCTTTTGTCTATACGGCGTAGCCGCTATTAACTATAAACTATTAACTAAATTAAAGTTTCATTATTTTACAGAACATTCCTTCGAACTGTTCCTCTATATTTGCAGGTTTATGCTTGAAGATACCGAAGATGGCACTTCCGCTACCACTCATCGCTGCATATACGGCACCCAGGTTGTACAGCTTCTGTTTGATTTCTGCCAGTTCCGGGTGCATCTTGAAGATAGGTGCCTCAAAATCGTTGACAAGTTCCTCTTTCCAAGTCTCGATAGGCTGGCGTACAATGTCGCGGCAACATTTGGCTGGTGCCTGTGGGGTGATGGCTGCATAAGCCTCTTTGGTGCTGACGGCAATATCATCGCGCTTCACCACAACCAGATGATAGCCCCTCAGATTATCGCCAGGACCACTTACCGGCATCAGTTCTTCGCCGATACCTTCTGCATAGCAAGCAGTATCGCCATCCTCAGGATTGGCAGAAATGAAGTAGGCACAGTCTGCGCCCAGCTTGGCAGCGTATCTTTCCATCTCCGAATTACCGATATTGAGGCGGAAACGCTCGTCCAACAAACGAATCATGAAGGCTGCATCGGCAGAACCGCCACCCAAACCTGCCTGCGAGGGAATACGCTTCACCAGGTGAGCATGGATGCGTGGAATCCTGAAGTCGGCAGCCAGGAGATTATAAGCTTTTACAACGAGATTGTTCTGTTCGTCGCAATCCACTGCGTTACCTGTAATCTTCAGATCACAAGGAACATCGCTAGGGAATTCATCGCTCATGAGCTTGATTTCAAGTGCATCGGTCAGCGGAATAGGGTAGAACACCGTTTCAAGATTGTGGTATCCATCTTTCCGCTTGCTAACTATATTTAAACCAAGATTAATCTTGGCGCAAGGAAATGTAATCATAACTTTTCAGTTTAAAGGGTTCGTTACTATTTCTTTTTCTTTGCAAAGATACGGAAAAATATCTAACATGGTGCATCTTTTACAGGATTATTTTTATCTGTAGCATTAAAAATATTAAAATAAGCCCTGTTTTGCAATATCTTTTGTATCTTTGCAATTACAAATTATTAATAGATTATGAAAAAAGGAGATAAAGTCAGATTCTTGAGCGAAGTGGGTGGCGGAAAGGTTGCCGGCTTCCAAGGTAAAAATATTGTGCTCGTTGAGGATGAGGATGGTTTTGAGATTCCGATGCCTATCAACGAGGTGGTTGTGGTGGAGCAGGATGAATACTCCATGGGCAAGATGATTTCGGCTAAGATGGATGCGCAGCAGAAGGCTGAGGAGCATGCCAATACCGAACTGCATCAGGACAGCCGGAGTATCAAGGCTATCTTGAATGATCACGATGACGTGGATATGGATGTAGAGGAATATGATGCTGCCGACCGTGAGATAACCTTTGTGAAACCGATTCAGGAACGTACGGGTGGCAACAAACTCAGTGCTTATCTCGCCTTTGTACCTATCAACATCAAGGACGTAACCAATACCCGTTTCGAGACCTATATGGTGAATGACAGCAACTACTATCTCCACTATACCTATCTCGTGGCTGAGGGAAATGCATGGACTCTGAAAGCAGAGGGAGAAATAGAACCGAACACCAAACTCTTCATCGAGGAATTCGGTCGTGAGGCTCTGAACGAGATGGAGCATATCGCCATCCAGATGATAGCTTACAAGAAGGACAAGCCATTCCTTCTGAAGCCGGCAACAGATGTTCAGTTCCGTCTCGATCCCGTGAAATTCTACAAACTTCATCTTTTTGAGGAGAACGATTTCTTCGAGACTCCAGCCTATCTCTTTACGATTGTAGAGAACGATGAAATAGCCCGTCCGCTGGTTATCGATTCTAAGCGCCTGAAAGAGCAGATGTATAAGGATGAGAAGGTTGTCGCCAACACCAGCAAGAAGAAGAGCAAGAAGGATGATGGTACCCTTGTGATAGATCTTCATGCGGATGAAGTGCTTGAAACAACTGCTGGAATGAATTCTGCAGATATTCTTCATTATCAGATGGATATCTTCAAGAAGACCATGGAGGAATATAAGAAAAAGAAGGGACAGAAAATTATCTTTATTCATGGAAAGGGCGAAGGTGTGTTGCGCCAGACTCTCATTCATGAGTTGAACTATCGCTATAAGAGTTGCACCTATCAGGATGCTTCTTTCCAGGAGTATGGCTATGGTGCTACACAGGTAACAATAAAGTAATTTATTATGAAGTACGGATTTATTAAGGTAGCTAGTGCCATCCCTGCCGTAAAGGTGGGTGATGTCATTTTTAATACCCAGCAGATAGAGGAACAGATAGCGCTGGCTGAGGGAAAGGGTGTAGAGATCATTACATTTCCGGAACTCTCTGTTACGGGCTATTCCTGTCAGGATCTCTTCCGTCAGCAGATGCTTCTCGAATCATCTGAACAGGCGGTGATGATGTTGCTCGATTTCACACGCAAACTCGATGTCATCTCTATCGTGGGTGCGCCGGTGATAGCGGGCGACTTGTTGCTCAATTGTGGTATCGTTATCCAGCATGGACAGATTCTCGGTATTGTACCGAAGACATATCTTCCAAACTACAGCGAGTTTTATGAGAAACGCTGGTTTGCCTCGGCTCAGGACCTGAGAGATTGCGAAGTCCGTTATGCCGGACATAAGGTGAAACTGACGCCTGATGTTCAGATTTTTCAAACTTTCGATGGCGTACAGTTTGGTGTGGAAATCTGCGAAGATGTATGGGCTCCGGCTCCTCCTAGCAACAAACTGGCGCTAGCAGGAGCAGACCTGATTTTCAATCTTTCTGCAAGCGACGAACTCATCGGAAAACATCATTATCTGAAGAGTCTGCTCAGCCAGCAGAGTGCCCGTACCATGACCGGATATATCTACAGTTCCTGCGGATTCGGTGAGAGTACGCAGGATGTGGTTTATGGTGGAAATGCCCTGATTTATGAGAATGGAGTTTTACTTTCAAAGAGTGAACGTTTCTCTATTGAACCGCAGATGGTTATCTCGCAGATAGATGTAGAAAAACTCCGCTCTGAGCGTCGTACGAATTCTACTTATGTAAATGCCCAGCGCAATATTAAGTATTCTGTTCTCGGCGGTCAGTTCAATATCCGTAATATCGAAGCAGAACCAACCGAGAATGAACGCGATTTTGTGTTGGAGCGTGAGGTGAATCCGCATCCGTTTATTCCTACCAGCAGCGATATGAATGCCTCTTGCGAGGAAATTTTCAATATCCAACTCATGGGACTAGCCAAGCGTATCGTTCATACCCATGCCAAGACCGTAGTAATCGGTATTAGCGGCGGTTTGGATTCTACGCTGGCCTTACTCGTTTGTGTAAAAGCTTTTGATAAACTCAAAATGAACCGAAAGGGTATCGTAGGTGTCACAATGCCGGGATTCGGAACCACAGACAGAACCTACAATAATGCTATCTCGCTGATGCAGAGTCTTGGTATTACCATTAAGGAAATCAGCATCGCCAAGGCTGTAACCCAGCACTTTGAGGACATCGGTCAGGATGCCAGTGTGCATGATGTGACTTACGAGAATTCCCAGGCTCGTGAACGTACCCAGATTCTGATGGATTTAGCCAATAAGATGGGTGGTATGGTTATCGGTACCGGCGACCTTTCAGAGTTGGCATTAGGATGGGCTACCTATAATGGTGACCACATGAGCATGTATGGCGTGAATGCCAGCATTCCTAAGACCCTGATCCGTCATCTCGTAAATCATGTAGCAGAGAGTGGGGTAGACGAACAGAGCCGCATCACTCTTCGTGATATCATCGATACTCCTATCAGTCCAGAGTTGATTCCGGCAGATGAGAATGGAAATATCAAGCAGAAGACGGAAGATTTGGTGGGACCATACGAACTGCATGATTTCTTCCTTTACTATTTCCTGCGTTTCGGTTTCCGTCCTTCCAAGATTTACATGTTGGCAAAGAAGGCATTTATTGATTCCGAACTGGAGCGTGTAAAGATCAGTGATAATGATCCTGACAGCTATGATGAGGAGACTATCAAAAAGTGGCTGAAGACCTTCGTGCGCCGTTTCTTCAATCAGCAATTCAAGCGCAGCTGTCTGCCAGACGGCCCGAAAGTAGGTAGCGTAAGCCTCAGTCCTCGTGGCGACTGGCGTATGCCTAGTGATGCAGCTTCAGCCATCTGGCTGCAAGAGGCTGAAAACCTCTGAATTTGATTTCGGACAAGCCAAAAGTACAATATTCTTTCTGTTTTCTGGCGCGCCCGTTATATTAATTATAAAGGGGCTGGATTTTGTAAATATTTGGTTTACAGAATCCAGCCTCTTTTTCTTAATATTTGTGAAATCGATTGCACAAAAATATCAGCAGAAAAGTGAAATATCTTGTTGGGCGGATAGAAATAGTTTGTAATTTTGCGGCAGATAATTCAACTATTCAATTTTAACTTAACAATTTCATTATGAAGAAACTTGCCGCAAAATTATGGGCAGTTTTAATGCTCATGTTGGTCTCTATGCAGACGATGGCTACAGACACGTTTACCAGCAATCGTACTGATTTCCGAGACGAAAGTATCTATTTCATGATCACCACCCGTTTTTACGATGGAGATCCAAGTAACAACGTGCTCTGCTGGGATAACCAGGAAGCGCAGAAGAGTACCAAGGACCCTTGTTGGCGAGGTGACTTCCAGGGTGTGATCGACAAGCTCGACTACATCAAGGCTTTAGGTTTTACAGCCATCTGGATTACACCTGTCGTTCAGAATGCGTCTGGTTATGACTACCACGGCTATCATGCCATGGATTTCTCTAAGGTTGACTGCCGCTATCAGAGCGGTGACGGCAGCAAGAGTGGTGACGTGATGTTCCAGGAACTCATCAACAAGGCTCACGACAAGGGTATCAAGATCATTCTTGACATCGTGCTCAACCACACTGGTAACTTCGGTGAGGAGAAGCTCTGCAAGATGTTCGACCGTGATACTCATCTTCGTAACCAAGCATACATTGATGCTTGTATGATCCCTGATGAGAGCAAGTTGGGCAACGATTACTTGGGCAATGTAAAGATACAGTATCAGCGTCGTCTTGCCCTGATGAAGAATACAGATGGTAATAACCACGATATACACAACTATTGGCACCATACTGCCAACAACTGGAACTGGGACTTCCCAAGCCGTTGGATGGGGCAGATTGCTGGTGACTGTGTGGATCTCAACACAGAGAACGACTACGTGGCTAAGTATCTCGTAGATTGCTATGGACAGTTTATCAAGATGGGTGTCGATGGTTTCCGTATTGATACATCTGGCCACATCTCCCGCTTGACATTCAACAAGGAGTTTATCCCTCAATTTGAAGCACTTGGTAAGCAGTACGAGAACAAGCGCTTGAACAAGGCACCTTTCTTTATGTATGGTGAGGTTTGTACACGTATGAACGATGTAACCTATAGAGGTCAGGCAAACCTCTCTTGCTACTTCTATACCTGGAAGTCGGACGAGGCCTTGCTCAACAAATGGGATGGAAGCAAAAGTTACTGGGATAATCAGGTGATTCCTGAGGGTTCTGAGCCTGTAGGCCCACAACTGCTTTGCTTGGAGGAGACTACTTCTCCAAAGAGCAACAATGCCAAGATGCTCAATGGTGCATGGCATGAGCCAGACTATTCTCAGTCAAGCGGATTCAACGTCATTGACTTCCCTATGCACTACAGCTACAACACTGCCCAACAGGCTTTCAGCTTGGCAAGCGGCGACGAGTGCTATAATGACGCTACTTTCAATGTGGTATATGTAGATAGCCATGACTATAGTCCAGGTCCAAGCGATACCAACCGTTTCGGTGGTACAGATGCTCAGTGGGCTGAGAACCTCTCTCTCTTGTTTACCTTCCGTGGAATCCCATGTCTCTATTATGGTTCTGAGGTAGGTTTCCGTCGTGGTGTAGTAATTGATAAAGGTCCTAATGGTCCTCTTTCTAACACCGGTCGTGCTTACTTCGGTGGTTATATCACAGGTGATGTAGAAGCATCAGACTTCGGTGAATACAAGGCTTCTGGTAATGTGGCTGCCTCTTTGAATCATGATGTGGCTCAGCACCTCATCCGTCTGAACAAGATTCGTCAGGCAGTGCCTGCTCTCCGCAAGGGTCAGTGGACTACAGATGGTTGCACTGCCAATGGCGGTATCGCTTTCAAGCGTGCTTATAAGGACAGCTATGCACTCGTAGCCCTCAATGGTGGTGCTACTTTCACAGATTGCCCAGCTGGTACTTATACAGACTTGGTAACAGGCAAGACTTACACAGGTCCTACTATCACCGTTGATGCTCCTAATAATCAGGGTCAGGTTCGCGTACTCGTGAAAGACTGGACTGGTGGCAAGCTCATTGAGGATGGTGCTTTCATCTACGAAACTGCTGCTCAGCATAAGGGTGGTCAGACCTATGATGGTAATGAAGAGGCTGGTACAACTTGGATTGATGAGGCTCCTATTCAGCCTGCAAGCGTTTCATTCTCACAGGCAGGTGGATCATTCCGCACTGAGACTATTAACATGACAGTTACTCTCTCTGAAGACGCTAAGTCTGGTTGGTATCAGATACAAGGCCAGGATAAGGTGAACTTGACTCCTGGTGTGAGTGAGAACCTTACCATCGGCGAAGGTATGAACTTTGGCGACACCAAGACTATTGATTGGAGCGCAGAGGGCCAGGACGGTAAAGTGAAGAGCGGTAGCTTGACCTTCAACAAGGTAGATCCTAATGCTTCTATCATGGTATATGTAAAGGCTGCTAATGCTCCTCACATCCATGCTTGGACAACAGGTACAGACGGCAAAGACTTGACAGGCGCATGGCCTGGTAAGGTAATGGCCGGTCCTGTGGAGATTGATGGTGCTAAATACTGGACTTACTCTTTCGATGGCGTAGAGAATTTCAATGTCATCTTGAATAATGGAAATGGTGCACAGTCTGGTGAAATCACTGGTATCACAGGCGATATCTACTTGGAGTATGATGGTGGTACAAGTGCCAAGAAGATTGACGCTCCTGTCAATACTGCAGCCAAGGTTACTTTGAGTCCTAATGGTGGTGACTTCCAGAAGACTATCTCCGTAACAGCAACCCTCAGCAACAATGCCAAGAGCGGTTGGTATAAGATTGGTGATGGCGAGCAGGTGGCTTTTACTCCTGGTAAGGCTGCTACTTTCACTCTCGGTGCTGACATGATGGAAGGCGAGAGCAAGACTGTAACTTGGAGCGCAACCAATACTGACAATGAAACCAAGACTGGTTCTGCAACCTTCAACAAGATAAAAGAGGTAGTTATTCCTACTCCAACAGGTATCTTCGCTTACTTCCTCGCTCCTGCAGAATGGAGTGACATCCACGTATGGGCTTGGAATGATGCAGACAACTTTACCGGTGGTACCTGGCCAGGTGTAAGCTGTACCAAGACTGACATGAAGAAGAATGGTCTGGATGTCTGGATGTGGAAGTTTGATGGTGATTTGACAGGTGCTCCTACTAATATTATCTTCAACAATAATGGTAATGGTGTCAACCAGACAGAAACTTTTACTTTCGTCAACGGTGCAGTTTATGACCGCAACGGTAAGACCAATGCTTTCGTCAATGGTGCAGTTTACGACCGCAACGGTAAGACCAATGAGTCTGTCTCAACAGGTATCAACCAGGTAGGTAGCAAGAAGGCTCCTGCTAAGTTGAAGATTTACTCTATCAATGGTGTGAAGGTAGCCGAAGTAAACAAGGTTTCTGATGCAGAATACGTTCTGGCTCCAGGTATGTATATCTGCAATGGCAAGAAGTTTGTTATCAAGTAGTCAATGGTTAGCCGCCATTACTTTTAGAAACATTTAGTTTATCATATTTCATTTATTTTAGGTTTAAGTACTCCTAAATGACTTGAAAAGAGCAATTTTTCAGTCATTTAGGAGTCTTTTTTGTATATATAAGTAGAAAATATATTAAAGATTTTGGGTAAAACCTTTTTTTTTTGTAACTTTGCGCCCAAAAGTAAAAACATTATAAAAATATAAGATAATATGGCTAAGAAATTTGCCGAGCACAACGGTCTGAATTTGACTCAGACAAACAATGACGTACTAGCAGCGTGGGAGAAAAATGATATCTTCCACAAGTCTATCGACGAGCGTGAAGGCTGCCCTCAGTTTATCTTCTTCGAGGGACCTCCATCAGCTAATGGCCACCCGGGTATTCACCACGTGTTGGCACGTAGTATCAAGGATACATTCAACAGATACAAGACCATGAAGGGATTCCAGGTTCACCGCAAGGCGGGATGGGATACCCACGGACTCCCTGTTGAACTCGGTGTCGAGAAGGAACTCGGCATCACCAAGAAGGATATCGACAACAAGGCTTCAGAGAAGTATATCTCTACTGAAGACTACAACCACAAGTGCCGCGAGAACGTGATGAAGTTCACCGCTGAGTGGCGCGAGTTGACCGAGAAGATGGGTTACTTCGTAGATCTTGATCATCCTTATATCACATACGATAACAAGTACATCGAGACTCTCTGGTGGCTCCTCAAGCAGCTCTACAACAAGGGGCTGCTCTACAAGGGTTACACCATCCAGCCATACTCTCCAGGTGCAGGTACAGGCTTGAGCTCTCACGAGTTGAACCAGCCTGGCTGCTATCGCGATGTTAAGGACCTCACCACCACAGCCCAGTTCCTCATCAAGGATCCTAAGGCTGAGTGGACCAAGGGGGGCAAGCCATACTTCATCGCATGGACCACTACACCTTGGACTTTGCCATCAAACGTGGCTCTCTGTGTGGGTCCTAAGATTGACTATGTAGCCATCGAGACCTACAACCTCTACAATGGCGAGCCTATGACACTCGTGATGGCTGAGGCTCTGGTAGGTTCATATCTGAAGGCAGACCAGGAGTGCAAGGAAGGCGATCTCCTGCCATTCGACAAGGAGAAGAAGCAGTGCCCTTGGCGCATTGTCGACCACATGAAGGGTACCGACCTCGAAGGCATGCACTACGAGCAGCTCCTGCCATTGGTAAAGCCATGCGAGAAGGTTGATCTCTTCGCACCGGCTTTCGTAACAGAATATGCTGCTGCTCATCCTGAGAAGGTGTTTGCTTCTGAGGATGGTCGCGATCAGTTCGTCGAGATGGAGAGTGAGGCTTTCCGCGTAATCCTCGGCGACTACGTTACTACCGATGACGGTACAGGTATCGTTCACATCGCTCCTACATTCGGTGCCGATGATGCCAAGGTGGCTAAGGATGCCAACATCCCAGCTCTCTACCTTATTAACAAGAAGGGCGAGACCCGCCCAATGGTTGACCTCCAGGGTAAGTTCTATCTCATCGAAGACCTCGATGCCAACTTCGTGAACGCTTGCGTCAACAAGGAGGCATATGCTCACTTCCGTCAGTTCTTCCGCGGCCTTCCTA
>OGXW01003523.1_pt1 | contig 10262 bp, 13 predicted proteins | sample 1576341 | NCBI WGS metagenome assembly OGXW01 (sample SAMEA3541592, study PRJEB24748) | human gut metagenome | biome: human gut; feature: human-associated habitat; material: faeces | place: China | collected 2012
TCACTCCGGCACGTTCTCCGATTTTCATCAGGCCGAGCCACAATGACAGGATGCCTGTCAGACCCAGGGAAATCTCGAATGCGGTGGCCGCCGAACTGAAGGATGAACCCATTATCTCCCCCCATATTCCGACCTGCCGTTTGTGCTCACTTCGCCGTAGAGCGCGAACATCATCGCATCGAAAATGGTGGATTTGCCCGACCCCGTGTCGCCGCTGATGAGGAAAAAATCGCCGCCCTTTTGGAAGTCAATCTCCGTTTTTTCGCCGTAAGAGCCAAAGGCCTGCATCGTCAAAAGAATCGGTTTCATGCGTTTTCCTCCTTCATGGCGTTCATGACCTCCGTCAGCAGCGCCTTTTCCTCGGCGTTCAGCCGCTCGCCCGCAAATTGCAGGCATAGCTCGTAGGGGGAGAGCGTTTCCGTGCGCTCCTGCAGTGCTGCCAGCTCCACCGTTTCCTTTTCCTCGCGCCGAAGCTCCAGCAGATTCGGGTACCTCTCCCGCAGCAGTTCGCGCAGACCCACCATCTCCGTCGCCTCCGCGCCTATCACGCAGATGGACACGAAATCCTCGCTCGCACCGGACAGCAGCGCTTCCCGCGTCGCGCGCAGCTTCCGCACCTGATGCACGGGGTGCAGCGGCAAAACCGTCGTCTGCACGTCGCCTTTCGCGCCCATTTCCACCATCAAAATGCCCTTCTGCTGGTTTTCCTCGCTGAGGGAGTAGGGCATCGGCGTGCCGCAGTAACGCAGCGTTTCACTGCCGACTTTCATCGGCTTGTGGATGTGCCCCAGCGCGGCATAGTCAAAATCCGCAATCAGCGACGCGGGAATTGCATCCACATTGCCGACCTGCTTCACCTCGTTCTCCGCGCGCTCGATGTTCTCCGCGTCGCCGCCATCGGGCAGGAAGAACTGATGGCTGACCAGCACGTTCCGCTCGTCAGGGTTCAGCGGCGACAGCGCCAGCAGACGCGAAAATGCTTCGGGATAGCTCAAATTGTCGCCGTTCTCCTTCGTCCCGGTCACAAGGCGCACCATGCCCGGCCGCACGAACGGCAGCAGGTAGAAATTCACCGCACCGAAATCGTCCGTCAGGGTGACGCGCTCGATGGTTTCGCCCTTCTGCATGGGCGGATTGCCAATCATGTGGATGCCGCGGTCAGACAGTTCGCTGCGGAAGACATCGAGCCGCTGCGCGCTGTCGTGGTTGCCGGAAATCAGCATGATTTCGCCGTTCGGGAGCGCCGCGCGGAGCTGCGTCATGAAGTCGTCAAACAGCGCAACCGCTTCGACAGGCGGCACGGAACGATCGTAAATATCTCCCGCGAAAACAACGGCGTCGGGCTGATACTGCCGGGTCAGCGCGACGATTTCATCAAGAATTGCCTTCTGATCTTTCAGCAGGTCATGCTCGTAGAGCTTGATGCCCAGATGGAGGTCGGACAGGTGGAAAAAGCGCATAGACTGCCTCCTTTTGAAATTACGAATTTCTGCTGACGGCGTGTAATTCACCATTTTTCGTGCTTGTCAGCATCTTTTTTTGTTTCCATTATACAACATTACAGGAATTTGTCAACTTCGTTTTCCGTTTTGCTTTTCGTACATGAAAAAAGGCTGTGAAAGAACGGTTTGTCCTTCCGCAGCCTCTTGCGCAATTATACTATTTCCAGATAAAGCAGTATGATTAGTCACCGAACGAGATGCCGATATTCCGGGCAGTCGTAATCATCGTGTTGTCCGGCGGAACCAGCTTCGGCACGCCGGCAATATCGGAGAGTTTGTTGTGGGTGATTTCGTTGCCCTTCAGCGCCACGGTTACGCCGTACACGCCGTCGCGGATGAGTTCCGCCGCGTGCACGCCAAACTGCGTGGACAGCACGCGGTCGTAGGCGTTCGGGCTTCCGCCGCGCTGGATGTGACCCGGCACAACCGCACGCGCTTCCACGCCCACGAGGTCGCGGAGCTGCTGCGCTACATACGCGCTGGACGAGAAATGTTCCGCCGCGCGCTTGGCTTCGCGTTCCTTCTTGCCCATCTTCGCTTCTTCGGGGGTCATTGCGCCCTCAGCCACCGCGATAATCGTGAAGCCCTTGTTGCTCTTCGCGCGGCTCTCGACGACCTTGGCAACCTTCTCGATTTTATAGGGGATTTCGGGAATCAGGATGGCATCCGCGCCGCCCGCCACGCCGGAATACAGCGTCAGCCATCCCGCCTTATTGCCCATGATTTCCACCACCATGCAGCGCCCGTGCGACGCCGCCGTGGTGTGGATGCGGTCGATGACCTCCGTCGCAATGTCCATCGCTGTGTGGAAGCCGAACGTGAAGTCCGTGCCGTACAGGTCGTTGTCAATCGTTTTGGGCAGACCGATGACGTTCAGCCCTTCCTTGGAAAGGAGGTTCGCCGTCTTGTGCGTGCCATTGCCGCCGAGGGTGACAAGGCAGTCAAGTTTCAAATCCTTGTAGGTCTTTTTCATGGCAGCAACCTTGTCCACGTTGTCTTCGCCAATCTTGCGCATATCGCGGAAGGGCGTGCGCGCCGTGCCAAGAATCGTGCCGCCAAGGGTCAGGATGCCGGAGAACTGGCTGCGCTTCATCTCCTGATAGTCGCCCGTGATGAGACCCCGATAGCCGTCGTGGATGCCGACAATCTCCGCGTCAAACAATTCATACGCCGCGCGGGTCACACCGCGGATTGCCGCGTTCAAGCCGGGGCAGTCACCGCCGCTGGTCAGAATACCGATTCTTCTTTTCATTGCCAAACCTGACCTCCTCTTGATTTTTGCTGGATTCAAGCGTATTATAGCATGGTTGCAGGCAAATTTCCACCGTCATTTTGACGAAATTGCCCGTTCTGTGCCTGGTTGCGGCGTTTTTCTCCATCAATCACGCCGAAAAAGGAGGATTTTGCCCATGTCGAACAAAGCGCGCGTCCTCAAGCACCTGCAGGCGCTTAGCATTCCCTGCGATGTCTACGAGCATCCCGCGGTTTTCACCATGGAGGAGTGCCTCGCGCTGCCCTACGCCGCGCCGGATGTCACCTTCTGCAAGAACATTCTCTTGTGCAACCGCCAGCAGACGGCATTCTATCTGTATGTGACCCTGCCAGACAAGCCTTTCCGCACGGCGGACACGAGCAAGCTGCTGCATTCCTCGCGGTTGTCGTTTGCGCCATCGGAATGTCTGCCGGCGATGCTGGGGCTGGAATCAGGGAGCTTGTCGCCGCTGGGTTTGTGGTTTGACGAGGAGAAGCGGATTCAGCTGGTCTTTGACCATGATGTGAAGCGGGAAGGACGGATTGCGTTCCATCCATGCGATAATACGGCGACGGTGGTGTTTGCGCAGGAGGTTTTCTGGACGCAGGTCGTGCCGACATTGGGGCATGAACCGATTTGGCTGTAAAGGAAGAAGAACATGTGCCGCGGTTTGCAATGCTATGCTGCAATTGGGAACAGTCCTGATATATCCGCTTTTATCCTTCGGGGGTCATTTTTTTCATTGCAATCAGCGTTGCCAGCATGATTAAAGGGAATATACAGCCCGTCAGCAGACCCGCCCGAAGATTATCTCCGGCATGCTGCGAAAAATATCCCACCACACTCGGCCCAAATGCGCCGCCCATGTCCCCTGCCATTGCCAGCAGCGCAAACAGCGCCGTACCGCCTTTGGGAATCCTCGGAGCAGTGATGCTGATGCTTCCGGGCCACATAATACCCACTGAGAAGCCGCACATGACACAGCCAACTAAGCCCCAAATCGGCATTGCAGATAGACCGGCCAAAAGATAGCTCACGACGCAAATAACGCCCGATACAAGCATAAACTTTATCAAATCTATCTTTTCTCCGAATTTGCCATACAGCATACGCGAAATTCCCATTGTGGTTGCAAACAAGCACGCCCCTGCCAAATCGCCGACAGATTTCGTTAATCCTAATGCGGATTCTGCAAAAGCTGATGCCCACTGTGCCATTGACATTTCAGATGCTCCAGCACAAATCATAAGGATGATTGCAGCTGCAAAAATAGGCTTTTTCAGCAATTGACGCAGCGACATTCCTTGCCCGTCTTCTACCAGACGCTCAATCGGACAAGTAGCAAAATTGTAGATATTATACAGCGGAATAATTGCCCATATGCAAGCCAGTATCTGCCATTTGTCGATGCCGAAAATTGCAAAGTACAGCGTAGAAAGCAAAATCACGCCCACACTGCCCCAGCAATAGAAAGAATGAAGAAGGCTCATCACCTTTTCCTTATGTTCGAAGGGACAGGCTTCCACAATCGGACTGCACAGTACCTCAATAAGGCCGCTCCCGAATGCGTAAAAAAACACGCCGATCAGTATTCCGATATAGGGCGATACGATATTGGGTAAAACCGCAATGCCAATCAGACCAAGACCAGCTAACAGCTGCGACGCCACAATGGACTTTCGGTAGCCAATAGCATCTACATACTTTGCGCATATTAAGTCTACGACCAATTGCGTCACATAGAACACCGCGGGAATTAAGGAAATCTGACCCAGCGAAATGTTGAAATCAGAATGAAACGACCAAAAAAGCAATGGCGCAAAATTAGCGGCAATTGCTTGCGTGATGAGGCCAAGATAGCAGGCTCTTAATGTTTTGCTGTAGTTCTTCATGACTCGAAGCGCTCCTTTCAGAATTCTCTTGAATAATATCACGTTTATTTTGGAATAGCAATTGACTTTTCCACCTTATTGTTGTACAATATCACAATACAGAGGAGGTTGGCATGTTTGGAGAATAATAACGAATTGAAAATCATCACAGATGAAACGCTCATGGAAAAGCGAAACCACGGTCAACCGGCATTTCCGTTCCAATACTATCTGGAAGACATCTGGGATTTCGACTTTCATACGCTCGGTTGGCATTGGCATCAAGAAATTGAATTTGTTTATGTGCAAAGCGGCGAAGCACACTGCTGTGTCGGAAAAGATCGTTTTTCTCTGCCAGCAGGCAGCGGCTTATTTATCAATACGAAAATACTACATCAATTTACAGCAGAGCACCCCACCGTGATACCTAATATTGTTTTTTCTCCGGTGCTGTTAGCTTCACCAGAAAGTTTTGTATATCAACAATATGTTAAGCCATTGCTTGTTTCCGACATTCCCTATTTGGTTTTTGAGCCGCTTTCTTTATGGCATAAGGAGATACTTTCACTGCTGAATCAAGTTTTCAAAACACAAGAGCAGCCAAATTTCAGGGAGTTGACAACTTTGCGACTGCTGACCTCCATTTGGGAAGTGCTGTATGAAAATATGGAATCCAGGCTTCAGCAGGGGCAGCCTGTTAAAAGAGACCTCAATGCTTCTCGCCTGCAAATGATGATGAGTTTTATTCATAGTCATTATGCTGACCAGATTTCCCTTGCTGATATTGCAAATTTTGCCCATGTAAGCAATAACAGTTGTATGCAAATCTTCAAAAATGGCATTCGCCAGTCTCCAGTTTCCTACTTAATACAGTACAGACTGAAAAAAGCCGCTGAACTGCTGGCAAACACGGAAATGAAGGCTGCGGTCATATCAGAAGAATGCGGATTTCACGATGTCCCATATTTTTACCGCAAATTCAAAGAAATTTACGGAATCTCTCCAATTGAATATAGAAAAAGCAACCTGTAATAGCATTTCCAGATAAGAAAGTGCCGAAATTCCCCCACAAATTTCCCTTTTCCGGGAATTTTCCTCATCCTTCGTTCGTTTCATATGCAGGGCGCACATTTCCAGCCCTCATCCACCCCAGAGAAAAGGAGCATCACCCCATGCAGCACATTTGGAAAGTCTTGCTGACCTCTCTGCTGATTTTCGCCCTTGCCGCCACCGCTTGCCTCGCTGAGGACAGCGAAGCGCAGTATCAGGCATATTCCTACACCACTTTCAGCCTGCGCCGAACGCCCAGCGAGAGCGACCGCGGCATCAGCGTGCAGAAGAAGACAAAAATCCTCATTCTGGAATGGGACGACGCGTGGTGCAAGGTGCAGGTCGGCAATAAGGTCGGGTATGCCAAACCGGAATGGCTGTACCGCGTGCAGTCGCTGGATGCGCTGCATTATCCCCTGCAAAATCTGCCGCATCGCATGAGCGGCTATGTAATGTCTACTGAATAACCATCCGTTTTTCACGCGATTGCAGAAGTCCGAGTAGCCAATCCAGAAATTGCAAAAAGGCACACTGAATCTTACGCAGATTCAGCAGCAAAATGGACAGAGCAACCACATGCGCAGCCGTTTCTTCCAGCTTCGCTGTCACCAGCCCCATTCCACACTTACGTTTTCCCAAACTGAATTTGCGTTCTACCTCGACCCGTTCGCACTCGTCCCGGTAATCCTGAGCCTTGTTCCGATCCTCGCCCTTTTTGGGCCTTCCCAGAGCTGGCCCGGAAAGCCGGATTCCCCGCGCTTTGCAGTAGCTGAGATTCTCACGGTTCCGGTATATCTTATCTGCCAGTACCCGACTGGGGTAGTGTCCCTCGCGCTTGTGGAAATTTTCAATCATTTCCTGGAGCTTGGTCGCTTCGTTGTAAGCATCAAAAGAACGGTATTCCAGCCTTGTCCAGCCGTCTGTGACACTGATATCCAGCTTCATGCCAAACTCCACGGGTTTGCCGACCTTTCCCCGCACTATAGGGCGCACAAAGGGCTGGCTGACGCTGACTATTCGGTTCTCAACGCTGTGGGTATGGTTGTCATACATGTACTTTTGCTGCTCATAAATCTTACGAATCGTCTCCAATCGCTCCGTTTGGTGAATATTCAGTGCCTTTTCCTGATTCAGCTTCCCGTCAATGGCAGCAAGGTCTCTTTTCAGATAGTTCAGCTGCTTCCCAATGGCTTTACGGGTCATCTTTGCGGTGTGTTTGCGGCAGCGGACATACTTCAGATAGTCTTTCCGGGCTCGTTTGCGATAGGTACGGGGCTTCTTGCCGTCGGTGGGGCTGTGGAGAATATCCAGCAGCTTCTCAGCATTTTCTCTGGCTTCATTCAGAAGGGAAACATCCTGAGGATACCGGATATTGGACGGTGCGCAGGTGGCATCCACGATTATCGTGCCGCTATTCCCTCCACCATCGGGCTTGTTATCATCCTGGTTATCGCTATCTTCTGTTTTCTGTGCTTCTTGGATGACCATTTCATTGATCTGAGCCAGAACTTCCGGCGTCAGGCGTTTTCGGAAATGCACCATAGAGGACGCATCGAAGGGCAGTTTGCTGTCGTCATAGCCCGCATACCCACAGAAATACTGCAAATATGGGCTCTCCTGGATCTGCAAAACAGTTTCCACATCGGAATACCCGTATTCCCTCTGGATGAGACAAGCACCCAACGCCAACTGAAGCGGCTTGGCCACATTCCCGGTCTCGGAAGGAAACAGATCCGCGTACTTTTCCTCAATCTTGTCCCATGGGATGCTCTGCGCTTTCTTCACCCAGCGGTTGTTTTCCCGCAGGTGCATACCCATGGGCTGCTGAAAATCTGACAGACTGATCTTTCCGTTGCTGTACCGATACATACACGTTCCCTCCAAGTGCAAGGGTTTTGCCCGCTTTTTATCGTCTTCCTTGCACCTATTATAGCACAGATTGCCGGGATTGCCTTGTGTCGCAATGCTTTTTGGGTTGGTCAGTAGACATTAAGTATTTCTTAATAACTGATTCCTCGCGCAGCTCACCATCCTCGAAGACTCTCTTCAGGTGCTGATTGATTGCTGCTACGGCCACGTCATACAATGTCGCCATCATCTTCTGCGTCAACCAGATATTCTCATCCTCGTAACGCATCTCGAAGCTGACATCGCTCTCGCCGGTGGCGGCGACAAAGGTCAGATATTCCGCGGCAGAGCTGCGCAGAGCAAGCTCCTTTTCGCTCTTTCCTGCAGGCACAACACCAGCCTCCTTGCCCTGTTTTCCATGATGATTATATCATTTACTGCTTGATTTTTCAACAGTCTATCTGTATCGGTTGTCCGTTTTTCCATGACAGCAATTATTATACGAATAAAGCAGCAGGAACTCCCCTATCCCTGCTGCCGTTCCTCTTTTCACTTATCCTATGATTTCCTCGCGCACAACCTCCTCTACCCTACCGCGAATCATCTCCATCCGCTGCACCCACTCCATCTGCTCATTTTCCTTCATCTCCTCATCCACGCCTTCCGCCTCAGCCATCTCCCGAACAAGCACCTCCACCCGCTCTTCGCACTCCTTCTGCACGGATTCCAGCAGCGCCGACAGCTCGTCCGCCCAAATTAACCTAACATACTCGTGCGGATGCTTCTCCTGCAAATAGCGCTCATACAGGGATGCCCACTTGCCATTGGGCGACCTATCCGCCAGCATACAGGTAGGAAAGTAGTAGTCGCCCACAAGGGTGTAGTGAATGCCGTTCTCCATGATTTCGGCAGGCAGTTCGTTCGTCATCGTCATTTTCATCAAAGAAAACCTCCTGTGCTTATTGTCGCCTTGACATTGAACCGCATACACAGCACAGGGGCTAAAATTGTTCCGTTCATGATGACGGGGTTATTTCGGGGGTATTAGCCCCTTGCGAAAGTGCCGCAAAGCCTTGTAGTGCAAGGGTTTGCGGGTCGTCGAATGCTTTTCATGGGGTTCAAGAGGCCGGAAGTTCGAACCTCCTCACCCAGACATCGAAGCGATTGAAAAATCGCTTCTTTTTTGTGTTTTACGGGCAATTCATTTTCCAACATCTGCATAATTCGACTTTGCTGGCGCTGGGCGCACCATTTTCGGCCTCCTGCATCGGGCGCAGCATCATCCGCCTGTACAACCCGACGGACGGTCGCATCACCTTCAACGGCAAGGTGATTTCCGGCGCGCTTGACCGCAACACGCGCAGTATGCTCCGCTCGGATATGCAGATGATTTTCCAAGACCCGATGGCAAGTTTGAATCCGCGCAAGAAGGTCGGCGACATCATCAGCGAAGGCATGGACATCCACCACCGCTTCGCCAATCGGCAGGAGCGCGAGGAGAAAATCAGCGAAATGCTCAAGAAAGTCGGACTTTCGCCGGAGCACGCTGCCCGCTATCCGCACCAGTTTTCCGGCGGTCAGCGTCAGCGCGTCGGCATTGCCCGCGCCCTGATTATGAACCCCAAGCTGATTATCGCTGACGAGTGCATTTCCGCGCTGGATGTGTCGATTCAGGCGCAGGTGGTGAACCTAATGAAGGACATTCAGGAGGAAACGCAGTGCGCCTACTTGTTTATCGCACATGATTTGAGCATGGTGAAGTACATTTCCGACCGCATCGGCGTGCTGCATTTGGGCTACATGGTGGAATCCGGCACGAAGGAGGAGATTTTCTCCCACCCGGTTCATCCGTACACCAAGAGTCTGCTGTCCGCCATTCCCCACCCCAATCCCGTGGTGGAAAAGCACCGCGTTGCGCTGACCTACAACTACGCCACCAGTGGCATTGATTACGCCAAAGGAACGGAACATTCCGTCGGCGGCACACACACCGTGCTATCGCCTGAACATGCCATTTTGACTTTACAAAAACAGCAGCAGAGACGCTTGTCGCCCCTGCTGCCGTTTTAATTTTGGCATTATTCTATTCCATTCACCACATGCTCCGGCCGTTTTCCCGCCAGCGCATCCGCAATCTGCCGTGCGCACCCCTCCGCCATCCGCAGCCTTGTCTCCTGCGTGTTTGTGCCAATGTGCGGGGTCAGCACAACCTGCGGCAGCGCGATCAGCCGCGGCGGAATGTGCGGTTCATCCGGGTACACGTCCAGCCCCGCGCCGCGCAGATGTCCCGATTCCAGCGCATCCGCCAGTGCGTCGCCATGCTGCTGGCGGACAAAAGCCGCCTGGATGACAGCGTGCAGCAGGCCTTCCGCACGGCGGGGGTATCGCATCTGCTGGCGGTGTCTGGGCTGCATCTGGCGCTGCTCTGCGGGCTGCTGGGCTTTGGCCGCAAATGGAAATTTTATAAGCCGTTGATTTTGCTGCGCGCTGCGGCGGCGCTGTTTTACCTGCTGCTGACCGGAATGCCGGTCTCTGTATCGCGCGCCGGGATCGTGCTGCTGGTGGCGTTGGTGGGGGACTTCTTCCTGCTGCCGCCCGACCTGCTGACATCAACGAGCTTTGCGGCCATCCTGCTGGGGCTGCAAAACGCCTATGCGCCGTGCGACCTTGGCTTTCAGCTGTCGTTCTGCGCCGTGCTGGGCGTGCAGGCTGCGGCAGTGTAGCTTTCTTTTTTTATGG
>OGXW01003537.1_pt1 | contig 10231 bp, 9 predicted proteins | sample 1576341 | NCBI WGS metagenome assembly OGXW01 (sample SAMEA3541592, study PRJEB24748) | human gut metagenome | biome: human gut; feature: human-associated habitat; material: faeces | place: China | collected 2012
GTGGTTATCATATCAGCGTTTCGCATACCAAGGGTTATGCTGCGCTTATCCTTTCCAAAAATCAGGAAGTGGCGGTAGATATCGAATACTTCAGCGATAGGGTAGAGCGCATCGCATCCAAATTCTTGCGCAAGGATGAGAAGGCGGAAAATCTGGATGCCAAGCTGGTGCATTGGTGTGCCAAGGAAACGGTCTTCAAGTTATTCTCTGAAGAAAATCTAATGTTTGAGGATATGCGGGTGAAGCCGTTTGATACGATGGCAGATTGGTCGTGTGATGTGGAGAATCTCAAGAGCAGAAAGATGGCGCATGTAGATTTCGAGTTAACCATGGAATTTGTATTGACTTATGCTGCGTTGTAGTATCCTGACCATCTTCCTGGCATTCAGTCTGTTGGCTGGAGCACAGGATTGGAAAGTAGTGAGAGAGAATTCTCAGAAAACTTTTCCGAAAACCGTGGCTGCGGGCAACTACAGTGGCATTGCTCATCTGCATGATGATATCTATGCGGTGGTAAGCGACAAGTCGGACAGCGCCCTGTACTTCAACTTCCGGATTCAGGTGAATCCCAAGACCGGCGAATTGGAACAGGTAGAGAACCTTGGGTTTACCGAGAGAACAGATGGAACGCTGAACGACGGAAAGTTTTGGCAGGGGCAGGAGAAAGGCTTTGACCACGAAGCCATCGTGAAGGCTTCTGATTCTACCTTGGTGATAACAAGCGAAGGATATTGCCGTTTAAAGGAGTATCCTGTTCTGCCTACTTCGGCTAATGCTCCCAAGATTAGCTATCAGCAGAACCTTTGGGAGAGCAGATGGCCTTCTTCTGATTTTTATCCAAATTATAATTTTGAGTCTCTGGCTTTTGATTCCGTCCGTCAGTATCTCTGGACGATTCCTGAGAGCACGCTCCGCAAAGACGGACAGCCTGCTACTCCTCAAAACGGATTGGCCAACCAGCTTCGTTTGATGAGGTATGATTGGGGAAAGATAAAGGAAAATCGTAATAAGGAAAATAATGGCAAGGAAGACTGTTGCGAGCAAGAGAGTAGTAAGAAAGCCTCTCGTTATATGACAGCCTATGCCTATCAGATGGATCAACCTTCTACCCATAAGAAAGCAGATATCTATGTGATGGGGGTGAGTGAGTTTTGCGCCTTGCCCGATGGTCAGCTTCTGGTTCTGGAGCGTGAGGCCTTTATCCCGAAGATTAAGATTGGGGCTTTCTGCAAGTGTAAACTCTATCAGATTAATCCTTTGAATTCTGAGGAGTTTGCTTTGAAAGAGAAGTTTTCATCAGATACTCCTTTCTTGAAGAAGAGATTGCTCGCGGAATGGAAAACCGGCTTGTCACTTTCCAAGCGTTCCTTTGCCAATTACGAAGGTATGTGTCTGGGCCCCAAGTTAGAAGATGGTTCCCAGGTTGTCATCCTGCTGTCTGATTCGCAGGATCAATATGCGGGAGTATTGAAAGACTGGTTCAAGACGATTGTCATCAGAAAGGAATAAAGATGTTATGTTGTAATCTTCAATCTCGTCCATAACCATCTAGGAATGAGTTGCCAGAGGAAGACGAGGATGTCATATCTCCAGTCTATCACCTTAACTTCCTTTCCGTTTTCAATGGCACTTACGATATGCTTCGCCACATCTTCCGGTTTGAGCTGCAGCGGATAGCTGCTGCCTGCGATGAGGTCGGTCTTTACGAAGCCTGGTCGGATATCTGTGATGGCGATGGGGAGATGACGCATCCGTGCCTGCTGCGACAGGCATTCCAGATAATGGTTCTGGAATCGCTTGGTGGCAGAGTAGGCAGGGGGCAGCACCGAGACCTTTGGTTCCGGCAATGGAAGTGATGCAGGCAATGCGGGCTTTGGGGTTGCAATGATGATGAGTAGCAAACCAGTTGAATGCCGTATCCACCATTCTTGTGAATCCCAAGCCGTTGGTTTCCAGGGTCTTCATTTCCTTTTCTATATCCAGCGAGTTGTTCTGCCAGCCAATGCCGGAACTATGGAAGTAGAGGTCCATGCCTTCCAACTTATCGATGAGTTCGAGAAGTTGGGCAGAAGCATCGGGAGAAGTCACGTCTATTTGCTGGTAGCAGGTAATGCCGCTCTGCGAAATCAGAGCCTGCAATCTTTCAATTCTTCTTCCGGCAATTCCTACCTGCCATCCTTTTGCAGCAAGCAGTTTTGCCACTTCCATTCCGATGCCCGATGTGGCACCCATTACAATTGCTTTCTTTGCCATATAGTCCTATTATATAAGGTGAAATCTTGATAGTTCTATTTATATAAGGTGAAGTTTTGTCTAACTCTATCTAAATATCTAAATCGCTTTTACTCTTCAGCAAGTCTTCCGCCTTCTTCACGCTTCCTGCTTTCAGTATCAGTTGCTTCACTTCCTCGTAATCCGAATATTGCGGATTGCGTTCCATGAAAATGCGGCAGGCACGGTCGATGAGTTTATGATTGATAAGCTTGGCGTTCACCATCTTGTTGCCTTCCACCCGTCCTTGTCTTATCTGAAGGGAAGTGCTGATCATATCCAGAATCATCTTCTGCGATGATCCGGCTTTCATGCGGGTACTTCCCGTTACAAATTCCGGTCCCGTGATTACCTCTACAGGATAATCTGCAGCCTGGGCGATAGGAGCGTGGGGATTGTTGACGATGCAACCCGTAGGAATGCCAGCCTCCTTGCAATGTTTCAGGATGGCGAGCACGAAGGGTGTGGTGCCGCTTGCCGAGAAGCCCAGCACGAAATCCAGCTTTGAGATATGTTTATCGCAGAGCTGGTGCCAACCATTCTCCAGGTCGTCTTCTCTTGATTCTCTGGTTTGTGTAAGGCAGCCGATGCCTCCGGGGAAGATGGCCTGTATCTGTGAACCGTCGATGCCATAGGTGTTCTGCACTTCGATGGTATCGAGCGTAGCCAGTCTTCCGCCCGTTCCGCAACCGGCATAGAAGAGTCTTCCGCCCTTCTTCAGCTGCCCTTCGATGGCGGAAATCAGTTGGTTAATGGCAGGCAATGATTCTTCTATTGCCAGAGCCACCTTCTTGTTTTCTGCATTGATATGAGCGGTGAGTTCATCCACGCTCATCTTTTCCAGATGTTCGTAGAGCGAGCTCTGCTCTGTTATTCTCTTTTCTTCTTTATTTGGCATATTACTTTATCTTTAGGGTGTAGATTTAATGTAATGAAGCCTAGATGGTCGCGGAGGCTATGGCTTGCAGTCATCTAGAGAGTTCTATCATGATGAGACCTATCATCCGATGGGTTCCTATTCTTCAGCCAGGAAATAAACCGGCGCATTCCGGGAACCTTCTTTTATCAGAAATCCGGATTTTTCCAGTTTCTTCAGCCAGTTGAGTGCTGTCTGTTTACGGATATGAAATTCCGCTTCCAGTACTTTTCTGTTAATGGAACGGTTATGCTTCAGATACTCTCTTATTTTCTCCTTCAATGCATCTTCAGAGAAAGGGTAGGAGCGGGAAGTATATTGTGATTTCTCGAAATGGGTATTATATTTCACCTGTTTCAGCAGGTCTGCATTGGGGCGAAACTTGATGCCTCTTACGCTTACATATTCAGCTCTCACTTTATTGTCGGGTTTCAGGTCATCCATATCCAGATCTACCGAGAGCGAGAGATAACCTATTTCCGGAATGTTGATACGTTTTCCATCCTGCAGGTCTTCTTCTATGATATCACGCAGTTTCATGAGTACGGACGAAACTTCTCCTTCTCCCAGACAGCTATGTCTGGCGATTCGGCTGATCATCTCCTTGTCAGTCATAGCTGTTTGCTCAAAGATATGGGCGAATCGGCGAGTTTCTTCATTTCCTCCTGCATTGGGAAGATAATGGATTTCATATTTTATAGCCATCGTATTCTTCTTTCTGTTTAGCGATACAAAGGTAATCTTTTATTCTTAAACTACCAAATAAAAATGGCACTAATATGGATGAGCGGTTTGATTGATACGAATGAGCGGTGCTATTGATGTGGGTGAGAACTGCTTTTCAATAGGAATAAGCATCGTAAGAAGCTTTTATAAGTTGTCGTAAGAAGTAGGATAAGTTGTAGGAACAGTAAGTATATGTTGCCGGGAAAGTCACTTCCGTCAGTCGCACAACAGCTGTTGTGCGCTTGCATATCAGCTGTTATGCGCTCGCACGACACGTGTTGTGCGCTTGTAATCCAGCTGTTGTGCAGTAAAATTTGTAACTCCCTTCATCATATTGCAATTCCTTCCTTATTTCGTGATAATATAATAAGGTGTATTTAGGCGTTGTGAGAGCTGTTTGCTGGCATCTAAAGAAGAAAAAAGGTAAGGTTTAATAGAAGTTTTTCGATGAAAGGTGCGCTCGTTTCAATAAATTGTTGTATCTTTGCAATTGGATTTGGCTACTGCCATTTCCAAGACATCGTTGGTAAACAAAAGCATTCGCTATTATTTCGCGTTCAGCCAAAAGCCTCGGAAACTTATTGGAAATAACGTAACAAGGAATAATTGTGATAAGGCATTCGGTATGGGGTGCCTTAACTATTCGTATATTAGCAATGCATCTACGCTATAGGCGTGGTGCATTCTTATTTGAATAGTTGAGGTTTCCATTCCGAGGCTGCCTCATAGCTGAACGCAATAAGAGCATCACGCCCTTTTTGCGTCTTGGCGTGATTGATAGTTAGTGCTTGTAACTCATTAATTATCAATTAAAATATTATGGCAAAAAGAACCATAGATAAAGCTAAGGCAGCTAAAAAAGATGAATTCTACACGCAGCTAGAAGACATCAATAATGAACTCCGTCATTATCGTGAACATTTTCGTGGTAAGACTGTGTTATGCAATTGTGACGACCCTCGTGTAAGTAACTTTTTTACTTATTTCGCATACAACTTTGAGTTTCTTGGTTTGAAGAAACTTATCACCACTTGCTATAAAAATCAAGATATGGATTTGTTCAGTATGAATAAAAGTGAGCAAGCTGTATTTCTTGTTTATGAAGGTGACAAAAATGGAAATCATATTCCTGATGCGGAAGAAATAGGAGTGAAGCCATTAAAGGGTGATGGTGATTTCCGTAGTAACGAGTGTATTGAACTTCTGAAAGAAGCAGATGTTGTAGTAACGAATCCCCCTTTTTCTTTGTTTCGTGAGTATGTGGCTCAATTGCTGGAATATGATAAAAAGTTCTTGATAATTGGGCATCAAAACGCTTTGTCCTATAAAGAGATATTTCCTTTGATTAGAGATAACAAAATGTGGTTGGGATTTGGTTTTAAAGGAAATGCTGGTCATTTTATTTCCGCTTATGAGGATGTTGCTACTGCTGGAGACCATAGGAAAGGAATGATCAGGGTATCTGGCGTGACATGGTTTACCAATCTTGATTATAAGGAACGCTATGAAGATATTATTCTTTATAAATCTTATTCTCCAGAAGAATATCCTACTTATGATAATTACGATGCTATCAATGTTAGTAAGACCGCAGATATTCCGTGTGATTATGATGGGGTGATGGGAGTACCGATAACTTTTATTGATAAATATAATCCAGACCAATTTGAAATCTTGGGTATGAGTGCTTCGGCTGGTTATAATGCAGATATAGTTGGTATTCCTTTTAAAGGAGATAAAGATGCGCGCCCTTTGATTAACGGCAAGAATACTTATGCAAGAATATTTATCAAGAAAAAATAATTAATATGGATATAAAACCAGAAAAAATAGCAATTCGTGACTTGATAGCAGATTATAGTAATGACCCAAATAATGGCGTCTATGGCTATCATGGTAAGTTGAATATTCGTCCTCCTTATCAACGTGAGTTTCGTTATGAGCTAAAACAACAGCAGGCTGTGATAGAAACCATATTGAAAGGATACCCTCTAAACATTATGTACTGGAGTGTTGGCGATGAAGGTAAATATGAAATGATAGATGGGCAACAACGAACACTGTCTATCTGCGAGTATTATCAACATGCTTTCAATATTGTTGATAAAGACCGCCCGGTGCTTTTCTTTGACAATCTTACAGAAAAAGAAAAGAAGGACTTTCTTGACTATGAGTTGACAGTCTATTTCTGTACAGGTACAGATATGGAAAAGCTTGATTGGTTCCGTGTGATAAACATTGCAGGTGAGCGTTTGCTCGATCAGGAGTTGCGTAATGCTGTATATGTTGGTCCCTTCATTACTGACGCTCGTCGTTATTTCAGTAAATATGGGTGTGTGGCTTATAAGGTAGGTGGTGATTATATGATTGGCAAACTTGAGGAACAAGCATATTTGCAGACCATTTTGAAGTGGGCTGCACGTCACGATGGTATTTCTGATTCTGCTCCGATAGATAAGTATATGGCTATCCATCAAAATGATCCGAACGCCAATCAGCTTTGGGCTTACTATATGCAAGTAATCACTTGGATTAAATCTACTTTTCCTAAATATCGAAAGGAGATGAAAGGCTTAGACTGGGGTGCTATGTTTGATGAGTTTGGAAGCAACATATATGATACGGAGCAACTAGAGTCTGAAATTCATCGACTGATGGAGGATGATGAAATAATGAAGAAAGCAGGCATCTATCATTATGTGCTGAGTGGTGATTTGCGTGATTTAAGTTTCCGTACTTTTGATAAGAAACAGAAACGTGAGGCTTATGAGCGACAAAAAGGAATCTGTGCCCATTGTGGTAAACCTTTTAAGTTAGAAGAAATGGAAGCAGACCACATTACTCCATGGTGTGAAGGTGGAACGACTGTTTCCGAGAATTGTCAAATGCTTTGTCGTACTTGTAATAGAATAAAAGGAGGAAAATAAATGATGGATTTGAGCTTTTATAACAATGGACATAAAGAGGTATTTTATGAAAAAGGTCTGATGGAAAGACCAATACGTCGGAACCGATAAAAGAACCTAAGCACCCTTCAGTAGTGGCATCTGTAATACGAGTTGCTCATCGAACAACTGAAGGGCGATTTTGCAATCACATTAATTGCTTTTTAGCCATTTCTGACACTAAATCTATTAGTTCCTTAGCTGGCTCAACCAATGGAAGTACCTCTGTTTCCATATCAAGAATATGACGGTCTTCATAGTCGCCAGTTAATCGTAAGGAGAAAAGCTGATTGAAAGTCTTGCCATACTTTTTGTCAATGATGTTGTTCCTCAAAAAGACTTTTCCAAACATTTGGATTACGCCGTTATGAGTGCTAGCTTCATACTTGTAAGAAATGAGTAAAGCAGAAACAGCATAGTAAGCAGCATAGTATAAACGATTGGCTGCAGTTTCGACATAACCATTTTCTATGGAGCCAATAGCTTCATTATATGTTCGATATGCTTTTTCTAGTCTATATTTTACAATTTCGGTTCTGTCAGTGTCTGTAAGTTGTCCCTTTATCATATTGCAATTCCTTCCTTATTTACGTTATGATTGAATAAGGTATAATGGTTCTCCTCCCATTCTTTTTGGGAGAAGAGTACAGGGTTGATGATTTCATCAATATCCCAGCCTAATTCTCTTAGTGGATAAGAATACTTATCGTAATCTTGAAGCGTAACTTTTGGCTTGTCTAGAAGAATCAATACATCCCAATCACTTCCTTCATGTTCTGTGCCTCTAGCGCGGGAACCAAACAAGATAGCTTTTGCATGAGGATCAATCTCATGCAATCTATTGTGCATTGCTTCTATGATTTGTTTCTTCTCCATATCTATCAATATTAATATATGTGTTGCAAAAATACGAGTTTTCTTTCTAATCACCAAATTTTTAACATAAAATTCTGTCTAATATCTTAAAATAAGTGTTTGGTGAGATTTCTAATCTCCATTGTGTCAATAGCTTCGTCCGATAAATAGGTTGTGCTTGTAGATAAGGTTCCAGGAGCTTACCTTATTTTTCCATCACCAAATCAGCGAGCACGATGGCGGATTCCTTCTCATCCCTCGGTGCATCCTTTGACTTCCATGCCACGATGAAGCGGATTCGGGCAGCGGTTACCTTGTAGCCTTTCAACTCCCATTTGCCTAGTTTCTCTTTCATCTTGATGGAGAGCTGGGCTATGTCTCTGCCTGTTGATGGGAGACAGAGGCAATGGTCGTGATAGGTTAGCGGCATACCGCTTCTCAAGGAAAGAATAGCGTCCTTGTGAGGCTTGGAGAAGCCCAGGTTTACATCCTTGTGTGAGAGCTGAAGCACTATTTCGTTGGGCTCATCGTAGGTTTGGGCATCATAGAGATGCTGGGCACTTTTCAGACTGTCGAAGAGATTGCCGTTGGTGTGGATGGTTAGTGTACGCTTGGCACGGGTCATGCCCACATAGTATCGGCGCAGTATGTCATCGGTAGGATGCTCGGGATGGGTAATGAGCATCAGTACATGGTCGAACTCATGGCCTTTTGCCTTGTGGATGGTGCTGACCACGATGTCTGATTTCGAGATGTCACAGAAGTCTTCTACTGATGATTCGAACACGAACTCCCTCAGGTCGCTGTAGTACTTGGCACGATTGGTCTGCTCAAATACCTGGAGACTGCGGCGCAGATATGGCAATGCCTGGCTGCTGGCATACTTTTGGACTGTCTGCTGCTTTGCTGCTTCCCAAATATCATCAGGGATGATAGGGGATTTCGTCTCCTTGATGCCTTGGTCTATCTTCTTCAAGAAGTATCTTACCTCTGCCAGATTCCAGAAACGCAAGCCGTCCATTGATTGCACCAGCTTGGCCTTGATGCCATGACTATGAAGAAGAGCCAGCATGATGACAGCCTCCTCATTGGTCTGCGTGAGGATGCTGATGGTTTCGTTCTTCTTGCGGGAAGATGCATCGGCTTCTTTTGAAGCGTTACTTCCCAGTAATCGCGTAACATCTTCTAGGATAGGCTGATACATATAAACCTTTTCCTCCTGAATCTCGTATGGATGCTTCACGATTCTTACTTCTCCATCTTCTTGACTCATGGAGATGATAGGGGTAGATTTGATTCGTTGGCGGATGTTGCGGGCAAAGTCGTTGGCAGTATCCACGATGTGGCGAAGGCTGCGGTAATTCTCGGTCATCTCGATGAAACGGCTGTGCTCTGTCTGGGTCAGTTCATAGAAATACCGCGAGTTGGAACCTCTAAACTCATAGATGTTCTGGTCATCATCGCCTACGGCAATCACCCTCATCTCTTCGTTGGCTTTCATCAGAGCAGAGACAAGGGCATAGTCATCCTTGCTCATGTCTTGTGCCTCGTCAATAACGAGTACGGTTTTGCTGATGCGATTGGGTTCCACTTCTCCATTGTTGATCATTTCGGCAGCTTGCTTAACCACATCTCCTGCCTCATCCAGATTGCCAACTCTGCCCAGCAGGTCAAAGCAGTAGGAATGGAAGGTCTTGATCTCTACGAAATGGGCGGCATTGCCGATGAGTTGCATCAGTCGCTGCTTGAATTCGGTAGCGGCTGCACGAGAGAAAGTAAGCATCAGAAGTTGTTCGTGCTTTACATCTTCCAACAGTAGGAGAGAGGCAAGCTTATGTACGAGCACACGTGTCTTGCCGCTGCCAGGACCGGCAGCGACTACGATGCAGCGAGACTCATGGTCGTCGATAATTTCCTTCTGTCGCTTGGAGAGCATTCCGAAGAGTTGCTTATACTTCGAAGGTGTTACGTTGCGCTCTATCTCTGTCTCCCGGTTGCCCTTGAAGTACTTTGAGATGAAGCGATGGTAGTCCATCTGGAAATAATCCTGCACATATTGCAGGGCGGCGTCAAAATCCCGTACCATCAGGTTGGCATATTCGCCCACGATGTGAATCTGCTGAATCTTCTGCTTGTAGAACTCATTGAGCATGCGATAATCCTCCTGCTTATAGCGCAGGCGAAGTTCCTTGGTGCGCTTAATCGCCATCGCATTGTAGAGTACCAGGAATCCTCCTTCCAGCTTCATAGCTCCTATCTTGGAGAGATAGAGCAAGGCTTCCTCCACGTCCTCCAACTGCAGGGAAGAGAAGTCGGAGAAGAGTGACTGGTTGCTGGATTTCAGATCGTTCAGAAGTTCAACTAACGAGAATTGGAGAGGCTTCTCTTTTGAATCTACAGAAGAGCTATTGTTGCTCTCTTCTGTTATAGTTTTACTGTTTTCTTCAGCCAGGCTGTATAGTCTTTCGATGATGAATCGGCAAACCTCAATTCGTCTTTCGAATCGCTTGATGATGGT
>OGXW01003542.1_pt1 | contig 10226 bp, 10 predicted proteins | sample 1576341 | NCBI WGS metagenome assembly OGXW01 (sample SAMEA3541592, study PRJEB24748) | human gut metagenome | biome: human gut; feature: human-associated habitat; material: faeces | place: China | collected 2012
AAATCAACAGGACATTCTGGGAATTATTCCACCAATTATCAGAATACAGGGCGGGAGCTGATGACACCCGATGAAGTTCGCATGTTGGATAACCGATATGCGATTCTTTTTATTCGTGGAGAAAGACCAATTTTAGATGAGAAATTTGATATTTTAAAACATCCCAATGTAGGGCTTACGACAGATGGAAATGGAAAGCCATATCTGCATGGAGCAGTTGACCGGGCGGTGGCAAGTATCTCACTGGGAGACAGTCTGGAGGACGAGTTTGCTGATGATTCATTAGAAAGTGAAGGATACGAATTATTATCTGATGAAGATTTGGAAGAAATTATCCAGAAATATGCGTAAATCAAAAAATATATAGGAGGCTATCAAAAAATGAAGTTAGATATGCGAAAAAAGCAGGAGAAGAAAGAAAGCACAAAAGTAACGAAGAAGCTGCCAATGACAGCAAAAATGAAACGTGCCATGGCAGTGTATATTGTCATGGTATTGATTATGACAGCAGGAGCAAGTACTGTATTTGCGGCAGACGATCCACTGACCGTAATCAATAATCTGTCCACATTTATCTTTGGACTGATTCGTGCTATCGGAATGATTTTACTGGGATTTGGAATTGTGCAGGTTGGTTTATCACTGAAATCTCACGATCCAAGTCAGCGAGCCAATGGATTCTTAACATTAGCAGGTGGTGTCATTATTACATTTGCAAAAGAAATCTTGAATTTGATTACGGGTTAAGAAGAATAGAAAAATAAAAGAAATGGGACGGTGCAGGCCCACATGGAGCCGCACCGTTCCGTCTAAGACAGGAGGTGTTTAGAACGTGTCAGATAACTGGGTAGTACAGAACTTGCAAAATGCCTTGGATACCTGGAACAGTAAACTTGCGGAAATCTGGCAGATACTCACACAGTCACCGGAAAACTTTAAGGGTGGCGGTATCTGGCAGGTGATTGTGCAGATTCATGGAGCGTTGCAGGCAATCGGCTATGCTTTGTTAGTGCTTTTCTTTGTAGTTGGAGTGGTCAAGACTTGTGGAAGTTTTACAGAGGTAAAAAGACCGGAACATGCATTAAAAATATTTATCCGTTTTGCGATTGCAAAAGGCGTAGTCACGTATGGACTGGAGCTGATGATGGCATTATTCAACATCATACAAGGAGTGACCAGTACGATTATGCAGACCGCAGGATTTGGAAGTACGGAAGATACCGTTTTACCGGACGAAATCATAGAAGCGGTAGAAGATTGTGGATTTTTTGAAAGTATTCCTCTATGGGCGGTGACGTTGATCGGTGGACTTTTTATTACAGTTCTGAGCTTCATTATGATTATGAGTGTATATGGAAGATTTTTTCGATTATACCTATATACAGCAATTGCACCGATTCCGTTAGCTTCCTTTGCAGGAGAGCCGAGCCAAAATATTGGAAGAAGTTTCTTGAAATCCTATGCAGCAGTGTGTCTGGAGGGAGCAATCGTGGTGCTTGCCTGCATTATTTTTTCACTATTTGCATCATCACCGCCAGTAGTCGATCCAGATGCAGCGGCAGTGACTATGGTATGGAGCTATATTGGAGAATTGATTTTCAATATGCTTGTACTGGTCGGGGCAGTGAAAATGTCAGACCGAGTAGTGCGGGAAATGATGGGATTGTAAAATATATAGATTTATGTTTCAATAATGAAAAAGACAAAAATCATTTTTGAGGGAGAAAAGAATATGCTTAATATGAAATCTGGTGAAAATACTGATAGAAAAGAATTGGATAAACAAGAGGCTCTTGATATATTGCAGAATAAATTAAATGAGGCAGAAATATCTATCCAAAAGGAAGGAACAATTTCAGCAGAGGAGCTAGAAGCAGAATTACAGGATATTCTTTTAAGAGTAGAAGATGATGTTAAAAATGAACGGGTGGATTCGATAGAAAATACATTTAGTGATGTAAGAAAAATGTTATAAGACGAGTAGCATTGATTTAAGATAATACGAAATAACAGGGTATGTATGGTAAGAAAACGTACATACCCTGTTGTGCGTTAAGAGCCTATTCTACAATATCTCCGCTATTGTTATACCGCATATTCCCTTGAGAATCGAAATGGATAGAATCTAATGGAATCCCTCTCTGTCTGGCACGAGAAATCTGGAAGGACATATCATCTTTCATAGCTTTGTAGTATTGATGTTCCTGCCATTTGCGTCGCAGAGCAAAAATCCAGCTGAGAACAGAAAAGGCAGTCAGCAGATAGAGGATTGCAAATGCAAGTTTCTCATGAGTTGCTGCCCATGGATTCAGAATCGTGGAAACAGCAAGGAAGTATAACAGCGGTAAGGTCAGATTTAATCTGGCAGCAATCCGAAACAGCAGAGAAATCAGGAATAGAGCAACGGTAACAACAAGTGAAATCATAACAGTGATTGGCATAGGTCAGTCCCCCTTTCATTTACCCAAAGTGTAACAGAACAGGAAAAATATAACAAATGTGCGATTTGGAGGTGTATCGTTTTGGAAGTAAAAATTAACAAGGAAATCAGGGATTACACAGAAGCAATCTTTTTCGGATTGTCCCTGAGACAGTTTATCTTTTCAGTATTAGCCTGCGGGATTGCCGTTGGGCTTTATTTTTTGCTTCACCCATACATGAGTATGGAAACAGTGAGTTGGATTTGTGTACTGGGAGCTGCCCCATGTGTAGTGTTCGGGTTTGTAAAATATCATGGAATGACAGCGGAGCAGTTTATCTGGGCATGGATAAAATCAGAAATCCTGATGCCGAAAAAACTGGTGTTCCGGTCAGAAAATCTTTATTTTGATGCGGTAGAACCAGTCATAAAAAAATATGAGAAAGAAAGTCTGAAGAAGGAGGGACGCAAGAAAAATGATAAAAACGCTGAGTAATATCTTCAAGCAGGATAAAGAAAAATTTGTAATTCCAAGAAGTGTACAGCAGGTAATTCCCATCGAGACCATCTGGTCTGACGGGATATTTAAAATCGGGAGAAATAAATTTGCACGTACTTATAAATTTACGGATATCAACTATGCGGTGGCAAGCAAAGTAGATAAGGAAACCATGTTCCTGGAATATATGGATTTATTAAATTCTTTCGATTGCGGTGGAACAACAAAAATAACGATCAATAATCGCCGCTTGAATAAGGTGGATTTTGAAAAAGCAATTCTGATTCCGATGCAGGAGGACGGACTGGATTTATATCGGAAAGAGTACAACAACATGCTTTTAGATAAGGCAACCAGTTCCAACAGCATGGTGCAGGAAAAATATGTGACAGTATCCTGCTATAAGAAAACGATCGAAGAAGCCAGAACGTATTTTGCACGAGTGACAACAGAGCTGAACAGTCATTTTGCAAGATTGGGTTCCAAATGTGCAGAGGTAAATGGAGAAGATAAGTTACGGATTCTGCATGATTTTTACCGTACAGGAGAAGAATCTAGTTTCCATTTTGATATTCAGGAGAGTATGAGAAAAGGGCACAGCTTCAAAGATTATATCTGCCCGGATACTTTTGAATTTGAAAAAGATTATTTCCGCATGGGAGATCGTTATGGAAGGGTACTTTTTCTTCGTGAGTATGCTTCTTACATCAAAGACGATATGATAGCAGAACTGACCGACATGAATCGGAATCTGATGTTGAGCATTGATGTGATTCCGGTTCCGACTGATGAAGCAGTACAGGAAGTGGAAAAACGTCTGCTTGGTGTGGAGACAAATATCACGAACTGGCAGAGACGGCAGAATGCCAACAATAACTTTTCAGCAGTGATTCCTTATGACTTGGAACAGCAGAGAAAAGAAAGTAAAGAGTTCATGGACGATCTGACTACACGTGATCAACGTATGATGTTTGGTGTACTGACGATGGTTCATACGGCAGAAACAAAAGAACAGCTTGACGCAGATACGGAAACTCTTCTGACAATCGGACGGAAAAAGTTATGCCAGTTTTCGGTTCTGAAATTTCAGCAGATGGACGGACTAAATACAGCACTACCCATCGGACACCGGAAGATTCCAGCAGTCCGCACACTGACTTCGGAGAGTGTAGCAGTGTTGATGCCATTCCGGGTGCAGGAGATTATGGACGCAGGAGGTATCTATTGTGGAGAAAATGCAATCTCCCATAACTTAATCATGTGTAATAAAGAAAAACTGTTGAATCCAAATTCATTCCTTTTAGGTGTGCCGGGAAGTGGAAAATCCTTTAATGCAAAAATGCAGATTGTATTCCTGGCACTGGCAACGCAGGACGATATCCTGATTTGTGATCCAGAGCGAGAGTATGCATCATTAGTTGAAGCAATGGGCGGAGAAGTGGTTCGCATTGCTGCAGGAAGCCGGGATCATATCAATGCAATGGATATGGTAGACGGATATGGAGATGGCGGTGATCCAGTGATTGAGAAGTCACAGTTTATTTTATCTCTGTTTGAACAGTTGGATAAAAAAGGAATCAATGCAAAGGAACGTTCCATTATTGACCGATGTGTGGGAGAAGTTTATGAGGAATATCAGCATGGCGGAGCAGTGCCGACTTTGCGAGTGCTGCGTGAAAAGTTTCTGGAACAGGAAGAACCGGAAGCACAGGATTTGGCACTGGTATCAGAATTATTTACAAATGGAAGTCTGGACGCATTTGCACATGAAAGTAATGTTGATGTGAATAACCGTATCATGGTATACGACATTCTGGATTTAGGAAAGCAGCTAAAGACCATGGGACTTCTGGTTATCACTGATGCAATGCTGAACCGGGTAACAGAGAACTGGAAACAGGGAAAGCGAACCCATATTTTCTTAGACGAGTTTCATGTAGTATTTGAAAATGAGTATTCCGGAGCATTTTTTAACTCTGCATGGCGAAGATTTCGTAAGCGTAATGCATTTCCGACAGCAATTACCCAGAACGTGGAATATCTGTTAGATTCTGTTCTTGCAAGTACGATGATTTCCAACAGTGAGTATATCGTGATGCTTAATCAGGCAGAGCCGGACAGAGCAAAGTTGGCAACACTTCTGAATATCTCCACTGAGCAAATGGGATATATCACAAATGCAGATGCCGGTTGCGGTTTGGTGAAATACGGAAGTTCACTTGTACCGTTCGTCAATAGATTCCCGACCAATACAAGGTTGTATAAACTGATGACCACAAAGCCGGGAGAGGACAGTATCAACCGAGGAAGAATGTAACTTCAATAATCAATTTAAGAGAATGGCACCGGAAATCGTCACAATTTGTGGCGTTTTTTTAGTGCCGGAAAAGGAGAAAAATATGTCAGAAATCAGATTTTCATCAAAGGAACACGAAAGGTTTTTTTATCAGATGTTAGCAAAATGCGGAAAGCACGACAGTTATTACAGTTCATTTTTTTATTGTGTGGGAATTTCTGAAGATACCAGAAATCATGTTGATCGCATGTTTGATTTTAAGGGGCGTTTGATTAAACCGGAAGCACTGCATGAAGGGTGGCAGACAGGCGGTTCGGCACGATTGACGAGACTGGCTTTTAACTTATGGAATGGATATGTGGAGAAGGGAGAAGAAAGTCTGTCTACCCCATACGAGATGTTCGATTGTGGTTATGCACCATATTTCTATGAAGCAATCCGCATAAAGTACCCGGAATACTGTCGGGAGTTGCCACAGGTGAGCAAAAAAGAAACCAATCATGAACGCTAGATAAAAATTCAAATGGAGAAAAGCGATGGATTGTAAGATAAAAACACGCCAAGTCCATAAGGATATTAAAGTATTAGATAAGACGGTTACGGTGACAGACCATGTCAAACATTCCTATGTCAGAACAAAAGAAACTGTCATGCAATCGACGGAGAAATCCAGTGATAGAGAGAATAATCCGGTAGGTTATGCAGAAGATGCGGCCAGCGAGTATGCTGACCGCATCTTTCACGAAACAGGGCATCAGGTACGCAGACAGGCAGGAAAGATTATTGAACGGAAGAAAGAGAAAGCTTCTGTTTCTTCGGCAGGCGAAGAAACAGTTTACCAGCCGAAAGAACAAATCCGACCAGTACCGCCTTCAGGCGGGGAAAAGGCACAGGAGCAGGGGAAAAAACTTGCTGTAAAAAAAATCAAGACTGTTGAGCGGGATAAAAGAACCATTAAGACCGGGAAAGCATCGGAGCAGGTTGTAAAGAATACCGGAAAGGGTACCATCAAGACATCTGGAAAATCAGTCAAGACTGCAGAACAGACGGCAAAGACCAGCATTAAGACATCGGAGCAGACTGCAAATGCTTCTGTCCGGGCAATGCATTATTCTATGAAAAAAGCAGAAAAAGCAGTGCAGACAGCAAGGCAGACTGCACAGAATACCAGGATTGCAGTGAAAAAGACAGCAAAAGCGGTAACACATGCAATAAAAGCGTTGATTGAAGCTACAAAAGCATTACTGAGTGCATTGACTGCAGGTGGTTGGATTGCGGTTATGATTTTGATTATCGTCATTTTATTTGGTGGTTTTCTATGCATGACAGGTGGGGATAATTCCAGTACGGTTTCTTCGGTTAGTGCAGAAGTAGAAGCATACGAACCACTAATCCGACAGTATGCAAATCAATATGGCATTGGAGAGTATGTGGAACTAATCAAAGCCATTATGATGCAGGAATCAGGCGGGAGAGGACTTGACCCGATGCAGTGTTCAGAAGGGAGCTTTAATACAAAATATCCCAGACAGCCAAATGGAATCACAGATCCAGAGTATTCGATTTCTTGTGGTGTGCAGGAAATAAAAAGCTGTCTGGAACGTGCAGGGGTAAAAAATCCTCTGGATATGGAAAATATTAAACTGGCATTGCAAAGTTACAACTATGGAAATGGATATCTGGAATGGGCGAAAGCCAGAGGTGGATATACCCTTGCAAATGCAGCAGAATTTTCTGATATGATGGCACAGAGAATGGGGTGGAGCAGTTATGGGGACAAGCAGTATGTACCGCATGTGCTTCAGTATTATGCATTTGGAAGAATCCCGACAGGCATCGGTAATCAGGCAATCGTTCAGGTAGCAGCATCTCAGGAAGGAAAAGGCGGAACAACCTACTGGAGTTGGTATGGATTTGGAAGCCGAGTAGAGTGGTGTGCCTGCTTTGTGTCATGGTGTGCAGACCAGAGTGGTTATATCCAAAGTGGAGTCATTCCGAAATTCTCTCTTTGTTCGGACGGTGTCAGGTGGTTTGAAAGTAAAGGTAGGTTCCGTGACGGAAGTTATACCCCGGCGGCAGGAGATATTATTTTCTTTGATTGGGGAAACAATGGAACGATTGACCACGTTGGAATTGTAGAGAGTGTCAGCGGTGGAACCGTCAATACTATAGAAGGCAACAGAAAAAGTGTGATAGTCTAATGGTGAATCTGGAGTATACAATTCCTGAAAATAGACTTGACTTTCAAATATTACAAGTGTAAGATTTAAGAAACAAAAAAATTAGAAGAAAGGAATATCTATGAAAAGAAGACGAAAAAAGCAAAATATCCAAAAATCTTACGTTTGTAAGATTTTTGGGCTGATAGTAGCTATAACAGTAATTGCTGTTTCAGGAGGTGTTTTATTAAAAAGGACGATAACGGAATCACCAGAAGACACACTTGTGGAATATATGAACCATATTGAAAAAAAGGAATATGAAGTAATGTATACTATGATAGATTCAGATGAAAAAGTTTATCTGACAAAAGAAGAATACATACAACGAAATTCTAAGATATACGAAGGAATAGAGGTCAGTGACATTAAAATCAGTCATATAGCTGTGAAAGAGAAAAAAGCAGATACAGTTACGCTTTCGTATGAAACATCATGTAATACAATTGCCGGAACAATACAATTTGACAATATGGCGGAACTGAAGAAGACGAAACAGGGATATAAATTAGTATGGCAGGATAGCCTGATTTTTCCAGATTTAGAGAGTGATGATAAAATAAGTGTTACTACATCAAAAGCGGAGAGAGGAGAAATATTAGACCGAGATGGTAAAATGCTTGCAGGAAAAGGAGTAGCAACATCAGTTGGCATTATACCGGGAAAGCTGGAAGACAGGAATGTATCTATTGAAAAAATAGCGGAGTTATTAGAGATAGATGTAGAAACAATAAATAACAAACTCACAGCAAAGTGGGTAAAAGAAGATTCTTTTGTACCAATTGAAACTATTCCGAAAGTAGAAGAAATAGATTTAATGAAAATACAGCCAGAAGAAAAGACACTTGAGGAGCAGGATTGTCAGAATAAACTTTTGGAAATTCCAGGGGTTATGCTATCAGATGTGGAAGTTAGAACCTATGAGTTAGGGGAAGCAGCAGCTCATTTAATTGGTTATGTACAGTCTGTAACAGCAGAAGATTTGGAAAATCATCCAGGGGAAGGATATTCAGCTGAAAGTGTAATCGGAAGATCTGGGGTGGAAAAGTTATACGAAAAGCAATTAAAAGGAAAAGATGGTTGTGATATAAAGATTTTGGATAGTGATGGGGAAGTAAAAGAGGTTCTTGCAAGTATTTTTAAAGAAGATGGTATGGATATAAGATTAACGATAGATTCCGATTTGCAAAAATCATTATACGAGCAGTTTAAAGAAGATCCGGGGTGTTCTGTCGCAATGAATCCTTATACGGGAGAAGTATTGGCTTTGGTAAGTACCCCATCTTATGATAATAATGAATTTATACGGGGCTTATCATCAGAGAAATGGACATCATTAAACGAAGATGAAAAGAAGCCATTATATAATCGTTTTCGTCAAGTATGGTGTCCTGGCTCAACATTTAAACCAGTTGTGGCAGGAATTGGGTTGAAAACGGGAAGCATAGATCCAAAAGAAGATTTTGGAAATGAAGGTTTGGCATGGCAGAAAGATTCGTCTTGGGGATCTTATCAAGTGACAACACTTCATGAATATGAACCGGTTATTATGAAAAATGCAATTATCTATTCTGATAATATTTATTTTGCAAAGGCAGCTCTTAAAATTGGTAGTGAGAATTTCATGAATACTTTAAATGAAATAGGATTTAATCAGAATATGCCGTTTGAGATTGCGATGCAGGAATCAACATATTCCAATACAGATAAAATAGAAACAGAAATACAATTGGCAGATAGTGGTTATGGGCAAGGGCAGATTCTTGTAAATCCATTACATCTGGCAAGTATTTATACTTCATTTTTAAATGAAGGGAATATGATAAAACCGTATTTGAAATACAAAGAAGAAGCATCCGGTGAAACATGGATAGAAAATGCGTTTAGCAAAGAAAATGTAGAAGAAATTATGCAAGGGGTGGAAGGTGTTGTAAATGATCCGGAAGGAACCGGATATGCTGCACATCGTGACGATATTTTGCTGGCTGGAAAAACAGGGACAGCCGAGTTGAAGGCAACGAAAGAAGATACTTCTGGCAAAGAAATCGGGTGGTTTTCGGTGTTTACGGCAGATAAAAGCGTGGACAAACCAATTCTTCTTATCAGTATGGTTGAGAATGTGAAAGGAATCGGTGGAAGTGGTTATGTTGTTAAAAAAGATGCAACAGTATTGGATGAGTATTTTGAAGAATAAAAAAATTTTTATGGGGAATTATTACATATGTAAGATATTTGCGATGATATTGATAGTTCTTATTGTTTTTACAGGGTGCGGACAAAATCGAATTACGGAAAAAGAAGAAAAGAAAGAAACCGTAGAATCTGAAATGAATGCAGAAGCAAAAAAAGCAGCGCAAACTTTTCGGTCTGTTTATATGAAGGAGAAGTCGGAGTTAAATACATTAAAGGTGAAAAGAAAAATTATCAATTGTCTGGAAGAAAAAGGATATGCGGCAGTAGATTGTGATAATCAGATTGATATGGTCAATCGTGAAAAAGTAGAAGAATTTTGCAAAGCAGCGGAGAAAGAAGAACAGGCAGCAGTTGATATTGTTGTTGTATTTGATGAAGGGGAAATTATACAATATCATTTAGAGTCAATGAATGGAAAGATAAATGTTCGATTATGTCAGGTTAAATGGAAGGATAATAGTCCACAGGCTAATTATTATGATGAATATGAAGCATATGAGTGGAAATATACAGAAAAAGGATACTTGTTTCTGGAGGAATATCACCCACCGGGATTTGATGGAGCACCGGGTGAAACTGGATTCAGAGTGCAGCCATTAG
>OGXW01003543.1_pt1 | contig 10223 bp, 8 predicted proteins | sample 1576341 | NCBI WGS metagenome assembly OGXW01 (sample SAMEA3541592, study PRJEB24748) | human gut metagenome | biome: human gut; feature: human-associated habitat; material: faeces | place: China | collected 2012
AAAGCAGATGGGCTGCACACCGCGGACGATCTTGTCGCAGTCGATGCCCTTGGCGTAGAAAAATTTCCGAGGAAAAATATATTCCACGCGGCAGTACGCTTTTTGAATATAAGGTAAAGCTGCACGGTAATAATCAGAGCGCCCATAACAATACAAAGCGAAGAAAGCACCAGCTGCGGCAGGTCGGCTTTAAGCTGTTTCATAAACAGCGCATAGCTTGACCCTATCATAAAGCTGATTTTTCTGTTTTCGGCGCTTTTAAATACGGGGGTTACGGTAACCGTAACGGTTTTGTCCTTATCAAGCTGGGAAACCGGTATAACCACCCAATAGCTTGATGGGGTGGAGCCGATACGGTTGCTTTTCCCTGCGCTTGTGCTGTAAAGCAGGGTATCGTCAAGCTTTACGTCAATATAGCTGTGAACCACGTAAAACATAAGGCTTGTATCGCCCGAAGATATTTTATCTGTTTTAAAGCGGTATTCTTTTTTTATTCCTATCGGAGCGTCGGGTGCGGAAATTTCAGATTTTGTGTAATCCTTTATTTCTTCGAACGAGGGCTCACCACGCGAGCTGAATGTGACGGTTTTTTCAAAGCAAAGCATATAAACAGAGAATATAACAAACAAAACCGCAGCAACGGCATACGCCGCATATGCTGTTTTTTTAAGGCCTATTCCTTGCTTCATAATAATAAATCACCACCGGTTAAAACATAGATATCTGGTTAGTGTCGGGCAGGTCGTTCATAGCGCCTAAGTCCGCCAAATTCTGAATAATGGTTTTTGAAACGCCCGCCTCGATTTGGAAGTCCTCGCGCGATACAAAGTCACCCTTCTGCGCCGCCTCGTAAATAGAGTATGCCGCTTTTTCGCCCACGCCCGAAAGCGCGCCGAACGGCAGTCTCATCTTGCCGTTTTCGGGCAGATATTTCATAGCGTGCGAGTGCTTTATATCAATCGGCAGAACCTCTATTCCGCGGGACATCATCTCGTTGAATATAAGCATATTATTGTAAACGTCAAGCTCTTTTTTGCTGGCTTCCTTGCCCTTTGCCTTAATATTCTGCAAATACTGCCTTACCGCCTGTTTGCCCTGCATTATGGTGGGCACGTCCACATCCTCGGGGCGGGCGGTAAAGTAAGCGCAGTAAAATTCAAGCGGGCGGTGCACCTTGTACCAGGCAAGGCGCAAAGCCGAAATAACATAAGCCGCCGCGTGAGCCTTCGGGAACATATACTTTATTTTGTGGCAGCTTTCAATGTACCATTCGGGCACGCCGTGCGAGCGCATATCGTCCTCCATAGCGCTCCAGTCCTCTGTCGAAACCTTGCCCTTTGCCACAAGGCCCTTACGCACGGTCTCGGTTATTTTAAAGGCTCTGCCTTCTTCAAGGCCTTTATGAATCAGGTACACCATTATGTTGTCACGCGTTCCTATAACCTCGGAAATCGTGCAGGTGCCGTTATCAATAAGGTCCTTTGCGTTGCCGAGCCAAACGTCCGTACCGTGGGAAAGACCTGAAATCTGCAATAGATCGGAAAAGTTTTTAGGCTGGCAGTCGATAAGCATTTCGCGCACGAATTTTGTGCCGAACTCAGGCAGGCAGTAGGTGCCCGTTCTTGAATCTATTTCCTCCGGCTCAACGCCGAGCGCCTTGGTTGAGGTAAACAGGCTGTAAACCTCGGGGTCGCTCATTGATACGTCGTTTACGGGTATACCGGTATACTCTTCAAGATATTTATATGTAGTAGGCACAACGTGACCTAATTCGTCAAGCTTTAAAATGGTATCGTGAATTGAGTGGAAGTCGAAGTGCGTGGTTATAATATCGGAATTAACGTCGTCCGCCGGGTGCTGTATGGGGCAGAAATCGTAAATTGTGTTGGTTTTGGGCACAATTATCATACCCGCGGGGTGCTGACCTGTGGTCTGCTTTATCTGCGCCTTTTCCACAAGCGATGCAAGGCGGTTTAATTCCGCGTTGCTTAAGGTAATGCCCTTTTTCTCGGCATATGCCTTTGCAAAGCCGTAGGCGGTCTTTTCGGCAACCGTTGAAATAGTGCCCGCCTTGAACACGTTTTCACTGCCGAACAGCGTTTCGGTGTATTTCTGCACCGAGTTTTGAAATTCATCGGAAAAGTTAAGGTCTATATCAGGCACCTTATCGCCCTTAAAACCCAAAAATGTTTCAAACGGAATATCGTGCCCGTTGCGGTTAAGGTGCGCGCCGCATTCAGGGCACTTTTTTTCGGGCAGGTCAAAGCCCGAGCCTACCTCGCCGTGCAGGAAAAACTCGCTGTACCGGCACTCGGGGCAAACATAGTGCGGCGGCAGCGGGTTGACTTCGGAAATACCCGCCATGGTAGCGGCAAAGGAAGATCCTACCGAACCACGCGAGCCAACTAAATATCCGTTTTCCTCGCTGTATGCCACAAGCTTCTGCGCCGAAATATACATTATTGAAAACCCGTTGTTGATAATGGAGTTAAGCTCCTTTTCAAGGCGCTTTTCAACCACCTCGGGCAGATTTTCGCCGTAGGTTCTGTGGGCGGTATCCCAGCAAATATCGTGCAGCAGCTCGTCCGACCCCTCAATTACAGGCGGATAGTTGCCGTCGGGCACGGGGATCACGTCTCCGTCTACCATATCGGCTATTTTATTCGGGTTATCAATTACAAATTCGCGCGCTCGCTCGCCGAAGTAATCGAAATCGGCAAGCATTTCATCGGTCGTTTTAAGGTACAGGGGCGCCTGATTGTCAAAATCGTCAAAGCCCTGACCTGCCATAAGTATTTTGCGGATTATATCGTCGCTCTTTTTAAGAAAATGCACGTCCCCCGTGGCTACAACGGGCTTGCCTAACTTATCCGCCAATTCGACAACCTTGCGGTTAAAGCTTTTTATAACCTCAAAATCGGTAACCTTTTTAAAGCGGTTTGGTATAACTGCTCCCGTTTTCTTATCCTTTTTATCGGGATATGAAGACTCGCGCACCATAAACGCGTTATTGCCTAAGGGCTGAATTTCAAGGTAATCGTAATAATCGGCAATTCTTAAAAGCTCCTCTTCGGGCTTTTCATCGATTATCGCGCGGTATAATTCGCCCTGCTCGCAGGCGCTGCCTAAAATAAGCCCCTCGCGCAGCTTATCCAATTTACTGCGCATGGTCAGCGGCTTACCGCGAAAATCGTGCAAATGCGCTTCGGACACTAATTTATAAAGGTTTTTAAGCCCCGTAAGGTTTTTAACAAGTATAATTTGGTGATAGCGGTATTTCGCCGTTTGCTTTGCGTTTAAATCCCTTACTTCGTTATTAACGTCGTCCACAAAATAAGACTCAACGCCGTAAATAACCTTAAAATCGCCGCCCGCTTTGCGTATTGCCTTAACCGCGCCTGCGGCGGCGGGGTATGCCTGAACAACGCCGTGGTCGGTAATGGCTATCGCCTTGTGACCCCACTCGTAGGCTTGTCTTACAATTGCGTCGGCAGAGGAAACCGCGTCCTTTGCGGACATATTGGTGTGGCAGTGCAGCTCAACGCGCTTTTCGCCCTCGTGCTCGTCCTTTTCGGTATATTTTTGCAAAAGCGCCATAGCTCTCACATTAAGAATAAACTCTTTTTTATAATTATCAAATTCATATGAACCATTAGCTAAAATAAATGCTCCGTCTTTAAGTGGTGCAAGCTCTGCCAATGCTCTATCATCGACAAATTTCACACAAGCACAAAGCGAGTTTGTATGGTCGCTAAAGGAGAAATTCACCATGTTTGATTTTCCGCGTTTTGTATTTATGGGTTTTACCTCAAGCCCGAAAACCTCACCCCAGCAGGCTATTTCGGTGTCGTCGCCGGTAATGCTTATCATATCGCGGGTATGGTTCGAAATACCGCCCCTGCCGTAAAACTGCTGCGGATTATCAAGGTAGACTATGCCGTTATCGGGTATGCCTTCTCTTTTTTCAAACTTAATTTCCTTTTTGGGCGCAGCGGGGCGCGCGGGCGCGTTCTGCTTTTGGGGAGCGGCTTGCCTTTCGGCTTTTTCTGCGGGCTTCGGCGGCTCTGCGGGCGGCAGCTCAATTTCCACCTTTTCAAGCTGACCGTCAAACGAAACGGTAATATCCCGCCCGAAACGATCCTTTATAATGCGCTTAAAGGCGTTTTCAAAGCCGCAGTCGGTTATTGTATCATACCCGCCGTATTTAAGCGTAATATTAACGTTGTTATCATTAAATTTAAATTCTGCGCCGTTGAAATAGCCGTTTAGCGCGGCGTTTTTAACCTTTAATTCCGCCGCAATATCGGCGCAGGCGGCAGGGATTAAAGCGTCCTCTGAAAAAATGCAGGAAATATGGCATTCATTTAGTTTGAGCGCGCTTTTAAGCTGATTTATAAGCTCGTTTCGGCTTTCGACGGATATGTATTTTTCTGCCCTTAACACTGCATTTAAAGCGCGTTCTTCTGTATCAAGCGAGCATTTTTCTATAACGGTGCCGCCGAATATTTCCGAAATATTATGCGAAACCGCTGTATCGAATATTTGAGAAAACAATGCCTTGCCCACTTTTTTACACTCCGTTTATAATTTTTCTATTTCCGCCAAAAGCTCGTCAAGCAGTGCGCTTTCGGGCACCTTTTTTATTATTTCGCCGTTTTTAAAAAGCACGCCGCAATTATCGCCGCCGGCAATGCCTATGTCGGCTTCTCTTGCCTCGCCCGGTCCGTTTACAACGCAGCCCATTATGGCTACGGTTATATTTTTATCGCAGTCCTTAAGGCGCTGTTCCGCCTCGTTTGCAATTTTTATAAGGTCGATTTTCGTTCTGCCGCAGGTGGGGCAGGAAACAAATTTAACGCCGCCCGTGCGAAGACCTATCACCTTTAAAAGCCGCTTGCCCGTTTCAACCTCGCGCACGGGGTCGTCTGTTAATGAAACGCGAATTGTATCGCCTATTCCGCGCAGTAAAAGACCGCCTATGCCGGTGGCGGACTTAACCGTGCCGTTTGCCGCGGTGCCTGCCTCGGTTACGCCCAAATGCAGCGGATAGCGGCATTTTTCCGCCGCCAAAACATATGCATTATACATTGTAACTACATTCGAGCTTTTAAGGGAAAGCACAATATCGTCAAAATCAAATTTTTCAAGCAATGATATATGGTAAAGCCCGCTTTCCACCATAGCCTCGGGCGTGGGCGCGCCGTATTTTGCCAAAATATTTTTTTCAAGCGAGCCTGAATTTACCCCTATTCTTATAGGCACGCCCGCCGCCTTGCAGGCATTTGCAACGGCTTTTACCCTATCGTCCGCACCTATATTACCGGGGTTTATTCTTATTTTATCCGCCCCTGCCGCAACGCTTTCAAGCGCGAGCCTGTAATCAAAATGAATATCGGCCACAACGGGTATTGATATATTGCTTTTAAGCGCCGCCAGCGTTTTAACGCTCTCTTTATCGGGCACGGAAACGCGTATAATATCGCACCCTGCCTTTTCAAGCGCCTTTGCCTGCTTTACATTCCCATCGGTATCGTGCGCGGGGATATTAAGCATTGATTGCACCGTAACGGGCGCGCCGCCGCCTATCTGAACACCGCCTGCAAATACCTTTTTTGTTTTATACTCCTGCATTTTAAGTCACCCTGCTATAAGCGTCCAAATATCCTTTGCGGTTATAAGCAGCATAAAGCCTATAAGCAGCGCAAAGCCCACGGCGTGAACTACCGCCTCGTACTTTTGCGGCACGGGCTTTTTAAAAATCATTTCTATTAAAATAAAGAGCAGTCTGCCGCCGTCGAGCGCGGGTATGGGCAGCAGATTGAATATACCCAGATTTATTGTTATAAGCGCCATAATGGGCAACAGGTTTTCAAGGCTTTGCTTTGCGGCGGAGCCTATCGCCGCGGTAACGCCCACGGGGCCTGAAACCGCGCTTATGCCGTATTTTCCGCTTATAAGGTCTATGAGCGACCGCCACACAACAGCGCAGTATGACGCGGCTGTGGCAAAGGTCTGCTTAATATATGAACCGAAGGTTTTTCTTATGCCGTAAACATAAAAATCAACGGCTAAATAGCTTATTCCGTTTTCTTCGGAAGAATCGAACTTAACGTCTTTAAGCTCAACCTTTTCGCCGTCGCGCTTTACAACCATATCTATTTTGCCGCCCTTAACATTTGTAAAGGCATAGCTTAAATCGTAGGTGGAGAAAATTTTTCTGCCCTCTACTTCGATTATTTTATCGTCTGCCCTAAGCCCCGATTGCTCGCTTACCGCGTTTTCCTTAAACTCCGCCACAACGGTTGAGTTAAAGGACTTTTGCGGCGCTAAGGTAACGGCGACTATTATAAGGCCCAAAATCAGGTTAAAGGTAGCGCCCATTGCCACTATTATAAAGCGCCGCCACGGTTTTTTATTGCAAAAAGCGCGCTCGTCGCCGCTTTCCTCGTCCTCGCCCTCCATAGCGCAGTAGCCGCCTAAGGGCACAAGGTTTACGGAATATTTTGTTTCCTTGCCCTGCTTTGAAAAAAGCTTGGGACCGAAGCCCACCGCAAACTCGTTAACGCGAACGCCCAAAAGCTTTGCGGCAATAAAATGCCCGAATTCGTGTATTACAATTAAAATCAAAAACAGCGCAATAGCCACCAAATACGGCCACACATTGCTCCAAACATTAAGTAAAGCTGAAATAACAACCACCCGATTCTAAAAAATACTGTCTCTTACAAGCTTTCTTGCCGCTTTATCCGTACAGAAAATATCCTCTAATGTAAAATCCCTTTTGTTTTTAACTTCCGCAAGCGCTTTTTCTACCAAATCGGCTATCTGCAAAAAACTGATTTTACCCTGCAAAAACAGCGCGACCGCCTCTTCGTTAGCGCCGTTTACCGCGGTTGGCGCCAGCCCACCCTCGTTTATCGCCTTAATGCAAAGCGGCAGGCACTTAAAGGTTTCGGTATCGGGCTTTTCGAAGGTTAGGGTGCCGATATCGGTAAGGCTTAGCCGCCGGAACGCATTGTCGGCGCGTTCGGGGTAGGTTAGCGCATACTGTATCGGCAGGCGCATATCGGGCGTGCCTAACTGCGCTATAACCGCGCCGTCGCAAAGCTCAACCGCCGAGTGCAGAATGCTCTGCCTGTGCACCAAAACCTCAATTTTATCCGCCGTAACGCCGAATAAATGCACCGCCTCTATAACCTCAAGCCCCTTATTCATAAGGCTTGCGGAGTCCACGGTTATTTTAGCGCCCATAGACCAGTTAGGGTGATTAAGCGCGTCCTTAACCGTTACGTTTTCAAGGTCTTTTCGTTTTCTGCCGTAAAACGGCCCGCCCGAGGCTGTAAGCAATATTTTTTTAAGCGAATTTTCGGGCGCACCCTGAAGCGACTGGAAGATTGCGGAATGCTCGCTGTCTACCGGCAAAAGCTTAACGCCGGTTTCCTTTAGCCTGCGGTTTACAATTTCCCCGCCTGTTACAAGCGTTTCCTTATTTGCAAGGGCAACGGTAGTGCCCTTGTTTATCGCCGCCAAAGTAGGTTTCAGTCCCGCAATACCAACAACCGAATTAAGCACGGTATCGCAATCGCTTTCCGCTACGGCAATAACGCCCTCTTCGCCCGAATACACCTTGATATCGGTATCGGCAAGCTTTATTTTAAGCTCGTCTGCGGCGGCTTTATCAAACATTGCAACAAACAGGGGCTTAAATTCTCTTGCCTGTGCTTCGGCAAGCCTTACGTTTCTGCCTGCCGCCAGCGCCGTTATTTGCCAATTGTTTTTTTTGCAGGTCTCAAGCGCCTGCGTACCGATAGAGCCGGTTGAGCCTAAAACAGAAAGCCTTTTCATTATATTACCCCTAAAGCTATAAACAAATACAAAAGCGGGGCGGTCATAATTATGCTGTCAAATCTATCAAGTATACCACCGTGACCGGGGATTAAATTTCCGTAATCCTTAATTCCCGCCGCGCGCTTTATGGCAGAGGCGAAGAGGTCGCCTATCATACCCAAAATGCAGAACGGCACGGTTAAAAGCGCCGCGTTTGTAAGATTTTTTTCAAACGAAAAGGAAAAGCCTAAAATATAGGTTACAATTATGCTTGATACTATTCCGCCCACAGCGCCCTCAATCGTTTTGTGCGGGCTTATATTCGGGCAAAGCTTATGCTTACCCAACGTGCTGCCCACAAAATACGCGCCTGCGTCGCACACGCTTGAAAAGTTGAGCAGCATAAAAAGGTAATAAAGCCCGTGCTCGTGGTTTATTACCACGCCGAGCGAGCTGAACGCAAACGCCACGGGTATAGGCATACCGCAAAGAAAGGCAATATGCGAAAGCTCAAAGGTCTTGTGGTTTTTAAGGGTTACCGCCGCCGAATATATAAAGTAAATAACGCTGAGCGCTAAAGTAAAGGTTAATTTTATATACGCCTTGTGGGTGCCGTTAAGAGTTTCCTGAAGCTTTGCCCCCGTGCTGCCGTCTATTGCAAAGACCATAAGCACAACATAAGTGCAGGCGCCGATCAACGCCGCCTTAGACTCGATTTTTGCGGCGTTGTGTAAAATCTCGTAAATTCCCACCGCGGCAATAAACGCAATACAGGCGGTTATAAAAAGCGGGCTTACCGTCATACCAAGCGTTATTACCGCCGCCGCTATGATTACCATAACCGCGCCTGAGATAATTCGGGTCTTCATATATTTTACACTCCTTTACACACCGCCGAAACGGCGGCTGCGGTGATTAAAGTCTTCTATTGCTTTATCAAGGTGGCGGGGCTTAAAATCGGGCCACAGTATATCCGAAAACCAATATTCCGCATAAGCCGACTGCCACAAAAGGTAATTAGAGGTTCGGTATTCGCCGCTGGGTCTTATAATAAAATCGGGATCGGGCATACCCGCGGTATATAAATTATCGGATATAAGCTGTTCGGTAATATCGCTTTCGGGCGTGCCGCTGTTGATTATTTTTTTAACCGCGTGTACTATTTCATCGCGCCCGCCGTAGTTTATCGCTATATTAAGCTTAAGCCCCGTGGCGTTTTTTGAGCCGTCCTCGTTTTTAAGCATCAGCGCCTTAATATCGTCGGCAAGGGGGGTTCTGTCGCCCAAAAAACGAACCTTAATGTTTTCGTCCTTGAAATTTTCCGCGTCCTTTAAATAGTCGCGCAAAAGGTTCATAATGCCGTCGATCTCTTCTTTCGGGCGCTTCCAGTTTTCGGTTGAAAAGGCGTAAACGGTTAAATATTCAAGCCCTATTTTATTGCAGTAGCGCGCTATTGTTTTAAAGGTTTTAGCCCCTGCAACATGACCTGCCGAACGCGGCAGACCGCGCTTTTTCGCCCATCTGCCGTTGCCGTCCATAACAATTGCGATATGGCGCGGCAATGTGCGCGCCGTATTTGCTTTTTTGCCGAAAAGACTCAATTTTCCACCTGCTTTAAAAGCGGGCATTTAAAATATGCCCGCAAGTTTTTTATATTTCCATTATTTCCTTTTCTTTAAGAGAAGCTAAATCGTCGATTTCCTTGCAGAATTTATCGGTTAAATTCTGTATCTTCTTTTCGCCGTCCGTAACGTCGTCCTCGGTTATTGTATTCGCTTTTTTAAGAGCTTTAAGCTTTTCAATCGCGTCGCGGCGGGTGTTGCGTATCGCAACCTTGTTTTCCTCTGCCGCCTTGCGAACCTCTTTAACAATATCCTTGCGGCGCTCCTCTGTAAGCGGGGGGAATGAAAGGCGGATAACCCTGCCGTCGTTTTGCGGATTTATGCCTATATCCGAGGTTAAAATTGCCTTTTCAATCTCTTTAAGGGTGGTGGCGTCCCACGGCTGAATCATTAAAATGCGCGGCTCCGGCACGGAAACCGCCGCCATTTGCTGTATCGGCGTCGGGCAGCCGTAATAATCCACCGTAATACGGTCAAGCACCGCAATGTTGGCTCTGCCTGCTCTTATGGACTTATAATCCCTTTCAAGCACGGCAACGGTTTTATTCATTTTTTCTTCGGTATTTTTAAGCAGCTCTTTCATAAACAAAATCTCCTTAATATTATATTATTTAACTATTGTTCCGATATGCTCGCCCGTTATCGCTTTTACTATATTTTTCGGATCGTTAAGGTTGAAAACAAGTATTTCAATGCCGTTATCCATACAAAGCGAGGCGGCGGTGCTGTCCATAACATGACAGTTCCTTACCGTTTTTGTCGGTCACGGCGAGG
>OGXW01003548.1_pt1 | contig 10214 bp, 4 predicted proteins | sample 1576341 | NCBI WGS metagenome assembly OGXW01 (sample SAMEA3541592, study PRJEB24748) | human gut metagenome | biome: human gut; feature: human-associated habitat; material: faeces | place: China | collected 2012
TTCTTATTGCGGGGTTAGTATACGGTTACTTGCTCTGATAGTTACGATAGAGGAAAGTAACGATCTGAGCGCGGGTGCAGTTGTTGTCAGAGCCAAACAGACCGCCGCCGATACCGCCGGTGATACCGTTCTTCTCCGCCCACTTGACTGCCGCCGCATAGTAAGCGTTGGTTGCCACATCGCTGAAGGCTGCATTGCCGCTGACAGCAGGCGCACCGGATGCGCGATAGAGGAAGGTCACAGCCTGTGCGCGGGTGCAGGTAGCATCGGGGCTGAACTTGCCGTCGCCAGTGCCGCCGGTGATGCCGTTTTCGACAGCCCATGCGACTGCCTTGGCATAATAGCTATCCGCAGGAACATCGGAGAAACCGCTCATGGTCTTGGGTCCCGGGCTGCCCGCCGCGCGCCACAGGAAGGTGACGATCTGCGCGCGGGTGCAGGACTGATTGGGAGCGAACAGGCCGTTGCCGACGCCGCCCGTGATGCCCTTTTCTGCCGCCCACTTGACCGCTTCATAGAAGTAAGCGTCCACGGGAACATCCGTGAAAATCTGTTCCGGGGCTTCTTCCACGAAGCTGCCCTTGACCGTGACCTTGCCCGCAGGCATGGTGAAGGTGTACTTGCCGTTCTTCTCGGTGAGCTTTACCTTATCGCCGTTCTTATCCAGAACCTTAAGAGTGTCCAGCTCATAGCCCTTGTCAGACTTCACGGTGATGGTCACGGTGTCGCCCTTGGATGCAGACTTGGGAGAAACGGTAATGGTGCCGTTCACGGTCTTATCCACGGAAACGGTGTAGCTGGGGGTGTAGGAACCGCCGCCGCCACCGCCGCCGGAGGACACCGCATAAGGCGTAAGGGAGCCGGTCAGAGCTTTGTAGTTGGCCGTATCAGCCGGGGTGTAGGTCCAGCCGTAAGCGGTGTTCGCCGCAACGACTGTGGCAGCAGCCATATCCCACGCAAGCGTACCGCCTGCGGGAGCGATGGTGCCGATGGCCAGCGGCGCGTCTGCCAGCGTCTTGCCGCTGGTGGTGATCTTGGTGCAGGTGGGCGCGCCGGTGGGCGTTGCCTTGCTGACGGTCAGCGTGGCATTTTTGGTGCCGATGTGGGCATCATCCTCATACTTGGCCGTCACGGTGTAGGTGCCTGCGGTCTTGGGGAGGCCGCCGTCCAGACTGGCGGTTGCATCGGCAGTCGCATAGGTATAAGTCCATACGGGAGTGCCAGCTACGGTTGTGCTGGTGGTGGCCTTCTCGTATTTCTGTCCCGCGCCGTTGTAGGTCAGGGTGCCGTTGGGGAAGGTGATCTGGGCACTGACATCGGTCTTATCCACGAGCTTGAAGGTCAGCGTGCCGGTGATGTCCGTATAGTTCTTGCTGCTGATGGTGACGGTCCAGCTCTCATCCGATGCAGCCGTGATGTTCGTCTTGCTGTCGTAGGTGAAATTGCCGGAAGAATCCGCGCCCGCGATACTCATCATGTTGCTGGAGGCAGCATTCGGAACCGCATTTGTGATCTTCGCCTCGGCAGGGACGGTGGTGAAGAAATCGGCCGCCGTCAGCGTACCTGTCTGTACACCGGCATAATTCTTCAGAATATTCACCGTCGTGGTGGGAGTGGAGCCGCCGTAGGTTCCCTTGGTGATCTCAAAGGTAACCACTGCCGTGTCCAGCACCAGGTTGTAGTTGGTGGCCTTAAAGGTACCGCTGTCCTTGAGTTCCAAGCTACCCTTTGTGATGTCGTACTGACCCACATCCTCGCCCGCTTCTCTGCTCAACGCACCATCGAAAGCTGCAGTCTCGCCAGTGACTGTACCGGTAGAAGTGTAGGCCAACACAGGATCGGGGGTGGTGCCATAGCTTTTGCGCTGACCGCTGTTGGGCTTAACCGTCAGGTCGCGCACCGTGATGTTCGCTGTTGCCGTGGCCTGATTACCGCTGGTGGCCAGCGTATAGTTGCCAGCACTGGTACCGTCCAGCGTCAGGGTACCGAGTGTGACCGTTCTGCTGCCCGCATCGGCGCTGTCGAAGGTGGAGCCAGCGGCAACACTGACCGTCAGATCATCGCCGTCCACCTTGCCGGTAATGGTCGCGCCGGAGGCGTTGACCGTGGCGTTGGTGTTGCCGTCATACTCTTTGTTCTCAGCGGTGATGCCGGAAACGGTGACTTCCTTTTTCTCCACGACGGCGTTCACGGTCGCGCTGCCCTTGTGGGTGCCGCTCTCGTAGGTCGCGGTGATACCCTTGCTGGGCGTACCGGCCTTGATGGCCTGAAGCGTGATTGTTTCGGTATTTGCATTGGGTCCTACCAGCTTGAAGTATTCTCGGTCGTAATCCCAAGTCCACTTTTTGTTCGCGCTGGTCGTGTCACCGGTCTGCGATGCCGTCAGGGTGAACTCCTGACCATAGGTTACGGTGTCAGGTAGGCCAGTGATGATCACAGTGGCAGTGTTCTTGTCCGCGACCTTCACGGTGAAGGTCTGCTCCTCCTTGTTGTAGTTGCCTGTTTCTTCGGCAGTGACCTTGATGGTAAACTGCGCGGCTGTACAGGTCGGCTGTACAGTCAGTTGATTGCCAGTCAGGCTGACACCTTCAGGAGCTTGGCTGTTCAGCACATAGGAGAGCGTACCGGGATTGCTACCACCGGTCACGCCCGCGACGGTTGCCCAATCGGAAATATCCTCGGCAATACCGCCCTTGACGATGGTCTTATCTGTGGGAACGGTGATGGTCTGCGTTGCCTTACCAATGGTAAACTTCCAGTCGTCTGTCGTCAGGTCGTCAGTCGTGGCATTGTAGTTTGCACCCTCCGCAACGGAAACTTTGACCGTGTAGTCACCTGCGTCCTTCGGTTCAGTCTCCGCACCGTTTTTGAAATACTTCACCGTGACATCACCCATGCCGGTGACGCCGATCTTCTCGGTGACTGTTGCGCTCTTGACATTGCCGTCATAGGTCAGGCTTGTCGGGGCGGTGAAGGTGAAGTCCTCCGCCTTGGGGGTAGCTTTGCCAATGGTATAGGTCACGCTGGCGGTCGCCTTGCCCAGGGTGATGCTGGCGGTGTAGGTACCGGCATTCGTGGGGAGCGCGCCGTTTTCCAATTTCTCTGGACCATACTTGCCCGTCTTTATGTAGCTGATGGTGATCTCACGCGCCGCCGGACCCTGCCAATCGCTGCTTGCAGTCACCGTGGCGGGTTTGGCTTCCCCGCTGTAGGTCAGCTCGGCGGGGGCCGCAATGGTCACGCTGCCGCCGCTGGCGGAGCACTTGCTGCACTTGGCAGTGATGGTCGCGCCGCTTGCCGTGTACGTCCAGCTATGCTGATGCCGGGTCACGGTGAACGGCTCGCTGTCGCACTGGTAGCCGTTGTCGCTCCACACATGAACGCGGTATTGGTAGCTGCTGTTTTCCGGCAGATTGCTGATGGAGAGCGTCTTGCTTTCCGCCCCGGTATGCGTCGCAGTATTAACATTGCTGAATGTCGTGGTCCAGTCGTTTTCTGATTCGTTAAACAGCTCCCACCAGTAGTAGTAGGTGACGTTCTCCGTTTCGGGCTCGGACGCGATTACCGCAGTCAGCGTGATATTGCCGTCCGTCGCAAACGCCGAGCTTCCGGTGTAGTTCGTATCGCTATTCGGATAGATCTTTTCGACCGCGAAGGGGGCTTTTTCAACGGTGACTTTTGACGGGATTGAATTGGCGTTGGGGAGCCATTCATTATCCGTTGTTTTTTTGTAAGCGTACCCCTTCGCCAGCAGCGCGTAGGGCTTGACATAGCCGGCATCGCTCGTGATCGCGCCGTAGCTGCCGCCGCTGAGGCTGGCGCTGCTGCCGTCGTCCTTTACAGCCACACGGCTGAAGGTGCCGTTGCTCAGCGAAAGCTTTCCGCCGTTCTGCGCCGTGACAATGGCGAGCTCCGTATTCTTGTCGTTGACGGTCAATTTCGCGTCTTTGCCGTCCACCGTCACATAGAAGCTTCCGTTGCTGCCCGTGACCGTCAGAGAAATGCCCTTGGCGATGAGGTCCACACCCTTGACCGTTTTCCCGCCGGTCGCCAGCGTCACCGGTCCGCGGGTCAGCTCATAGGCGGTCCGCTTCCCGTAGACAGTGTCATCCACATTCTGATACAGCGTGATGGTCTTTTCGCCGTCCGCCGCGTTCGCCGCCTCGATGGCAGAGGCAAAGGCCGTGTACCAGCTCGTCTTGCCGCCGACGGTCAGCGATGCCGCCATCTGCTTGCCGCAGATGCTGCAAGTGCCGTTGCCGTCCGTGCCGCCGTTGTGCTCGTGTGACTTGACAGTTACATTGGTCAGACTTGAGACCTTGTCATTACTCACGGCGCTGTCGCCGCTGTAATACGCTGCGCCCTCCGCCAGCAGGTCGGCGAGTTTGCGGTCGCCGTAGCTTTTGATTTCCTTAAATGTGCCGCCGGAGAGCTTGACTTTGGTGGTGTAAAAATCCGCGAAGACAAACGTGCCGCCGGAGATCGTCCCCGTGACATTGTAGTCAAACTCAACGCCGCCATATTTCTTTTCATTATTAAAGCTGCCGCCGCTGATGTTCGCGATGCTGCTGCCGTTGAATTTGACATTACCAGTGAAGGTACCGCCCTTGGCGTTCAGCGTGCCGTTCACCGTGACGCCAGCGTCGGTAAATGTGACGCCCGCCTCCACCGTCGCCGTGCCGTCGATGGTTGCACCTTGATAGCTGCCGCTGGCAAAGGTCACGTCCGCCCCCTTGGCGACCGTCACATTCTTGGCGGTGTGCGTTCCGCCCTTCAGCGTCAGTGTGCCGGTCAGCGGCATGGAGGTGCCGAAAGCATACATATCCCGCAGCAGGGTCAGCGTCGGCTCGGTGCAGCCCTCATTGCTCCAGCCGTTCAAGGTCTGGATGGCCTCTGCATAGCCGTTTTCCAGCGCGCTGTCTTCCGTGAAGTAGGCAGTCTTGGTCGTGCCGTCAGCGGCCTTGGCGGTGATCTTCGTATACAGGTTCTTGTGGCACACAGAGCACACGGGGTTGCTGTCATCGGCGCACTGATGGACGCACTCCGGGAACTGCACCTTGTACGCTGTATAACCCTTCAAGTCCACAATTTTAGTGCTCTTATCAACGATGCTCCATGCACCGTCCTTTTCGCCGTACAGCTCGCACTTCGCATGGTTGGTTTTCAGCAGGTCCTTAACGGTGAGGCTCTTGCTCGTCGTGTTATCCGTGAACCCGCCGATGGTGCAGGCGTTTGTATTGCCATTCCACAGCTTCAGGCCGTAGCCCGTACTTGTGGAGCCATACGCAGCATTGCTTAAAACCAACTCGCCGATTTCGCCGCCAAAGCGCTCCAATGCGCCGCCGGCCTGCAGCTCCACGCGCGAAATCTTGCCGGTGTAGGAGTCGTCAACCGCCAGCGTTCCGTTGGAGGAAACGTAAAACGTGACATCGAGTGCCTGCGTTCCGCCGCCTGTTCCGGAATCTTTGACCGTCAGAGTCCCGGGTTTGTTCCCGCCTCCGACGCTAATGGGATAACTCCCGCTGCTGACAGTTTTGCCATTCAGATCCAGCGTCGCTGGGGAATTGTAAGCAGCAGAGCAATTTCCTGTGAGCGTCACATCCCGCAGCAGCGTCACGGTGCTGCCTCTGGCTGCATCAAACGCCTTCGTCAGCGTCTGATAATAGGCGCTATCGCCCACGCGCGCGTCGAATTGCGTATGGCACTTCTTGCAGGTGTAGCCGGTATCGTCCATCTCGTGCGTGCAGGGCACAAGATAGACCTTGCCGTCATCGCCCAGGCTGGTCACGCAGTCGGCGGCGTACGACTCGAAGTTCTTGGCGCGGAGCTTCACGCCCTTTGCCGGTTCTGCAATGAGGAGACTGCCGCCGGCATTCGGCTTTATGCCTTCATACACGCCCACACGGATGACCGAATCCTCACTCAATTCGCCTGATACAAGAATGGGCAGCTTCCAATCATTATTGGCGTAATAACCGGCCTTCACCGAGCCGGAAACAGTGAGCTCAGGAGTTGTGCTTTCCTTTCCGTCGTAGTAAACGTCATATCGATTGTTGCCGGTAACGGTAGCATCGGTGAGGGCGATAGCGCCCTTTCCATAGATGCCGCCGCCCTCGAAGGTGCTGTTGTTTCCGGTGATCGTCACATTCCCGACGGTTACCCCTCTCTCCGAATAAATGCCGCCCCCGTGGCCATAACTTGTATTCCCCGTGGCGGACGCCTTGTTGCCGGTGATCGTGGCGTTGGAGATCGAAACACTGCCGGCATTAAAGTGGATATAGATGCCGCCGCCGTTGCCCTTGGTGGCCGTGTTGCCGGTGATGGTGCCGCCGTCCATGGTGAAGCTGCACTTCTCACCCACATATACGCCGCCGCCACCGCCGTCGGACGCACCCGCGGTGTTGTTGGAGATGGTGCCGCCGTGCATGGTGAAGCTCGGCGCTGTGACCTGGGAGTTCGTCGTGCCGATAAGGAACACACCGCCGCCGGCGCTGCGGCCTGCTTCATTACTGGTAATCGCACCACCATACATGGTAAAGGACGAGCCAGTCTTAATGTCATTATGTGAGCCAATCTCTACACCGTTTACAAAGCCGGTAATCGTGCCCCCATAGAGGTTAAATGTGCCGCCGTTGATGGACACGCCGCTCCCGCTTCTGCTGCCCTGGAGCTTGCCCGTGCCGGTGCAGTCGGTCAGCGTCAGCTTCGCGCCGCTGCCGATGGTAATTTTGCCGTTGATCGTCTGCCCGTTCAGGCAGAGGTTGACCTCGCCCGTTGGCACAGTCCAGTCGCCCGACACAGACTGCGTCAGATAATAGCTGCCCGCAGAATTAGGCAGGAAATCGGCAGTTTTCCACTCTGTGCCAGCAGTGTCATGGTTGTGCCCGTTGACATCTCCATTCCCGCCGCAGACGCAGTGGCTCGCATGGGAAGCTCCCTGTACCGCCGACACTGCGGTATCCGCTTCGCCGTCGTGCGCCTCGCCGCTGCTGTCAGTGTCGCCGCCGTCCGTGTCGTCCGGCGCGCTGTCATCCTCGCCGCCAGCCAGCCCGGCATCCTCACCGGTGGTGTAAGTGCTGTCGGCATTTGCGGCGTCCGGTGCCGCGCCTGCTCCCTCCGCCAGCGCCGCCGTTGGCAGCATGGAGAAGCAGAGCGCCAGAGCCATGAACAGGCTCAAAACTCGTTTTTTCATAGGATCCTCCTTCGGAATATGTGTATACCTCTATATGAAACCCGCTCTGTGCGGGCATTGTTTTATTGCTCCTCGGAAATGAGCCACAGCTTTTTCGCGGCTGTCCTGGCCTCGCTGCGGCGGTTCACACCCAGCTTACTGAGCACGCTGCTCACATGGCTCTTGACCGTGGAGACCCGGATGCTCAGGATCTCCGCATTGCTCTTGTCCGCGCAGATCAGCCGCAGCACCTGCACGTCAGTGCCTCGCTCATGGAAAGCCTTAGCTGCAAAAAACGGGGATATATGGCGGCCTGTGCCCGCACATCCGCTATCAGCCATTTGTGCCATTTCGCGTTTCCCGACCATTCCAGCGCGTTCAGCAGCGGCCGCACCGCCGCGCCATAAGCGCTGACGGTGCGGATGAAGCGGTATTCCTCCGCCAGCACCAGTGCTACTGTCAGCGGCTCGCGCCACGCCTCATCCCTTTTCTGATACTGAAACGCCATCAGGCAGGCGGGCGGTATGCCGCGTGAGAGCAGCACGAAGCGTCGGTCGGTGCTTTCGCGGATCAGCGCGCACAGAGCCTGCCAGTCCCGTTCCTCCTGCATATCCTGGATGTTGTCGATCAGCAGGATGTCCCACGCATCTTCCGGAGAGGGCAGCGCAAAGCCGGTATCTGCCGCGTTCAGCCGCAGAACGGGCCGCCCGTCCAGCAGCGTATCGGCCAGCACTGTCTTTCCGAAGCCGCAGGGTGCGCTGAAAAAGAGCACCCTGCCGCGTTTCCAAAGGGTCTCAAACGCCTGTGCGGTAGACGGCTTGACGATGATGGCACTTTTGTCGGTCACGGACTTCCCTCCCTGCGGCAGAGAGGAATTGTCCCACGGAGAACCCCGTGGGACAGCGAGGGTACCCTCGCTGTCATAAACCTCTGCCCTATAAATTTCTTTTCGTTTTATTGTAGCAAAGTCCTTGAAAAATGTAAATCCGTCCAAAGTATGAGACGCGATGCGCTATGTTCCTGTCGATGCACTATGCGTAGATGCTGAGAATGGCGCTGCATAGTAAGCGCCTGTGCAGATTGGCATTCTACCCGGTAAAAAAATCGCACAGCATCAGACCAAAATGCCTGCTCTGTGCGATTCGGTGTTTACTTATAGTGCCTTGTCACTTTTTGCCGCGTCACAGGTGAATCACAGTTGAGGGTGATGGTGGCCCGTCCCGCCAGTGCCGCCTCCACGGTGATATACCGCAGCTCGGACACGCGAATGCCCTTATCATACCAGTTCTGCCCGGCAGCGGGGGTGGTGTCCACGCCGGCAAGCCGCGCCAGTACGGTATTCACCATACCGCGTGTCATGGGACGCCCCACGCCAAACTGGTTGTCGCCCACGCCCTGGAACAGTTCACGGGCGGCAACGAAGTTCACCTGATCTCTCGACCAGTGCTCACGGGTGTCGATGAAGTTCTTGGAATTGTCCACGATCTTCACGGTGACGCCGCCGTTCACGGTGAGCTGGATGCCATCCTCGGTAGGAACGGAGTTCTTGATGATCTCCTCGGTGCCATCAGGATGGACAAGCACGGCCACCGTGCCAGGCTTCACATTGGTGACAGGAATCTCCACCTTGGTCTCGCCTGCACTCTTGGGTACTTCGATGTTCACCACGGGCGCGGTATTGGAATTTCGGGTGGCCTCGACCTCAACAGGGGCCTTGACAGGCTCACCATTCTTCTTGGCGTCCTCGATGGCCTTGCCGCTCAGCTGGATCTCCGCCATGGTCTGGCCGTGCTTGTCGGTCTTCACCGTGCCGGTGGAGCCATCGGCGGCCTTGTTCTCGGTGACGGAACTGCCATCAGGCTTGGTCTCCGTCTTGGAAACAGAGCCGTCCTTGGCGGTAGTAGTCTCCCCCTTGGTGCCGTCCTTCTTGGTCTCGGTCTGGATCTTGGTGCCGTCGGGCTTGGTGGTGGTCTCCACCTTTCCAGTGCTGCCGGAATTGTCACGGTCAGAGGACGAACCGCCACCAGAGGAAGAACCGCCGGAGGACTGGGCCTGAATGGTCAGCGTGTGAATGGCGCACAGAGTTTTCTGTGGCGAAAAGGGAACAGCGCGGAGGCCGGTGTTGTTGACCGTCCGCCGCGCTGTCCTTTGCCTGTTGTGGAATTATGCCAGCGAATAGATGATCTGGCAGTTGCTTGATTTACTCAGCCATGGTCCTCCAGAGGAAGGTCGCGATCTGAGCGCGGGTGCAGGTGGAGTTGGGGTCGAAATGACCGCCGCCGACACCGTCGGTGATGCCGTTTTCCACGGCCCAAGCCACAGCCTGCGCGTAGTAGTTGTCAGCGGGAACGTCAGCAAAGCTGGCGCTGCCGCCCGCCGCAGGCTGACCCATGGTGCGCCACAGCATGGTGACCATCTGGGCGCGGTTGATGGCGGCGTTGGGCTCCGTGCCGTCGGAAATACCCTTATTCTTGGACCACAACTGCGCCTTTTCGTACCAAGTATTGCCGCCGTTCAGATCTGCGTCGTTCTGCCGCGCCAAAATCGTCCAAAGCTGGGCGCGGGTGGTGGAGTTGTTGGGGGCGTAGATGGAATCGTTCATGCCGTTCACCAGCCCACGGGCGCTGACAAAGTCAATGGCGTCCTTGGCCCAGTGGTTCCGGGTGTCGATGAAATCCTTAGAATTATCAACGATTTTGACCGTCGCGCCGCCGTTGACCGTCAGCTGGATGCCGTCCTCGGTGGGCAGGGAGTTCTTGACGATCTCCTCGGTGCCGTCGGGATGGACGATGACCGCCACGGTGCCGGGTTTCACGTTGGAAACAGGAATTTCCACCTTCGTTTCGCCTGTGCCCTTGGGCAGCTCCACCTTGACGGTGGGGGCGGTATTGCTGTTGCGGGAAGCCTTGACCTCCACGGGGGCCTTCACCGGCTCGCCGTTGCGCTTGGCGTCCTCGATGGCCTTGCTGCTGAGGGCGGTCTCCGCCGTGGTCTGGCCGTGCTTGTCGGTCTTCACCGTGCCGGTGGAGCCATCGGCGGCCTT
>OGXW01003550.1_pt1 | contig 10211 bp, 9 predicted proteins | sample 1576341 | NCBI WGS metagenome assembly OGXW01 (sample SAMEA3541592, study PRJEB24748) | human gut metagenome | biome: human gut; feature: human-associated habitat; material: faeces | place: China | collected 2012
CGCAGATGCCGTGCCGCAGCCGCCGGAGCGGTGCTTAAGCCGTCAGGCGGGAATTATGCGGTGTTGCCCTAAATAAGAATAGCATCCCCACGCAAGGCAGCGGCGCTGTCTTATGTGGGGATGCCTGAATGCAAAGGATGGTTATACGCTATGGAAAATCAGCAGATGAACAGACTGGCAGCCGCTTATCGCGCGGATCTCCTGTACGCTGTCGAGCGCGCAAAGCAGGGGAACTGCGCACCCTGCTGGCAGGATTACTGCATAGAGGAGCTCGCCGCAGCGAAGGATACCGGCGCTTACCCGCAGGACGGCGATGCCCTGCGGGCCGAACTGCAGCGGCTGACGGCCGCTGTACCCCAGATTACAAACCGGGAGGCGGAGGCAGCTGAGCTTGCCGCATACGGCGGCAAGCTGCTGTTTTACCTTGATCGTGACTGCGGCACACTGGTCGAGCTGGCCTATCTGCCCGCGCCGGGCAGATACAGCGCCTGCGCCTACATAGATGTGCAGGCCAGCCGTGCCGACCGCCCGGCCTACGCCCGCAGCATTGCCGCGCAGCTTGACGAATGGCGGCAGGAGCAGGGGATTCCCTTTGATAAATCCACCCTGCCCGCCCACCCCGCCGACAGTGACAACGGCGAGTTTGACACGATGGAGCAGGCGCTGGGCTACCTGTACACCTGCCTGCACTACCCCGACAGCGTCCTGTGCTGAAAAAGCCCCGGCGCCGCAAGGCCGGAATGGCTTTGCGGCGCCGGAGGTGTTATGTAATGGGGCAGCGGGGATTTGACGGATGCTGCAGCCGCTGTCTGCTTACAATTCGTACAGCTCGGTATACTTCTTCTTCAAATACTCGGTGAAGTGGTGCGGGTCGAACTTGCCGCCGCAAAGGCTTTCCACAAGCCACTGCGGCTCCTTCATGCAGCCCCACTGCCAGACGCGCGCCTTGAGGGCGGCCTTCAGCGGCTCCAGATCACCGGCGGCCCACTGGGCATCGAGGTCCATCGTTTTGCGCAGATCATCGACCGCCTGTGCGCCGTAGGCGCTGCCGAGGGCATAGCTCGGGAAATAGCCGAGGTCGCCCATCGCCCAGTGGATGTCCTGCAGGCAGCCGTGGGCGTCATCGGGCACATCCACGCCGAGGTACTCTTTGTACTTGGCGTTCCATGCGGCGGGCAGGTCGGCCACGGCCAGCGTGCCCTGCATCAGTGCCTTCTCCAGCTCATAGCGGACCATGATGTGCAGCGCGTAGGTCAGCTCGTCAGCCTCGGTGCGGATCAGGCCGGGCTCGGCGCGGTTGACAGCGCGCCAGACCTCCTCGGCAGTGACATCGGCCAGCTGATCGGGGAAGATTTCCCGCAGGGTCGGGTAGAGGAAGCTGACAAAGGCACGGCTGCGGCCGACAAGGTTTTCAAACAGGCGGGACTGGCTCTCGTGGAGGCCCATTGTGGCGCCGCCGGTCACGGCCGTGTAGTCGTAGGCGGGGTCGATGTTCAGCTCATACAGTGCATGGCCGCCCTCATGGGCAACGCTGTAGAGGTTGGAGAACATGTCGCGCTCCATATAGTGGGTCGTGATGCGCACATCGCCGCGCCAGAATTCGGTGGTGAAGGGATGCTCGCTCTCGGCCAGATAGCAGTGGGCCGGGTCCAGCCCCCACAGCTCCATGATTTTTTTGCTGACGGCGCGCTGACCGTCCAGCGGCCACACCTGATCGAGAAAATCGGTGCGCACGGCCTTGCCCCGGGCCTGAATGTCGGCGAGCAGCGGCACGATGGTTTCGCGCAGCGTGGCAAAAAACGCATCGCACTGGGCGATGGTCAGGCCCTTCTCGTACCGGTCAAGCCAGACCTCATACGGGTCGCGGTCGGGGGCAAAATAATGCGCCTGCGCCCGGCGGGCGGCTACGATCTTTTCCAGATACGGCGCAAACAGGCTGAAATCATTCGTGCGCTTGGCCTTGACCCAGACCGGGATGCTCTGGTTGCAAAGCTTGGTGAAGGCGGCGTACTCCTCAGCCGGGATCTTTGCAATCTCATCGTACTGGCGCTGCAGCTGGCGGACCTCGGCCTGCTCCTGCTCGGTCTCGGCCTCGGCGGCAGCCTGCTGCAGCAGGGCGGCGGTGTCTGCGTTGACAAGCAGCTCAAAGCTGGCGCGGCTCAGCACCTCGCAGGCCTCGGCGCGGCCGTCGGCGCCGCCCTCGGGGGCAACGGTCTCGGCGTCGAAATCAACGGTGTTGAGCGCGTAGCGGTAGGCAAAAAGCTGCTTTTCCAGCGCACGCAGGCGGATGATGGAAGGCTTCATGTTGGTGACCTCGTTTCATAGTGATGCCTTCCCCCTTGGGGGAAGGTGGCCGAAGGCCGGATGAGGGGCAGGTCTGCGGGGGCAGCCCGTGGACAGGCTGCGGCGGAAGGTTGGCCCTCATCAGTCCGCTTCGCGGACAGCTTCCCCCGATGGGGAAGCCTTTATAAGCATCATACCACATCTCGCGCACTTTTTCCATTGCCAAGCGGGGAATTTTGTGGTATTGTGGTTATACTATCGGAAAAAAGGAGGCCCGCCGCCATGACGGAAAAGCCGCTTGTAAGTGTTATTGTGCCCATTTATAACGCACAGGATCATATCGCGCGCTGTGTGGAGAGCATCCGCCGCCAGACCTACCAGAACCTTGAGATCCTGCTGCTGAACGACGGCAGCAAGGATGTCAGCCTTGAGGTCTGCAGGATGTACGCCAAGGTGGACCCCCGCATTGTGCTGATCGACAAGGCCAACAGCGGTGTGGCAGCCACCCGCAATATGGGTCTGCGTGAGGCAAAGGGAAAATACCTGCAGTTTGTCGATGCGGACGATACGATCCAGCCCTACGCCACCGAGCTGCTCGTCCGCCATGCCGAGGAGAGCGGGGCAGATCTGGTCATTGCCCATTACAACCGCATCTCGCCGCCCAAGCCCCGCGCCGAGGGCAGCCAGCGGCCCGAGCGCCCGACCCGGGTGCAGACCTTCGGCTTCCTGATGGAGGGGCCGATGACGAAGGAGGAGTTTGCCGCCGGACTGATGCAGGAGCCGGCCAGCTTCTACTACGGCGTGATGTGGAACAAGCTCTACCGCGCCGACATCGTGCGCGCCCACGATGATGTCATCTGCGCTGAGGATATGGACTGGTCGGAGGATCTCTACTTTAACCTGAGCTATATCCGCTATGCGGAGAAGTTCTACGCGCTGTCAACGCCGATCTACAACTACTTCAACACGCCGGGCAGCGCGGTGCATACGGCGCTGAACCCGGTGAATGTGGTGGCTACCCGTGCCACGCTGTTTGCCTATTACAAGGAGCTGTATGAGCATCTGGGCCTGTATGAGGAGTACAAGCCGCAGATCTATAAATATCTGGTTGCAGTCGCAGAGGCGTGATGCCCGCCGCACGACAGGGCCGAGTAATAGAAAAACCGTCGATGATACATCGACGGTTTTTTGTTTATACCCAATGCCCGAAGCGGTATCTGGGCTCTGTCGGGTCCGGCACACGGAGCTCATTGCCGAGGTAGACCTCGATCGCGTTTTTCTGCAGGCGGCGGGCAACGGCCGGGGGCAGGTGCTCAAAGCCCTCCCGCAGGTTGGGCGGGCGTTTTTCGGGGTGGTGGCAATCGCTGGAGAGCAGATGCACAAGGTTCCAGTCCAGCAGCTTATGCAGCCAGCGGCTGGTGTGCCCCTCGCGGATCAGGCCGGTCGCGTTGATCTGCGCAAGACACCCCGCATTGACCCAGTTGTACAAAAGGGTGGGGTCCTCGGTCACAAAGGGGTAGCGCTCGACATGGGCGAGGATCGGCGTGTAGCCCTGAGCACGGATGGCAAACAGCGTTTCATCAATGCCCGGCGGCTGGATGGTGGTGGGAAATTCGATCAGAATATAGCTTGTGTCAGCAAAGGCCAGCTTGCTCAGATCAAGGCTGGGCAGAGCGGTGGAATAGTACACCTCCGCCCCAAGCTTGCCGGCTACGCGCAGCCCCTCGGTGCGGACCGCAGCCGCGACCTGCCGGAAGGCAGCCTTGCGCAGTTCGACAAACTTTTCTACCGTGATGCGCTCATAATGAAAGTGCGGCGTAAAGACAACGCCGACAACGCCGTCGGATACCTCCCGGCGCATAAGAGACATCGACATATCCAGATCTCTGGCGCCGTCGTCAATGCCCGGCAGGATGTGGCAGTGCAGCTCTACAAGAGAGTTTTTCATTCATCGGTTTCCTGTTTGGAGTCGTAGTAGCCGTACGAATAGGCGTAGGAGTAGCCGTCGCGGCGGCCGGTCTTTTTGGCGTTGTAGCCGTTCATAATGACGCCCAGAATGTGGGCGTGTACGGCCTCGAGGTTCTTTTTGCTCAGCTGGGCACCCTGAATCGTGGTGACGCCGGGGCGAACAACGAGCAGCACACCGTCCGCCACGCGGCAGAGGACGGCGGCATCGGTGACGACAGAGACGGGGGGCGTGTCAACGATCACATAATCGAAGGCGTTCTGCAGCGCCTTAAAGATCTTCTCGGTCGCGGAGGAGGCCAGCAGCTCTGCGGGGTTCGGCGGGATGGTGCCGACCGGCAGGACCGTGATGCCGGTGTCCTTCATACGGATGAGTGCGGAGGACAGTGCGTTTTCCTCGTGGGAGGTGATGACATTCGTCAGACCCGTGCGGCTGCGCGGGATGCGCAGATAGCGGGAGACAGCGGATTTGCGCATGTCGCAGTCCACCAGCACGACCCGCTTGCCGGAGGAGGCCAGCGTGATGGCGAGGTTGACGGCAACATTGGTCTTGCCCTCCTCCGGGACAGAGGAGGTGATCAGGATGGTCTTGCAGCTGCCGGAGGCAGAAAGGAACTCCAGATTGGTGCGCAGGGACTTATAGGCCTCGGTAAACTGGAACGGGGCATCGGAACCGACCGTGAACAGTTTGCGATGGCTCTTTTTTGCAGGCTTGCTCATTTCTTTTTGCCTCCCTCATATTCAGGGATGACACCGACAACGGTGAGATCCAGATACTTTGTGACATCCTCTTCGGTGTTGATCTTGTTGTCCAGCAGGACGGTGAGGAAGATGATGCCGAGGCTGATGACCAGACCGGCCACGCCGCCCATGGCGGTATTGCGCATCGTGTTGGGGGAGACGGGATCGGGGTTGATCGAGGCGCTGGAAATGACCTTGACCGAGCCGGCCTCAACAGATTCCAGAATGACATCGGGGGAAACCACGGTGATCTGCTCACAGACCTGACGCGCCCACTCGGGGTTGTCACTCAGGACGGTGACTTTCATGACCTGAGTGTCGTCCACGGCGCTGACAGCTACGCGCCCAGCCAGCTCGGGGTAGGTCAGGCTCAGGCCCAGATTGTTGATGACCTGCTGCAGCACGGTATCGCTCTTGATGATGATGCTGTAGGTGGAGACCAGCTTGGTGGCGGAGTTGATCTGGTCGCTGGTGACATTGCTGGTGGTGTCCTGCCGGGTGTTGACGATCATAAGCGCGGACGCCTGATATTTGGGGGTCATCAGGAACTTGGAGACACCAAAGCCGGCGCAGGCTAAGATCAGGGTTGTGAGAATGACGGCCAGCAGGTGCTGGCGGACGGCATTCAGGACCTCTAAAAGGTCAATGGTTTCATACTCTTCGTTTTCCATGCGTATCCTCCGATTAAGTGTTTTGGCGGCGTTTGGTGCGGCTTCCGGCGGTGAAGGTCAGCGCCAGCAGGATCACGGCAAGGGCACCGTAAACCAGAGCGAACAGGCCGAAACGGCCGAAAAGATTCTGGACATAGGTGATGATCAGCTGCTTGACCGAGGCGGGGTTGAGGTTCAGATTGTTCAGGTGCATGGCAGGCACAAGCGCGGTGGCCCCGATGCTGCACAGAACGGCCGATGCGGTGAAGGCAAAGGTCAGGCAGCGCACGGCGAAGCGGGGAGAACCCGCCAGACGCAGCATCAGGAAAATGCTGGCGGCGCAGACAAGGGCCATGGCGGCAACGCTGATGGGCACGATGCGGTCAAACTTCTCAATGATGGTGTACAGCTGGCTGGCCAGCGGAATGGCAACATAGTTGGCATAGTCAAGGCGGCAGGCATCGGCAACGATCGCAACGGCAGACTCCACATCGGAAGTGACATCAACGCCGCGGGCATTCAGGTTGGCAAGCAGAGCGTCATAGGTGGCGGTCTGGATGCTGTCGCGGCTGTCAAGGGCTGTGTCACCGTCATACAGCCGTGTGACGGCGCTGTCCATGTCGGCAGTGATCTGGTCGCGCGAGATGGCAGAGGTCATTACATCGGCAGAAAAGCCGGAGGAGGCACCGTAGCTGACGAAGTTGTCATACAGGTAGGTGTACGCAGTCTCGCTGAATCCACTGCGTGCGACCTGCTGCTTCATAAAAGCGGGGCTGCAAATGGTGGTCAGCAGCACCAGAAAAAAAGCAAGCAGCGTCAGCAGAAGGCTGGACAGCCAGGACATGATCAAGGCCCAAACGGTATTTCCCTTGGAACGGGGGCGTGCGGAGACATTCTTATGCATATTCAACACCCCCTTAGCTGTTCTTGTCCAGCACGGGGCCGGATACATATTTGGCATAGACGAAATAGCGGTTCGGGGTAAAGCCGAGCGCATCAAAGGGATAGCAGGTGTACAGGATCAGGTTTTCATCGGTGCGGGAGAAGTCATAGGAGGTTTCGTCCTGATAATCCATGACCTTCATCTCGGTGACCTCGTAGGTGTAGACGCCGTAGTGGGTCGTGATCGTGACGGTCGCGCCGACCTCGGCGTGCTGCAGGTCATTGAAGAAGGTGTTGTTGTGGCCCGCCAGCAGGATGGTCTTGCCCTCGCCGGGAATGCCGGCGCCGCCGTTGTCTGCGTAGGTGCCCACGCCCTGATTTAGGATCTTGTTTGTGTCACCGTAAAAGACCGGGGCGTCCACATTGGTGCCGGAGACGGTGATCGTGGCATAGCGGTCACCCACAGTCGGGTAGGTGACAGAACTCAGGGGGATGGAATCGGGCTGGGAGGATGCCTCCTCCGCAGCGCCGCCATTGATGACGGTGGCTGCATTTGCCAGAAGATCCTGCGGCTGCGCAACCTCCGTGGTCGTGAGGACCCAACTGATAAGGGCTTGATAGGGGGCAAGCAGGATTTTAGTTGTGGTGAAAAAAATTACGGCACTGATTGCCGTGAAAACCAACGGCACAACCACATAGGCCAGCGGACTGCGCCGCACAAAAGAATGCTTTTTGTTCGACTGCATAATAAAATAATTTCCCTTCTGATGCAATGAAATCCCAAACGGCTTCGATAAGCTCGACTCTCTATGTATAAAAACGGCCAGTCAACACAAAGTTGACAGTGCCGTGTAAACAACGAAAACGGGCAGAGCCGAAGTTCTGCCCGTCACTGATGATAAGTCATCAGTGTGTGCAACTGTCTTACAGCGCACGCTCCTTGCGGACGGCCATGCCGAGGACGCCGGCAACAGCCAGAGCTGCAACGGCGAACACAACGGCAGAGTTGTCACCGGTAGCCTTGATGACTGCAGAAGTAGCAGTCAGGGGGTTGGCACTGGCAGACAGGCCCTTCTCAGCAGAAGCGGTCTCGGTGATGCCGTTAGCAGTAACCTTGACACTGACCTTCAGCTTGGAAGCATCAGAGATGTCAAAGACAGGCTCAACACTGACGCCGGCAGGCAGCAGACCATTGACGGTCTTGATGCCCTCGTTCACATAAGTGATAGCAGAGTTGGCATCAGCGGTGCCAGCAACGGAAGAAGCAGTGTTGTTGACAGCATTGACCAGAGCGGACTGGTTGTCGCGGATGGTGGCCAGCTGGCTGGGAGTCAGGCTGTCAACCGTGCGGCTCAGGGTGGTGACACCCTTCTGAGCCAGGAAACCCTGGATCGTGGCCTTAGCCTTGGCGGTGTTCTGAACATCAGCAGCAAAAGCGGAGGTCGCGAAAACGCAAGCCATCACAACGCCCAGCAGAACGACGACGAACTTCTTGAAGTTGTTCATTGGTAGTTTCCTCCTTTCCTCGAAAAATATATACGGCATAAACCGCATATACCGCGCGGCGGGAACGGAGATAGACCATCCCGACTGTAACGGTATTAAAAGTATAGCACAAAGGATTGCAAATTTCCAGAGCAGATACGAAAAAATACGAATTTTGGATAAACTAACGAAAAGCGGCCCACCACACGAGATTTCATTGACTGATTTTAGAAAAACTACAGAAATGTTATGCTGAAACAGCCAGAAAGGAGGCTGCCTTATGCTGCGTATTGAAAATCATGCTTGTATATGGTACAATAACCGTAACTATTCGGCCATACGGAGGTCCGTCATGCATTATCATAAAGTACCGCTGCTGTGCTTCTTGAACGCGGCAACTGAATTTATACTGCTCGTCACTGTGTTCATTCTGGCTGGTGTGCTGCGCGCGTTCAGCCCCATCGGCAGCCAGTTCGGCATGTGGGATGTCTGGACCTTCCTGCCGGTGGCGGGGCTGTACGCCCTTGCCAATGTGGCTTGCTATGCGGTCGAGGGGACTTACCGCACGCTGCATGTCAAAAACTGGGGCAAGCAGCTTTTTCTTGTCGGGCTTACAAACCTCGCCGGTCTGGCGCTGATGGCCACCGTGTTCTACACCTTCCGGGTCAATCAGCTCTCCCGCCTGCTGCTGGTGTACTATTATCTTTTGTCTATCGTGGTCATTGTGGGCAAGCGGTTTGCCTTTGACAAGGCCGCCGATGCCTATGTGCGCAGGAACGACATTGCCTCCCGCACGCTGCTGATCGGCAGCGGGGAACTGGCGCAGCGGTTCTACGCCGAAACTTTCCGCGGGAAAAGCCCGGTGTCGCTGCGGTACAGCGGCTATCTGGCCCCCGCCCCCTGCAAGGCCCTGCCCGACTACCGCGGCACCGTGCAGGACCTGTACCGGGTCGTGCGGGACAACCGCATCGAAACGCTGGTACTGGTGCAGGATGTGCAGGACGCCGCCGAGATCCGCCGCATCATGCTGCTGGCGGACAGCTACCACCTGCGGGTCGCAGCGGTGCCGGTCTACAACGATTTTATGACCGCGCGCAGCGAGCTGGACAGCGTGGGCAGCATGCGCTACACCGACCTGCACCTGATGGACACCTGCGATATTATGGGTGTGAACATTGTGGTCACTGACATGGATAAGACACTGCGCCTGATCGAAGAGAAGCTTGAGGATTGGCGCGGGAAATACATCTGCGTGGCAAATGTCCACACAACGGTGACGGCCCATGAGGACCCGGACTATCAGGCAGTGCAGAACGGCGCGGTCATGGCGCTGCCCGACGGCGGCCCGCTGTCGAAGTACAGCCGCCAGCAGGGCTACACCAATGCCGCCCGCGTGACCGGCCCCGATCTGATGAAGGAGCTGCTCCGGCAGAGCGCCACAAAGCACTACCGCCACTATTTTTATGGCTCCACGCAGGAAACGCTGGACATTCTGCGTAAAAAGGTTGAGGAAAACTACCCCGGCGCCGTGATCGCCGGGATGTACTCGCCGCCGTTCCGCCCGCTGAGCCCTGAGGAGGACGAGGAGGTCGTGCGCAGGATCAATGAGGCAAAGCCGGATTTTGTCTGGGTGGGCCTTGGCGCGCCCAAGCAGGAGCGCTGGATGGCTGTGCATGAGGACCGCGTGCAGGCACTGATGGTCGGTGTCGGTGCGGCGTTCGACTACGAGGCGGGCAACATCCGCCGTGCGCCGATGTGGATGCAGCGGCACAATCTGGAATGGCTCTACCGCCTTATGCAGGACCCGAAGCGGCTGTTCAAGCGGTATTTTGTGACGAACACCAAATATTTGTGGTGGACTTGGAGGCAGTAAGGCAGTTTTGTAAGAGCATCGCGCCCTTTTTTGGGCGGCGGTGCTCTTTTTTGTTTGTTTATATGTTGTTTTCGGGTTTCCACGCTCTGCGGCAAAAAGCGGCGGGCGGGCGTGGTATAGTCATGGCTGTCCGGACATACACTGTAGGCGGCCCGCACGGGCTGCCGGTACATTGCGGAGGGTGACTGTATGACTGTATCAAGCAGAGAGCATCTACCTATCAACACAGAGAAGCTGCTGCCCGGCGCGCGCAGCGCGGCGCTGCTGTGGCAGGGGGCGGCGCTGTGCAGTGCTGCAATTTTCGGGTTTGCCTTTGCCGCTTTCTTTCTGCC
>OGXW01003556.1_pt1 | contig 10195 bp, 8 predicted proteins | sample 1576341 | NCBI WGS metagenome assembly OGXW01 (sample SAMEA3541592, study PRJEB24748) | human gut metagenome | biome: human gut; feature: human-associated habitat; material: faeces | place: China | collected 2012
ACGAGATGAAGAAGGCAGTTGAGGCTGGTTACTGGAACCTGTTCACCTTCAACCCGGCCAACAAGGCTCAGGGCAAGAACCCGTTCACTCTGACCTCCAAGGCAGTCGACGCCGAGAAGTACCAGGCTCTGCTGGCAAACGAGACCCGTTACAGCCGCCTGACCCGTGCCTTCCCGGAGCGCGCAAAGCAGCTGTTCGCACGCAACGAGCAGGTCGCAAACGATCGTTACGAGCATCTGACTCGTCTGGTCGAGCTGTACAAGTAATCTTTCTCCCCTGTTTTGGGCTGGAACGCGCCGCAGCGGCACCCTAGTCCGAAAGGCGGCTGCTCCGCACTGGCGGTTACTGCGCAACGCAGCAGTGCGAAACTGTGGCTGATCTGGCCCCGGCAGCGGCAAAAGAAGAACGTGCACAAAAGCGACAACGCTTTCCGCACAACAAGTCTCTGATTTCATTTTCCCGCGCCCTTGCTGCGGCAGTGATCCGCAGCGGGGCCGGGTGTTTGAAATACCAAAGCGCCCGCGAGGGTCCTTGAAAGCACACCCCGCGTGTGTCAGGAACATAAGGTCTGTTCGCAGATACCTTGTTCCGCCTGAAGCATAAGACCTGCCTTGCAGGGATCTTGCCTCAGTCAAAAACGGATCTCGTTTTTAGCGCCCCGCTCACCGGCAACGGTGACCGGGGCGTATTTTTTGTGTGCGGCGGGCTATTTTACACTTTCTTCATAGGTTTTTCATGAAAAAACGTGCATTCGGTGCTATACTACGAACATAAGGAACCGGGGCCGCAACCGATTCCTTGTACATGATTCCTCCTCACACCAAGGCAATATCCGAACAGAAAGTCCTTTCCAGTGTTCCGCAAGCGCTGGAAAGGGCTTTCTGCGTTTTTGACGGAAATTTCCCTCTGCTTTCGGCGGTTTTAGGGTTGACCGGCCTTTTTGCGGACGCTATAATAAAAAGTGGATAAGATTTTTAGGAGGTGAACGCAGGACAATGGACCCGGATCATAGTCGAAGACACGGATCAACTGCGGCACAGCAGAACGAAAAAGCAGCTGCGTTCGCCTTTTTTGCCCGGTAAGAGGTGCTGTACAGGCACTTCTCAGCGGGGAGGAAGGGCGCAGCCTGGTGCGCGCAACGGGCAGAACGGCTCGCTGCGGGAAGCAGGCGGCGCTTTTTGTTTTGTGTGCTGTCCGATCCGCCGGAAACGGTAAGGAGGAACACAAATGGAACTGGAAGAAAAAAAGAGCGCGGCCCCGGAAGCATCGCTCCCGGTGCCCGAACTGCCCGCAGATATCCCTGCGGAAGTCCGCCGGAAGCTGGCCGAGGACCTGAGCGAGGAGGCCACCGAAGACCTCAAGCAGGATGTGCGGGACGCCGAAGAAGAAGAGGCCCGCGACGAAGAGGTCAAGGCCAACCCCGAAATGCTGACCAAGAGCCGCCTGCTGAAAATGCTGGTGAAAAAGCAGTATGTCAAGCTGCGCGAAGTCACCGAAGAAGAGCAGCCCGCCGACCTGGCCGAGCTGCTGGAAGAACTGGACGAAAACAACCGTCTGGTGGTCTTCCGCCTGCTGAAAAAGGAAGTGGCGACCGAGGCCTTTGCCTATATGTCCGATGAGGCCCGCGATGACCTCGTCAATGCGTTCTCGGATGTGGAGCTGGTCAGCGCCATCGAGGAGATGAGCCTGGATGACGCCGCCGACCTGCTGGAAGATATGCCCGCCGGTGTTGTGAAACGGGTGTTGGAAAAATCTTCCAAGCAGACCCGCGAGAGCCTGAATAAGCTGCTGAACTACCCCGAAAGCTCGGCCGGCAGTCTGATGACGCCCGAATACGTCCGTCTGCGCAAGGAGATGAACGTCAGCGATGCGCTGGCCGCCATCCGCCGTCAGGGCGAGAACGCCGAGACGGTCTACACCAACTACGTCGTCGAGCGGAACCGTCTGCTGGGTGTTGTGTCTGCCCGCAGCCTGCTGCTGGCAGACCCCAAGACCCCCATTGCCGACATCATGGATGACAACGTCGTTGCCGTGAAGGTCACGGACGATCAGGAGTATGTGGCCCGTGAGATGCAGCGCTATGACTTCACGGCCATGCCGGTCCTGGACAACGAGGGCATGTTCGTCGGCATCATCACCATCGACGATGCGATCGACGTTCTGACCGACGAGTCCACCGAGGATATGCAGAAGATGGCGGCCATTCTGCCGGATGACGATGCAACGACCTATTTCGGCACAAGCGTCTGGACCCACGCCAAGCAGCGCATCCCCTGGCTGCTCATCCTGATGCTGTCGGCCACCTTCACCGGCATGGTCACCACCCACTACGAGGAAGCCTTCGTCAGCCTGCCCCTGCTGGTCTCCTTCATGCCCATGCTGATGGACACCGCCGGCAACTGCGGCAACCAGATCAGCACTCTGATGGTCCGCGGTCTGGCGCTGGGTGAGGTGGAACCGGCCGACTTCCTCCGCGTTCTGGGCAAGGAGATCCGGGTCTCTGCCATCGTGGGCGCGGTGCTGGGCATCGTGAACGGCCTGCGCATCTATCTGATGTACACCTTCCTCTTCCCCGGCCAGTACGAAAATGTCATCGGTTATGCCATCGTGGTCAGTGTATCGCTCTTCTTCAGCGTCATCCTGGCCAAGCTGGTGGGCGGTATGCTGCCGCTGGCTGCCAAGAAGCTGGGTGCCGACCCGGCCATCATGGCAACGCCGTTCATCACCACCATCGTCGATGCGTGCAGCCTGATCCTGTACTTCCAGATCGCGCAGATCGTGTTCCGGAATATGATGTGAGAAAACTTGAAGAGCGGCTGCATCTGCCGGGACTCCGCAGATGCAGCCGCTCTTTTTCTGTGGAAAAGTCGGGTTTTCCAACGGTTTTCAACACGAAGAAATTCCGTCCCATCCGATGTGGAAAACTTGGCCGCCCTGCATTCCAGCGGGGAGAAAGCACTTTACAGCTGGGAAGAGCCGGTGAAAAAAGAAAAGAAAACGGCTCGACTTTCTTTTGGAAAAAAGAAAAAGCTCCCGCATTTCTCCCCAGAAACCACCATGGAAAATGCCGGGAAATACTTCACGTATAAAAACCAAACGGTGGCGTAGTGGAAAACTCGGTGGAAAAAGTGGAAAACATCGTGGGAAACTGGCCCTCTTTTTCACAAATTCAGTGGAAAACCCGGTGGAAAAAGTGGATAAGTCCATTTGGAAGGCACAAAAATGGATACAACCGGCTGTTTTAGCAGAAGGCGGCAGCGACAGCCAGCCGCCTTTTGTTCACAGGGATTTTCTTGAATGGCCCTGCCAAACATGATACAATGAGAAAAACAGCGGCCCCCCAAGCCGGGGCCGGAATCTTACGAGCATGGAGGCGTTCCCCTATGAACTGGCTAACCAAACTGGAGCGGAAGTATGGCCGCATCTGCATCCCGAACCTCATCTCGATCCTGGTGAGTGCGCAGGTCCTGGTCTATGCCGTGGAACTGTTCGTCAATCAGTATGTCTCGCTTTATCTGAGCCTGAGCCGCACGGCCCTGCTGATGGGGCAGGTCTGGCGGGCCATCACCTTTGTGTTCGTGCCGTTTTCGGGCGGCGGGCCGCTCAGCGTCATCCTGGGCATCTACTTCACCTGGTTCATCGGGAGCGCGCTGGAAAAAGAATGGGGCGACTTCCGCTTCAATCTGTATCTCCTGCTGGGCATGGTGGGCGCAGTGGCGGCCTGCCTGCTGACGGGCTATGCCGATACCTACTGCCTGTCGCTCTCGCTCCTGCTGGCCTTTGCGATGCTGTATCCGGAGGTGCAGGTGCTCCTCTTCTTCGTCATCCCCATCCGGGTCAAGTACTTCGGCTGGTTTGCGGCGGCGCTGTGGGCGCTCAGCTTTCTGGGGTCCGGCATGATGGGAAAACTGAACTATCTGCTCTGTATGCTGAACTTCGTCGTCTTCTTCGGCCCGCAGGCCTGGCGCAGTGTCCGTGCCTGGGTCCGCCGGGAGCAGTGGAAACGGAAGAACCGCCGCTGAGTGCGGGAGAAAACAGGAAAGACAGAGGACAGCATGTTAGAACGCATTGCGGGAAATGAAGAACTGAAGTCCAGCATCCGCCGGATGCTGGAGGGTCGGCGTCTGACTCACAGCGTCCTGCTGGTGGGCGAAGCGGGTCTGGGAGCCGGTTTTGCGGCCCGCTGTGTGGCGGCGGATTACCTCTACCCCCAGGGCGGTGCGCCCGCAGAAGCGCTCCTGCGGGGCGAATGTTGCCGCGCGGTGGCCAAGGCGGGCAAACGCGACAGCGGCCAGATCGAGACCGGCATCGTGCGGGAGGCCATTTCCGTCACCGGCATGGGGTCCGGCGGGCGGTATCTGGTCGGTCAGGTCACGGCCATGCGGTCGGAGATCTTCAACACCAGCCTTTCGGCTGAGGGCCGTGCCGTCCTGCTCTACCATGTGGAGCGGATGAACGAGGAATCGGCCAATGCGCTGCTGAAGGTCATGGAAGAGCCACCGGAGGGTGTGCTCTTTCTTTTGACAGCGGATTCGCTGGCGGGCGTCCTGCCCACCATCCGGAGCCGCTGCATCAGCTTTGCCGTGGCCCCGGTCTCCCCGGAGGACTGCGCCCGCTACTGCACCGCGCAGGGCGTGGGCGCAAAGGATGCGGCCCTGTACAGTGCGCTGTTCGATGGGCACATCGGCACCGTGCTGGCCGCTGCGCGGGACGAAGCCCGCCGCGAGCAGGTGGACCGGGCGCTGGCACTGGCCAAAGCTGCTGCGGCCAGAGACAGCTATGCGGCAGCAGTGCTGCTGGCCGCTTATGAAAAAGACAAAGCCGGTGAATCGGCCCTGCTGGCCGATTTCCGGGCCGTAGCCGCCGCCGGGCTGCGGGGCAGCTCTCATTCCCCGGTGGAGGGCGAGACCGCCCGGAAGGCCCTCGGAGCCGCCGATGCGGCGATGCAGCAGATCAGCGCGCAGGTCAACCCCAAGATCGTGCTGTCGGTGCTGGCGGCGAAGTTCCGGACGTTCTGAAAAAACAAAAGCAGCCGCAATGCGGCTGCTTTTGCATCGTTCTCATTTTCGATTGGCTCTCCGCTTGCGGTTCCGGTTCAGGGAGCTGCCGCCGGAGACGAGGGTGACGCAGCTCAGAACCGCGAGGAGGAGCACGAGTGCGGCCATCAGGAGCAGGGTGCTCTTGAGGTCGGTGCGGAAGTCCGACACGTATTCCTGATGGGTCACAAGGTCTACGGTGCCGACCTCGTAGCCGTCCAGATAGACGGTGGCCTGGCCGAGGACTGCATCGGCCTTGACGGTGGCGGAGACGCGCTCCGGCAGCGCAAAGCTGTAGGTGACCTTGTCCTCGGCGTGGCCGTAGCCGCTGACCGGTTCGGCGGCGTAGAGCTCGACGGCCCCCGCACTGCGGCACTTGGTCAGGGGCACGGTGGTCAGCGGGGTGGTGGTGTCCACCAGTCTCCGGTCTGCAAAGCTGGCGAAGGCCCAGTCCAGCAGCTCGGAGGCTTCTTTGTAAATGTTGTCCAGGTCGGAGCCGAGGATGACCAGACCGTAGGTGTGGCCGTTCTTCTGGGCAAAGGTGACATAGCAGCGGCCAGCCAGCGTGGTGAAGCCGGTCTTCATGCCCCGGATGTAGTCGCGGTAGTAGGAATATTCGGGGTTCAGCATCAGGTTGGTGGAGGTGATGCTGCGCTCATTCTGGTGCAGGTTGGTGGACGGGAGGGTGTAGCTCAGGGTGTTGGCGACCTTCATATAGGTCTCGTTGGCGGCGCAGGCCGAGGCGATGAGCGCGAGGTCGCGGGCCGAGGAGACGTTGCCGTAATCGTACAGTCCGTGCACACAGGTGAAGCTGGTGCTGGTGCAGCCCAGCTCCTGGGCCTTCTGGTTCATCATCGCGACAAAATTGGGCAGGCTGCCCGCCACATCGTTGGCGATGACGCTGGCGGCATCGTTGGCGCTGGCCACCAGCAGGCCGTACAGCAGGTCGATGCGGCGCACGGTCTCGCCGATGCGCAGATTCATGGTGCTGCCGTTGGCGTTCTGGATGTCCTTGAACTCCTGCGTCAGGCTGGTGGGAATGGTGATCTCTTCGTTCAGATCTTTGCCGCTTTCGAGAAAGAGCAGGGCCGTCATCATCTTGGTCAGGCTGGCGATATACCGCTGCTGCCCGGCGTTCTGGTCCAGGATGGGCTTGTCGATGTCTGCGTTGAACAGATAGACCGACTCGCCCTCGTTGGCGGTCTGGATGGGCATCTCGTACACGGCCAGACCGGGCAGTGCGGCCGAGACGGCCAGCACGGCCGTCAGCAGCAGAGCCGCCATCCGGCGGAAGAGCGTAGTGTTTTGCATGAGCGTATCCTCCCAAAATTTCAAATCAGCTGAACAGGAGCTGCCAGAAGGTCAGCGGCTTTTCGGGCTGGACCGGGGCGGCGGCTTCCGGCTGCGTGGTGGTCTGCACGGGGTGCAGCTCCGGGCTGGTGAAGGCCCAGTCCAGCAGCTCGGAGGCTTCCCGGAAAATATTCTGGCTGTTCGAGCCGAGGATGACCAGACCGTAGGTATGGCCGTCCTGCTGGGCAAAGGTGACGAAGCAGCGCCCGGCCTTGGTCGTGAAACCGGTCTTCATGCCGTGGGCGTAGCTGCGGTAGGCCGCGCTGCCCGGCTGCAGCAGCTTGTTCGTGGTGGTGATGGTCCGGGTTTCATGTACATTGGTGGCGGGCAGCTGGTAGCGTACCGTGTCGGCCACCTGCCGGTAGGTCGGGTTCGCGTAACAGGCCAGCGCGATCTTCGCCAGGTCCCGCGCGGTGGAGTAGTTGTTGGCATCGTACAGGCCGTGCGGGCAGGAGAAATGGGTGGTCGTGCAGCCGAGCTGGCTGGCACGGGCATTCATCCGTGCCGCAAAGGCGGCCAGGTCTCCCCCGGCGGCATCGCTGGCCAGCACGCTGGCCGCGTCGTTGGCGCTGGGCAGGAGCATGGCATACAGCATGTCGATGCGGCGTACGCTCTCCCCTGCCTGCAGGCCGATGGTGTGGCCCCGGTTGGCCTTGATGGACTGGAACTCCGGTGTCAGACTGTCCGGGATGGTGATGCTGGCGTTGAGGTCTGACCCGTTCTCGATCACGAGCAGGGCCGTCATCATCTTGGTCAGGCTGGCCACATGCCGGACCATATCCGGGTTCTGTTCCACGAGGGCTTCGCCGGTGTCGGCATCGAAGAGGTAGATCGACTCCTGCGGATAGGTGGTCTGGATGGGCATGGCGTAAACGGCAAAGCCGGGAAGCGCTGCGGCCACCGCCACGGCGGCGGTCAGAACCAGCGCGAGCACCCGGCGTACAAAAGCAGGATGGTTCATGAAAGAATGCTCCTTTGGAAGTTTCGGGCTTCCCTGATCCCCAAAATCAAAACGAACTATTAAAAGAATACCATAAATGAGCGAAAAGAGAAAGGTGATTTTTCAACAATGATGATCCCATTTCGTGGAAAAATGCCACAGGACTGCGGCGCGGCCTTTGTGGCCCCCAATGCAACGGTGCTGGGCGACGTGGTGCTGGAGAAAGGCTCCAGCGTCTGGTACGGAGCCGTGCTGCGGGGCGACGACGGCACCCTGACTCTTGGTGAGAACACCAACGTGCAGGACAACGCAGTCCTGCACTGCGACCCCGGCGGCGCGGTGACGCTGGGCAAAAACGTGACGGTGGGCCACAGTGCGCTCGTTCACGGCTGCACCGTGGGCGACGGAAGCCTCATCGGGATGCACGCGACCCTGCTCAACCACTGTGTCATCGGCCGGAACTGCATCATCGGCGCGGGGGCGCTGGTGCCGGAAGGAATGGTCATCCCGGACGGCTCGGTGGCGGTAGGCGTCCCGGCGAAGATCATCAAGACCATCCGCCCCGACCAGGCCGCGCACAACATCGAAAATGCCGTCCACTATGTCGGCGACGCCGAGGCACATGCCGAGGCGGTGAAACAATGCGAAATCATCGAAACGGAAGCGAAAACGAAATGAACTTTCATCGAACCGGCTCATACCGGATGATTTTTCGGAAAAGCGACGAAATTTCAGGGCCGGATGCTTAACAGAATTTTCACAAGATTTCACAAGAATGTAATGACTTTTGTTCGGAAATCGGGTATACTATGAATTACAAGGGAGCGGGGCCGCAACCGTCTCCCTTGCACATGATTCCTCCTCACACCAAAGCAATACCCCAAAACAGAAACCCCCTCCGGTGTACCGCAAGCGCCGGAGGGGGTTCCTGTTTGTTTTCAAAAAGATATTCCAAAGACACTCCCGCCTTTTGGGAGCGGGTCATACAGCGCCGTAGATGCCATGCACCGAGACTTCGCCGGTGAAGACATGCTCTTCGCCGCTGTCAGTGCGGACGACCAACCGGCCGTCTTCGTCCACGTCGATGGCCTCACCGGCACCCTGCCCGCCGCCCGGCAGGTCAAAGGTCACGCGGCGGCCGATGTTGATGCAGGCGGCCTTGTATTCGTCCCGGAAGGGTGCAAAGCCGTCCCGCGCAAAGACGTACATCGGGCGGTCGAAGCCGAAATCGGTCAGCCCCTCGGCCAGCCATTCGGGGTCGGTGGAAAGGTCCACCTTGGCCCCCTGCAGCTCCAGCGAGGTGCCGTGGGGCAGGTCGGCTGTGTCAAAATAGCTCTGCGGCTGGGCCAGGTTGATGCCGATGCCGCACAGGATGCCCCGGCCCTGCTGCTCGTAGCCGTAGGACACGCTCTCGCAGAGGATGCCCACGATCTTTTTGCCGTTCAGCAGCAGGTCGTTGGGCCACTTGATCTGGCAGTCCACGCCGTAGCGCAGCTTCAGCTGGTCGCGCACGGCCAGACTGGCCAGCAGCGGCAGGGTGGCGGGCTGCGCCAGCGGCTCCCGGATGGCGACGGTGTAATAGAGCGCCCGGCCCTCTGCATTGACCCAGGTGCGGCCCAGACGGCCCCGCCCGGCGGTCTGGTTGGTGGTGTAGACCGCGCCCACCGGGCCGAATTCTTCAAAATGCTCTTTTACATAAGCGTTGGTGCTGCCGCATTCGGTCAGATAGCGCACTTCATTGATGCTCATGGATGCGGTACCTCTTTGTGTTCATGGTGGACGATCCTGCCCTTGTCCAGCGTCAGGATGCCGTAGGTGTTGGGCCCGGTGTAGCACCGGCCGCAGGAGCCGGGGTTGAACAGGAACACCGATCCGTGCTGTTCGGCCACCGGGACGTGGGTGTGGCCGAACAGGGCCACCTCTGCGCCGCGGGCCTCGGCGGCATCGGTCAGCGTGTCCAAATCGTATTTTACACCGTACATGTGACCATGCGTATAGAAAACGACGACCTGATCGAAGGCGGCCAGGCCGTCCAGCGGCTCCAGCGCACCAAAATCGCAGTTTCCGGCCACGGCGTAGACCTTCATCTTCGGGTAGAAAGTCAGCGCTTCTTCCAGGTCGCGCAGGCCGTCGCCCAGAAAGATGACGGCGGTCGCATCGCTCTCCGCGTGAAGGATGCGCTCGACTGCGGCGGTGCTGTTGTGGCTGTCACTCAGGATCAAAAGTTTCGTCACGGGACCAAGTCCTCCTCAAAATTTATTCTTCCGTTTCGCCGGCCTGCAACGCCAGCATCTGTTTGTAGACTTCGCTCTTGGAGTAGGGGGTGCCCTGCGCGGCGGCCTTGGCGGCAGCCGTGGGGCCGTAGCCCTCCCCGGTCAGCTCCAGCGCCCGCTGTGCGGCCTGTTCCAGCGTCAGGCTCTCTTCGGCCTCGGCAGCGGGCGCTCCGGCCATGACCAGAACGTATTCGCCGCGCGGCTCGTTCCCGGCGTAGTGGGCCTGTGCCTCGCCGAGGGTGGTCTTCCAGATCTCCTCATGCAGCTTGGTCAGTTCCCGGCAGAGGGTGATGCTCCGCTCGGTGCCAAAAGCCGTCGTGAGGTCGTCCAGTGTGGTGCGCAGCTTGTGGGGCGCTTCGTAGAAGATGACCGTCCGCTTCTCACCCTGCAGCTCAGCCAGCCGCTCCCTCTTCTGCTTTTTGTTCACGGGCAGGAACCCCTCGAACACCCAGCGGGAGGTATCCTGGCCGGAGACCGCCAGCGCCGTGACGCAGGCCGATGCGGCCGGCACCGGCACCACCCGGATGCCACGCGCCAGCGCATCCCGCACGATGACTTCGCCGGGGTCGGAGACGCAGTGGAACGGTATCCAATCT
>OGXW01003557.1_pt1 | contig 10194 bp, 7 predicted proteins | sample 1576341 | NCBI WGS metagenome assembly OGXW01 (sample SAMEA3541592, study PRJEB24748) | human gut metagenome | biome: human gut; feature: human-associated habitat; material: faeces | place: China | collected 2012
GCTAAGAGAATCCACAGAGCGGTTTTCAAAGCCGTCGAGATTGACGAGCTTTAAAGCTTTTTAACAAGGTATGTAACTCAAACTGGTTTAAATATTTGATTTTCTTTTCGGCCGGCGTTTTTCCTTTGATGATCACTTTTCTGGTCGGATCCCGCTCAATCAGTCCTTCATCCACTGCATCCAGAATTGCGCCCTTTAACTGGTGATGGAAATCCATCGTTGTCTGTCTCTCATGATGCTGTGCATAGTCATTGATCAGCTGCTGGTATGTGATTCTGGTCATATCACACAGCTTCATCTGGGGAACCAGTTTTTTCAGCCAGCTTTGCGTCATTTTATATTTTGCAAGTGTTACTTCACGAATCGCCCCCTCTTTATATACCTGAACCCACTGGGCGTAATAATCAACAAATAATGCCGTTTCTTTTGTTTCATCAAGCATAAGATAAACCTCCTGTTTTCCCACACTGATGAAGGGCTCTTAGTCCTCGGGCGGTTCTGGAAGATCCATTCCACCTTCAAGAAGGAACTGGGTCAATACCGCAGCTACGCGGTTATTCACCCGGAACAATGGCATCTTTTTCCCATCCACCGCAGCAAAATACTGCTGTGCCTGTTCTTTTACCACCGTTGCCTTCAATGCGTCAAAACGTCCATATTGATTGATGTTTTCCGTCGTAATATTCATCTTCAAAAGCTGGCACACCAGGTCTTCCTGACACCCGAAATACTTACATAAACGCCTGATCTGCTCATTTTTTTCGTTATTGGAGTACATGACAATGTAATCCTGCAAGGTATAGCCCGGTCGCAAGGAAACGTCACCTGTCTGCACATCATGTAAAAACAAATTGGCAAACTTCTGGTTCTCCTGTGAAAGAAACGCAAACGATTTATGTAACTCCTCCAGCGTCTGATCCAGAACTTCCTGCGAAACACCCGGCTGTCCAAGCTGCTTCATCCACTTTTCAAAGCGTGAATTCATATACTGATAATCAATCATGCCAGTATTCTGCTCTGTCAGATATGGATCAACAGAAAACGTAATCTCTTCCAAAGCAGTTCCATCGCCGCCAGGCTTTCTTAATTCCCTGTATCTCTGATGCAGAACTTCATAGGTTGCTTCCGATACCTGCAGCGGAATCTTCTCCAAAACACTGCCATCCTCTGAGGTCCTGTCATATTCTGTTTTATCCCACGCAAATCCCTGAATCTGGGCCGCCTGGTAATAAGTAGAAAATTCACGGAACAGTTTTGCAAACTTGGCCTTTGTTTCTGTTTCATCAGGCAAACGGTCCAACTCCACAATTCCGGCATGCTGAAACAGCTCCACCATATCCCGGCCTGTCAGATTCATATGCTCCACATTATCCGGCAAATGATCCGCGAACAATCCCATTGGACGGTCGCCAGAATATAGCTTTACCGCCTCCTCAATATTACGCCTCATCGTATGCGGCATCCGGTAATAACGAATAGAACCAAACGGTTTTTCATTGATATTATACAAGCGGTTTGTTCTCGAAAAAGCCTGGATCAGGTTCTGGTTTACCAGAATTTTATCCATATAGAGCGTATTTACCCATTTCGAATCGAATCCAGTCAGCATCTGGTTCACCACGATCAGAAGATCCAGCTGCTGCTCCGGCTTCAGTCTTTCATAAGGCTTCTTGTGTGCCAGACGCGCCGCTACATCTTTCTTAAACTTAGCGTATCCGCCAATGTCAAAATGCTGGTCGTACAATTCGTTATAATCCTCCAGCATTTCTTTCAGACCATCCTCTTTTTCCAGTGAGCGCTGACCACCCTCATTGTCAATTGTAGGGTCAAACAGTCCCGTAACCCTGAGCTGCGGCATTCTTTCCCTGAATTTTCTGTAATACTGGACTGCCTCTGGAATACTGCTCACCGCAAAAATCCCATGGAATTTATTATTTCTGCTCAAAGTCAGCCAATTCTCAATGATATCATCCACGACCGCATACTGATATGCGTCCGATTCATAGAGTTCTTTCGAATAATAATCCTCAATTCCTTTCCGATACGTCCCATCCTCCAGCTTTTCGCCCGCCATCGGCACTTCCTGCTCCGACATAAAATGAAAATAGATTTTACTCTTTTTTTCATCGGCAACAGCATCTTCCACGGAAACCGCACCGGCCTGTTTTAAAGCAATTTTCTGTCGTAAAGTCTTATCCTTGAATACCATCACCATAGTAGGATCAAAGCCCAAAACATTCTTGTCCCGGATTCCATCCGCAATGCTATAACGATGCAATTCATTTCCAAAAATATCTGCAGTCGTACTCAGCTTCTTTCCATTTTCATCAAACACAGGAGTTCCGGTAAAACCGAAAAACAACGCATTCGGGAATGTATTTTTAATCGCCATCAGCATATCGCCAAACGTCGAACGATGGCACTCATCCAAAATAAACACCACACGCTTAGCTCGGATTACTTCCAAGTCTTTCGCACGCATTTTTCCTTCCGCATCATCCCGGATGTTACTCATCTTCTGGATTGAAGAAACAATCAACGTATTTTTCGGATCCGTACTGGTCAGCTTTCCGATCAGCGCAATGGTATCCTCCGTGTCCTGCACCTGATCTGGATGATCCGCAAAAGCACGGTATTCCTTCAGTGACTGCGTTCCAAGCTCAATCCGGTCCATCAGAAACACCACTTTATCCGCAGTTTTTGCCTGCGCGATCAGCTGCGCAGATTTAAACGAAGTCATCGTCTTTCCAGAACCCGTTGTATGCCAGATATAGCCACCAAGCTGATCCTTCTCCTCCCAATCGTGAGTTGCGGCCTTGTCCGAAATTTTGTTCGCCGCATAATACTGGTAGCTTCGCATTACCTTCAAAACTCCATCTGCCGCATCCGCAACAGTATAAAAACCAATCATCTGATGCGCCAGCGGGATCGATAAGATGGTAGAGGTTACCTTTCTCCAGTCATTGATCGGCTCATTGTTAAAATCTGCCCAGTGGAAATAGAAATCCCGATTGAATTTTCCTTCCGGACCAGGATTTGCAAAATACAAGGTTTCCTCTGGATTCATGGCAACAAAAATCTGCACCAGCGAAAACAGACCTGTAAACACGCCTTCGTGTGCATATTTTTCAATCTGGTTGCAAGCCTCCGACACTGGAACGCCTGATTTTTTCAATTCAATGTGAAATACCGGCATACCATTGATCAGAAGCATCAGATCACCGCGGCGGTCCTGTAATACCTTATCATGGCGTGGGAAGAGTGGCTGTTCTACAATCTGGTACAAGCTCTGTCCTGCTGCAATCTCCATCCGGTCATAAATTTTCAAACTGATTTCCTTGCCATAATGTAACTCGTCCTTCGGGTTTTTCCGAATGATCGATATTGTTTTACCATTAATAAACCCATTTAAGGCCAGCGGAGTCCGAAGCGTTCTCACCTGCTCCAAAAGCTCATCCATTTCTTCTGGAATTAACGGACATTCATTCAACCGGTCAATGGTATTATTGTTTTTATAAAGGATATCCGCCCAGTTTTGGATTAACTGTTCCTCAGTCGGATGGTGAATAACCTCCTTTTCCCAGCCGTTACACTGAAGTGCAGTGATAACAGCCTGTTCAAAATCTGATTCTTTGTCAAATCCAAGCATAATTTTGCTCCTTAAAATGTGGTTTTTTAATAGAATTTTCTTTCGTTGATGAAGGGTGATGAGGTGGTCGAGGTTGCGGAAAGCATCGGTTATTTTTTTCTGTTCTGGAGTTGACGGAAGCATTACATCGACCTTTACAAAGGAATCCCAATATAATCTTTTTCGAAAATCAGTCACGCCATACGATAAGTTATTGATCTGCGCAATTACTTGCTTTCTACGCAAACAATAATCCATAAATTCTGAATATATTTTTTCATCTGGAACGGCTGAAACATACGCAGGGCTTACCATTCCTTCACTTTTCACTACTCCAATAGCCCCTTGCCAAGCTCGCATCATATTGAAAACAAGATCGCCATAATATACATGTTTATATAGAGATTTATCTTCGCTTCTCCGTATATTTTTTCCTAATAAATCGGCATCCAATTCTCCATTTGAAACTCCATGATGTATAGAAACTGACAATATTTCAAGATCATCCTGTCCTTTTTCATTACGCTCCGTATAAACTTCACCCAACTTACGCTGTTCCCAAGATATACTTCATAAACACAGACCGTCGCTGCAAATATATTCCTACTCATACATAAAAATTTACATTTTTCCCTATTACTCTTTTTCATCGTTTGTTTTCATTTCATCATCGAACACATTTTCATTGTTTAGTTAACAATTTTTTTGATTTTATATCCGTTTTATCATATAAACATTTTTTCAAGCAATGATTTCTTTATATTTTTCATTTTCTCCAATTTACGCTGATGAAGGGTGATAAGGAGATCGAGCCGTTCAAAATATAAACCAATTTTATGCTGTTCACTTAAAGATGGACACAAAACAACATTTTCTCTGATTTGTTCCAAGCTTAATTGGGGCATGGATAATCCGGTTTTGATTATCTGATATCTCTTTTGATGAACTTCTGTTATAAGTGACTGATACACAAAATATGGTATTGCATCTTTTACAATTCTTATCCTAGCTGTATGTTGGTTTATATTCCCTTTTTCTATGTTTTTCGGTACAATTCCAACTTTTCCAATGTCTCCTGTAATAGCTACGAGAATATCATCCGCATGTATTTCTGAACGTTGCAAAACTTCATTAGCATCTTCTGAAATGTAAGAAAAATCACCATAAATAAATTGATTATCTTTTATGGCATCATTTCTAAAAAAAGGAATTCCTGATGCTTGCCATTCGAATCCATAGGTAGTTGGCGTTGCTCCCTTTGTAATAAAATCAGAGAGGTCTTTTAACTTACGCTGTTCCCAAGATATACTTCATAAACACAGACCGTCGCTGCAAATATATTCCTACTCATACATAAAAATTTACATTTTTCCCTATTACTCTTTTTCATCGTTTGTTTTCATTTCATCATCGAACACATTTTCATTGTTTAGTTAACAATTTTTTTGATTTTATATCCGTTTTATCATATAAACATTTTTTCAAGCAATGATTTCTTTATATTTTTCATTTTCTCCAATTTACGCTGATGAAGGGTGATAAGGTGGTCGAGCTTGGTAAAATATCCTGCAATTTTGACTTGCTCTTCTTCATCTTTTGAAACGAATATTTCTATCTCACTCAAAGCAGGATATTTTAGATTCCAGTTGTCTGATGTTATTCCCTGTGAGTTAATTTGAAAAATGTGTATCATTTCAGGCAGCTTAAATTGATATGCCAAACACTTTGAATTTATCCCTGAATTTGGCGAAAGCACTGTATATGCAGGACTTACAATGCCCTCATAAGGAGAGTAACCACTTGCACCTTGCCACATTCTCATTGAATTATAAGCAATATCTCCGACGCATACTTTCTTATATTTTGATTTATCATCATTTGAATTGTCATGTCTACCAAGTTCGGAAAATTTTTTAATTCCTTCATTGATAGTAACCGAAATCAGCTCACCGCCTGGCATACTTTCAACTCTTTCTGTAAAGCAATCTCCCAACTTACGCTGTTCCCAAGAAAAATTTCAGAAAACATTTGTATCCATTTTGACTTGCGCTGATGAAGGGTGATAAGGTGGTCGAAGTGCTGCAAACACTCTACAATTAGATTTTGTTCATCTATTGTGGGAACCATAACAGGCATATTCAAGAAGGTATCTGCATGAATTCTTTTAGCCTTTCTACTACCATCAGCAATGGAACCGTGTTTGAGATAAAAGCTCTCCTGAATCGCAGTAAAGAACATAAAGTACGGATTCATTCCATCCAAATCAAAGGCAGGTAAATCGGCTGTAGACTCGTAACTATCAAGTTTTTCTGGTATAACACCAAACGCTGAATTCAAAAAATCGAGTTTACTATAAATGAACTGTCCTTTTCTGCGAGCAAAATATTGTGTGTGTTCGCTGCCACCAAAATCGTTCTTTTCAACAACACCTTTCCCCCATAATTTCACGGTCAGTTTCTTTGCATCAAGTCCCGTATTTCCTCTAACCCGACTTTCAGTTAAAAAATCTCCAACCTTACGCTGTTCCCAATCGTCCTCAAACCCTTTGAACCTCACCGCCGGTACTTTCCGTTTTTCCATGCCCTATTCACCTCCCAGCAACTTCCGGAATTCCCGGATTCCAGCCATATCTGTGTCCGATCCGGTCAGTTGATCCAGCATTTCCATCAGTGCATTCTGGGTTTTGGTAATTTCATTTTCGATATCTTCGTAAGTATCTGCATACTTCTCCGATAAGGCTTTTACCTTCTTTTCCAGTTCACTCAGAAGATTTTCTGGTAATTTGCTGATTCCATCACAAATCGGGTCTATCCATTTGATGCATAACAGATTATGGATATCTTCATCCGTCATGCCTTCTATCGCATCTTTGGTCTTGAGGTGCAATATTTCTTCATCAGTTTTGATTTCACTCTTCAACCGTTTTTCTTCCGTACTCAGATTCGTTACTTTGGAAAGACGCTCAATCAGAACTTTGTTTTCGGCAGAAACATCCTGCTTTAAGATCTTGATCATGGCATTTACATTTTTTACGACAAAGGCATCGTTCGTTTCATTCAGTGCATCGGAGATGGTTTCTTTCTCTTCTTCGCTGCATTCCTCCAAAATACTCTCGTATTCGGACGGAACTTCAGACAAGCGGGATTTTTTCGCTTCTACTGCTGCAAGCTCTTCTTTCAAGAATACCTGTTGGGCCAATGAAAATGGAATAATGTGGCCTTTCCAGCCATCCTGCACTTCTTTTTCCTGATCGCCTTTTTTCTTTATGACCATATTCGGGTCTACCTGACGCACTGCATTCATCCCTTCTGTCTGAATCAGCTCCAGATCTCCCGCAATCTGCTCGTATTCCGTCTTAAAAATCTGATAGACCTCATATTTATCTACCAGCGCAAGCTTTACAAAACGGTTTAAAAGTGCACATGCAATTTCATCTTCTGTTTTCGGAATGGAGAGCTGGTTCGCGCAATTAACTAACCGGTTTTCCAATTCATCCTTTAAATCAGAAAATGTATCCTGATATTGCTGAAGGAATGCCTTTACATCCTGGTTTTCCCGGATTGTCTGTTTCAGGTTTTCTGTCTCCAGATGCGCATAACCAGATTCTGAAACAAATAATTTCTGCTTTAATGATGGAAACAGTTCCCAATACGTATTTAACTCTAACAGCTCTGTCTCTGGGATTCCTCCAAACATTGATGCATAGATATCCCAGCTTTCAGCTGCTTCGGAAGAATCTATATATCTTGGTATGTTCAAATTGTAATCATTTTCCCGGATTTCTTCCCTGCTGATGCTTCTGGAGTACTTTGGAATATCTAGCCGCATGGTCACAGTATCCACGATTTTCCGGATATCGCAGGCACGGAGTTTATTGTTCTTTCCCTCTTTTTCAAAGCCCTTGGATGCATCTATGATCAGCACATCGGTATTCTCCCGTTTCTGGCGAAGTACCATAATAATCGTTGGAATTCCGGTTCCGAAAAAGATATTGGCCGGAAGGCCAATGATTGCATCAATATTGTTCTGCTCAATCAGATTCTTTCGGATCTGTCCTTCTTCCCCGCCACGGAACAGCACTCCATGTGGAAGTACGATGGTCATAATTCCATCTGGTTTTAAATGGTACAAATCGTGAAGAAGGAATGCATAATCTGCTTTTGATTTTGGTGCTACACCATAACGGGCATAACGAGGGTCATTTTCCTTGCCCTGCGGCTCCCAGCGCTGAGAATACGGTGGGTTGCTGACTACTGCATCCACATATAACGGATCATAAGTCATAGCCGGGTCTGCTTCATCGAAATATGGCCAGTCATCCTCCAGGGTATCGCCATTTCTCGTAACAATATTATCTGGCAGAATTCCACGCATAACCAAATTCATACGGGTCAGGTTATATGTGTTTGCCTTTAATTCCTGCGCATAATAACGAATGCAGTCCGGGTTGTCCATGTATTTTGCAATTGCATGACCGATGTTGATGAGCAAAGAGCCTGAGCCTGACGTCGGATCATAAATTTTGAGTTCCTTCTGACTTTTTAAATGCGCCGCAATAAGTTCCGACATCAGAACAGAAACCTCATGCGGAGTATAGAATTCTCCGGCCTTTTTCCCGGCATTTGCGGCAAATTTCTCGATCAGGTATTCATAAATAAAGCCAAGCACATCGTAATCCTGTCTGCCGTCCATTGGAATATCGTTAATGAGCTGGATCAGGTCACTGACTGCCTTTGTCTGGCTCTTTGTGTTTTCTCCCAGCTTGCTGAGTCCTGTTTCCAGCGTGTTGAAAATCCCGTCAAAGACTTTTTTATGGGATACAGAAATCAAGCGCGTGAACGAGGAAAGTGCAGTGCGGACATTGTCTACACTAAAGTCCGCACCCATGTGAATCCATGTAGAGAACATGTCTTTGTACGCAATAAAATATCCAAGGCTCTGCTGGGAAGATGCTACAGTCTCCGGATCATCTTCGTTCGCATATTCTACAATATCTTCCGGTGTATAATCGCCTTTGAGAAGCCACTGTTCTTGTTTATCCGACAAATATTTATAAAAGATGAAGCCTAAAATATAGTCTTTATATTCATTCGCTTCGATCTTGGATCGCATTTTATTTGCAGATTCCCATATTTTGGCTGCAAGCTGCTGTTTGTTCATATCGCTGTCCTCCAGTGTAAAGATTTATCCTGATTTCATTATAAACGTATATTCGAATCGCCGCCACCACTTTTCTCTTTACAATCAAAAATAACCCTGACCGGAGATTTCTCTCCCGCATCAGGATCATTCACAACGCTACAGCATATTGATCACAAATCCGGCCATCATGGTGGAAAGTACCGTGATCACCGTAATTCTACCAACTACATACGGAACATTTAACGTACCGACAGATGTAAAATTTCACGTACCGCATCCAGCAACGCATAATACAAATAGCAGTCTTTCACACGGGCCGCTGGATGCGAAAAGGAAATAACCAGCCTTTTATCATGTACAAAATATCCGATTCCCCGTGTTGTCATCTTCCATTCGATGGACTCCCCTGGAAAACACGCATCCACAAAAGCATGCTCTGTCCCGCAGCAGATCACAAGATCCGGCTGGTAAAGATCCAGCTGCTGTTTCAGAATACCGGCATTATTTAAAGCTTCCGTATAGACCTCTTTCCCATTCGACACATAGCTTCCAGATGTTTTCTTTACGTTCACTGCACAGATTTTAGGAAGCATCTGCTCTCTCCGGGATTTGCAGCCGTGCTCTAACTGTTCCCACGAAAGTTCCTTTGGAAGACTGAAAATTCCCTGCGTCCACCTTGCGATATTATCCCAGGTGGCATCGTGTTCCTGCTGCCTTCCTCCATGTCGTAAATGCTCGCAGAGGCTCCAGCCGGATCCGCCATTTACCTCTTTTAACACATACATAATGTGAGTAGTGGCCGACAAATATTCGGTCTCATTTGGCAAACCATCCTCAATCACGCTGGGATCAAGCGTCCTAAGTTTAGTAAACAGTTTCGCTTGCTGTTCTGTCATAGTCATGGCTGTATTTTCCCTTTCGTCATAAAACTTATATGCAACCATTATAAAAGGATCCTGTATTTCTACAAGACCCTTTTCTCAGTTTATATTCTTCAAACAGCTACTATTCACACACAGTGTCAGTAACATAAAATTATAAATGCATTTTTTATTTTCCCGGCTTCAACGGCCCGTAATAATAACTGGATGTCGCCCCACCATCGATCAGAAACGTGGAACCCATGATGAATGCTCCTTTCTCACTCATCAGAAGTTCTGCGACATTGGCTACTTCATCTGCCGTTCCCGGGCGGCCTGCCGGACATTTCGAAAACATGTTTTTGTAAAAATCGCCGCGCGGGCCGTTGAATTCATCGATTGCAAGCGGTGTTACAATAATGCCCGGTGCAATCGCATTGATCCGCGCACCGCGCTCTCCCCATTTTACAGACTCTGCCATGCTACGCTTTTCATTGCAGCGCTTCGCCAGCTGGTATGCATGCAGTGATTTCCGATACTTCCACCAAGCTGTAAGGCGGCGCC
>OGXW01003564.1_pt1 | contig 10176 bp, 6 predicted proteins | sample 1576341 | NCBI WGS metagenome assembly OGXW01 (sample SAMEA3541592, study PRJEB24748) | human gut metagenome | biome: human gut; feature: human-associated habitat; material: faeces | place: China | collected 2012
CGGGTATCTCTTCTCTGCCAGAGCACTTTTTCCCTGAAAGGCTCCTCCAATCATCATCTCCATAACCAACTCTCCTACATCGGACAAACCACGGTCAGGACTGCCAGGACAAGCACCATCCATGCCTCACAGAGACACAGGAAATATCCCGACAGATCTCCGGTCGTTCCTCCAAAATATTTCATCGCCTTGTGTTTATAAAATATAAAAACAAGCACAGCAGTTACAAAAATTACCACGCCATAGACTGGCTGAATCAGGATCATCCCGACAGCCAGAAGCACAAGATACACAATCAGCGTATTTCTTACTGTTTTATCCTGTGCCTTGCGGGAAAATTCCGCCACCGTTCCGCCTGCGCTGGCTTTCGGCAGCATGATCACGCCAATTCCTGAAAAACATCTGGACACCATATATCCAAGCGCCAGGATCTTGATCGCTGTCCGGTTTCCGATAATCTGGCTGAACCCGCCATATAAGACCAGAAAATACACACACGCTGTGATCACAGCAAACGCACCTGCATGAGAATCTTTAAGTATCTCCAGACGTTTTTCTCTGTCTCGCCAGGAACTCAAAGCATCCGAGGTATCCAAAAGTCCATCCACATGGATTCCGCCGGTCACGAAAACCGGCACCAGAATCAACGCCATTGCCATAAATCCTGTACCAAAGCCGAAGTACTCACCCAGCCAGTCCACACCAAGCGTGAATATGCCGGCTGCTGCTCCTACAAACGGAAAAAAGCACAGCATATAGCGCATGTTTTCTTCTGTCCACTCTGCCTGAGGCATAGGAATCTTGGAAAACATAGCAAATGCGATCTTAAAACTATTCCACAGACTCTTCACCGGAAGCGCCTCCTTTTTTCTTTTTGTGATAGATTGGAATTCCATAAACTACTTCCACAACCTCATCCGCAAGCAGGGCAAGCTCCTGATTGATCTTCCCAAGATACTCCTGGTAGGTTCTGGTCTCCCCTTCATAGGAAACCGCCTCAGAAAAAATCTCATTTGTGACGATCACCAGATTTCCTGCCTGCTCGCGAAGAGACTTCACGCCTTTTTGGATTTCCTGAACCGTCCTCTCATGGGCACCATCTTCCTGGAACATCTCATTTGCCACAAGATTTGACATACATTCCAGAAGAACGGTACTTCCCTCCGGCACCCTCACCCGTTCAAGTCCGGTATAACATTCAATGGTCTCAAAGCCCTTTCCCTTACGCATATTCTGATGACGCTGTACTCTTTTTCTGCTTTCTTCGTCAAAGGGAAACATGGTAGCAATATAGATTCTCTCCGCTTCGCCAAAAGCCACCACCTGATCTTCGGCAAATGCAGATTTCCCGCTCCCGCTTCCTCCCGTTACAAGAATCATCATCTCAGACAAGCTCCTCATACTGTTCTACATGAATCTCATCAAAAGTACTCATAGACTGATAGACAGCCACGCCCATATCAATGAACGGGAACAATGCCACTGCACCGCTTCCCTCACCAAGGCACATATCCCCATGGAGTACAGCTTCTTTGCCAAGGGATGTAAGGATCAGACGTGCCGCCGGTTCTTTTGACACATGTGAAGCGATCATATAATCTCCTGCCACCGGGCAGATTCTCTGTGCGATCAGTGCTGAAACACAGGAAATAAAACCATCGATCACAATCGGAACCCCAAGTGCTGCGCCGCCAAGGAAAACGCCTGTCATACCTGCAATGTCAAGCCCTCCGACCTTTGCAAGGACATCGATCGGATCTTCCGGATCCGGCTGATGCTTCTCAATCGCTTTTCCGATCGCTGTGATCTTACGGTTCAGCCCCTCACTGGAGAGTCCGGCTCCGCGTCCTGTCATCTCCTCCACAGGACGGTTAAGAAGAACAGCTGCCACTGCGCTGCTGGTCGTGGTATTTCCAATTCCCATCTCACCGGTTGCAATGAGACCATATCCTCTGGCTTTGAGTCTTGATACCATCTCGATTCCCGCCTCAATTCCTCTTACTGCCTCTTCTCTTGTCATTGCCGGTTCTTTTACCATGTTTTTTGTTCCCATGGCTACCTTAAGATCTGTTGGAACCTTTGTGTCCACAGCCATTCCGACATCTACCGGATACACATCTATTCCACACTGACGGCACATGGTACAGGCGGAGGTAGCACCTGAGAGGAAGTTTTCTGCAACAATTGCAGTAACCTCCTGTCCGGTCTGTGTCACTCCCTCTTCTACTACACCATTATCTGCACACATGGCAACCAGTGCACGTTTTGAAAGGTTCATATCCGGACTTCCTGTGATTCCGGCAATCTGAACAATGATATCCTCCATTTTCCCAAGAGAATGCAGAGGCTTGGCGATGCTGTCCCATCTCTTCCTGGAAATCTCCATTGCCTTTTCATCCAGCGGATGAATCTTCTGAAGTGTTTCTTCTAATGTCATTTTAAAATCCCCCGATTTCTGATTTTAATCTGTAAGATCAGATTTTTTACTTTTTCCTGTTGTAAAAACAAAAAATTTACTGAATATGTAATTTAAGGCAAGGACAATAAACTGTGTGATAAATTTTCCTGCCATATCGTTCATTTTGCATACTTCGACAAGAAGCCACACGCCTCCGACCTCTATCACCATTGTCACAAGACGTGCACTGATAAATTTACAGAACGGACGAATATGATCCTTAAATGTTTCACATTTATCCTGAAATACATATCTGGAATTGACGACATAAGCAAACAGGATTGCCGTAACGATTGAGATCAGATTTGCAATATTCAGCTCCACTCTGCATTTTCTAAGCACAAAGAAGCAGACCAGATTCACAAGGGTCGTGCATCCTCCAAAGAACACATAGCGGATCACATCATTCTGATAAAAGTGCAAGATCAGCTCTTTTAGTTTCTTCATAATAATCTCCTATCTTCCATCATGTCTGGCAGTTTCAGAAACATCCTCACCGCCCCGCACGATTCTGGAAACAATATAACGCGGACGGTGCTTGACTTCCTCATAGATTTTGGCAATATAATATCCTATTATACCAAGGCTCAGCATGATCGCACTTCCGATCAGGAGAAGCACCAGAAGCGTGGTTGTATATCCCTCCACTGCATGTCCGGTAAAATACTGTATCAGCGAATAAATGATCAGGATCAACGAACCCAGAAAACAGATTCCTCCTCCGATCGTCACAAACTGGAGCGGTACAGTCGTAAAAGCCACAATATTTGTAAACGCGTATTTAATAAGAGACCAGGTAGACCATTTCGTCTCTCCCGCCTCTCTTTCGTGAACCTCAAATTCCACGGATGTTGTCTTAAAGCCAACCCAGGAGGAAGTTGCACGAAAGAACATATTTCTCTCCGGCATAGCAAGGATAGTGTCTACAGCCTGACGATCCATCATCTTGAAATCAGATGCATTCTGCATATCGATTCCTGTCGCTTTTGACATGATCCCATAGAAAAATCCTGCACTTTCCTTGTGAAAAAAGCTTTCTTTTCCACGACTCTTCTTGACACCCTCGATCACCTCATACCCCTGTTTCCAGAGATCGTACATTTCTATCAGTGTTTCCGGCGGATGCTGGAGATCACAGTCCATAACTGCAACAACATCCCCTGATGCCTGTGCCATTCCTGCAAAAACCGCTGCTTCTTTCCCGAAATTTCTGGAAAAATGCACTCCCAAAACTGCCGGATCCTTGTGGCCTGCCTTAAGAATTTCTTCCCAGGTATTATCACTGGATCCATCATTTACAAGAACCAGCTCATACGGAATTCCCGCTCCCTTCAGTACTTCCCCAAGGACCCTGCAGGTCTTTCCCACCATAAGACCTTCATTATAGGCCGGAAGCACAACTGACAGCATATTTTTCATGATTTTTGAAACCTCTTTTTCTTTCTGTTTATTAACACTAACACAATGTAGCACAATACCCCGATGCAAGTCAAGCACAGACCTGTCTTAAGATATGGCGTACAGTATACCAGGTGGATCTCATGCTCTCCCTTTGGTAATTCCAGTGCCATGTACATGGTATTTGCTTCCTGTATCTCGGTTTTTTCTCCATCAACATACGCTGTCCATCCTTCACTGTATGGGATCGAAAACACCAGTGCTTTCCTGTCAAAAAGAGAAATCTTTCCACTGATTTCATTACTTTCAGTTTTTATATCCGTAAGGACTTCCTCCTCAAGATCTCTGGTCTGCCTATCGATCTCTGTCATCGGCTGAGAGTATACCTTAAAACTGTCAAAACTGTAAACTCCTGTATTTTCAAAGGTAAGGGTGATTGTATGGCGGCCCTTTTCGTTATATCCGGTATTACACAGAAAATTATGCTTGCCGCTGTACGCATTATATTTGTCCGTAAAAATTCGGATGGATTTTTTGAGGAAACGCCCCCCGAGCTGGATGGATGCTTTCTGGCTTTCTTTCCAGTAACGCCATCTGCCGTTTTCTTCCAGAAGCTTATTCTTCTCATAAGTTGTCATTTTTTCCCATTTTTTGTCGCTGATCATCTCCCTTGGAGACAATCCGTCGTAATCCAGACCTTCCGCAACAAGATAAGTTTCTGCGTTCTCTTCACCCTCAAATACCAGTTTAAGCTGCGCATTTTCTGCTGTGACAATGATCTTACCGTTTTGGAGGCGGCATCCCTTTCCCTCTGAGGTATAATAAGGGATTTCCTGATCATTAAAACTAAGTTCTGCCTTCGGAAGAGAACTCTCCTTTAAGACCACGCCCTGCAAAAGCGCCTGCTGCTTCTCTGTCACAGACATTTCACTGTAATCTTTTTCTGATATCCAGGAATCATAGGTATATCCAAGCGGCAGGGCATCCTCATTTGCATAGGCCAGATAGGTTTTGCCTTTTTTCTCTGCCTGCCCACAAAGCCTGGAATAGCCATACGGCAGATAGGCTTCTTCTCCTTTTTTGACAACAAAATATTTCACAGAAGCCAGACGATCCAGGATGGTTCTTCCATCCAGATTGTCATAATGCTGTTCCCACGGTGTGTTCAGATACATTTCGTCAAAGAAATTTGCAATACTTGAGCTCGCAACGCTAAAATAATAGGCGGTGCTGTTCGTTCCCATCTGCATTGAAGAATTTTCGCTGGAAGAAGCATCCATCTGGTCATAACGGTATATAGAATCATCCCTGGTGTCCAGAACAGCCAGATCGACACCTGTTTCCAGCTTTTCCAATGCCTCACCGCTGTCAGTAAACTCTGAAAGATAGTCCTTTTCGTAGGAATACTGATAAGCAATATTAAACAAAATACCTGCAATCAGAAAGCTTGCGATCATCAGGCAGAGATTTCGCTCTCTCACAAAAATATTTCCATAGGAAAGTACGGTAAACACAGAAAGTGTCAGAAGGATCATTGCCATAAGGTTTCTCTGCGTTCTTGCCGCTTCCGGAAGAAGTGCCAGAGCACAGTAGACCAGGAGCATCACAAATACCTTTCTCTTTTCTTTGAGAGTAAGCGAAAACAGTTCCGGATATATTTTTACAAAGATGTATGCGATCAGCATTCCATATGCCCAGATCCATCGATTGGAAACATAGGAAAATCCATTCAGAACATGACCGGCAAACGGAAGCAGCAGAAAGATATTCAGGAGCACAAATCCGACTTTGAGCACTGTATATTTCTTTTTCTTCGCGAACAGCACAAAAACGCCTGCAAGAGACACTGCTGTATAACCAGCAACTCCCCACTGGATCATATTCTCTCCGATCAGACATCCAAGATATTTTTCGTAATAAATTTTGTCATAAAACAGCGGTACATAATTTTCTGCCCCGAACCGGTCTGTTCCAAACACCGGAATGATCACAGGAAGAAGGATCACCGCTGCAATCATCACTGCGATCACAGAGTATACCGCAAAAATCCCCATCCATTTCCCGATATTTCTAAGGCTCCTGTCTGCAGACAGATTGAAATATCGAAATACCGCATAGAGAACCATAAAAATCCCCAGCATATAAAAGAAATAAAAATTAGAAAGACCTGCCAGAGCAACAGCCCAGATAAACGTATAAGGCTTTTCTTTTTTATAAATCTTATCAATCCCCAGAAGAATCAAAGGCAGATAGATCATTGGATTGGAGAAATACGGATGCTTCATTGCAGCATAAATCGTCCAGCCCGCAAAAATATAGATCATTGTCCCCATAAAGGTGGCCTGTTTTGAATTCTTATGGTAAAAACTGTATCTGCTGAATGCAATCCCAGCCAGATAAATACGCAGAAAAATCAGAAACGCATACAACGCTTCTGTTTTAGATTCAGGAACAAACACCGCCAGCAAGGTCAGAGGATCTCCGATCACATAATAATGCAGGGTAGTCAGTATGTCTGAACCATATCCGATATGCATATCCCACAATGGCAGAGATAATTTATGTTCTATGAACAATGTATAAAGAGCCTGTCTCAGATATCTCCCATAATATGCCAGTGAATTCAGATGTTGCGGTACTCCATCATGACTCCAGACAAGCGATTTCCCGTTTGTTAAAAATCTGAGATACAGTGCCAGGGCAACTGCCAGAAAGGCTGCTGTATACAGCAGATAAAAGTTTGTATTTCTTTTTTTATCCAGTTTCTTATTCATGTCATTCTCTTTCATAAAAATCCATGTCCGATATGAAGAAAAAAGCCGCGGTACATAAAGTACCGCGGCCAACATTAACTCTGAATTATTCTTCTTCGCCGTACATAGCTACGAGTTTATTCAGATAGTCATATCTTGCTTTTGCTTCAGATTCGTTCTTAGCAAACAGTCTTGCTGCTTTCTCAGGATTCTGACGCTGTAAGGAGTTGTAACGAACCTCGCCGTTCAGGAAGTCCATGTAGTTCTCCATATCCGGTGTCTTGGAATCCAGAGCAAACTTCTTGTCTGCTGCCGGGTTGAAGCGGAAGTTGTGCCAGTATCCGCACTTAACTGCCAGTTCTTCTTCTGTCTGAGCTTTTGCCATACCTTTCTTGATACCATGGTTGATACATGGAGCGTATGCAATGATCAGAGACGGTCCCGGATAAGCTTCTGCTTCTGCGATTGCTTTAACAGTCTGGTTGAAGTCAGCACCCATAGAGATCTGTGCTACATATACATAGCCATAGCTCATTGCGATGGAAGCCATATCTTTCTTCTTAGTCTCTTTACCACCAGCTGCGAACTGAGCGATCGCACCTGTTGGTGTAGATTTGGAAGACTGTCCGCCTGTGTTGGAGTAAACCTCTGTATCGAATACCATAACGTTGATGTCACGTCCGCTTGCGAGAACATGGTCAACACCACCGAATCCGATATCGTAAGCCCATCCGTCACCACCGAAGATCCACTGGGATTTCTTGGACAGATAATCTTTCTGAGCAAGGATTTCTTTTGCTGCGTCACATCCGCACTCTTCCAGAGCTGCGATCAGTCTTTCTGTTGCTGCACCGTTAGTTGCTCCAACAGAGAATGTATCCAGCCATTCCTGACCAGCTTCTTTAACTGCTTCGTTCTTGCCATCTGCTACAACAGCTTCAACTTTTGCTTTAAGACCATCACGGATTGCTCTCTGAGCAAGAAGCATACCATAACCAAACTCAGCGTTGTCTTCGAACAGTGAGTTAGCCCATGCCGGACCCTGTCCCTTAGCGTTGGTTGTGTATGGTGTGGACGGTGAAGAGTTACCCCAGATAGAGGAGCATCCTGTAGCATTTGCAATGTACATTCTGTCACCGAACAGCTGTGTGATCAGTTTAGCGTAAGGTGTCTCACCACAACCTGCGCAGGCTCCTGAGAACTCAAGCAGAGGCTGTTTGAACTGGCTTCCCTTAACAGTTGTTTCTTTGAATTTAGCAACAACTTCTTCTTTGATTGGAAGTTCTCTTCCGTAATCGAAGAATTTCTGAAGTCCTGCGTTTGCTTCCATGTTTTCCATAGCAAGGGCTTTTGCACCTTTCTTGCCTGGGCAGACATTTGCACAGGAACCACATCCTGTACAGTCATAAGCTGATACAGTCATGGTGAATTTGTATTCTTTCATTCCTGTCATCGGAAGTGTAGCCATTCCCTCAGGAGCGTTAGCTGCTTCTTCTTCTGTCAGTGCTACCGGACGGATTGCTGCGTGTGGGCAGACATAAGCACAACGGTTACACTGGATACAGTTTTCTGGCTGCCATACCGGTACATTTACAGCGATACCACGTTTTTCGTATGCTGCTGTTCCGGACGGTGTAGTACCATCAACATATTCTGTAAATGCAGATACAGGGAGTGTATTACCTTCCTGAGCATTGATCTTGCACTGGATGTTGTTTACGAAATCCTGTGCATCCTGAGCGCCGTGAGTTGCATGAGCCATGAAGAGTCCCTCATCCTCTGCATCTTTCCAGCTTTCCGGAACCTGAATCTCTACAACCTGTTTTGCACCGGCATCGATAGCTGCCCAGTTTTTCTGAACAATATCATCACCTTTACGTCCGTAAGTAGCTTTAGCAGCTGCTTTCATCAGTTCGATTGCCTGCTCTTCCGGAATGATTCCTGTAAGTTTGAAGAATGCAGACTGAAGGATTGTGTTGATACGTGTTGGTCCCATACCGGTCTCGATACCGATCTTCACACCATCGATGGTGTAGAATTTGATACCATGGTTAGCGATGAATGCTTTAACCTGTCCCGGAAGATGTTTCTCAAGACCTTCCATATCCCATGCACAGTTAAGAAGGAATGTACCACCGTCAACAAGTTCCTGAACCATGTTGTATTTGTTTACATAGGACGGATTGTGACATGCAACAAAGTTTGCTTTGTGGATCAGGTATGTGGATTTAATCGGTTTCTTACCGAAACGAAGGTGAGACATTGTAACACCGCCGGACTTCTTGGAGTCATAATCGAAGTAAGCCTGAGCATACATGTCTGTATTATCACCGATGATCTTGATGGAGTTCTTATTTGCACCTACAGTACCATCTGCTCCAAGTCCCCAGAACTTACAGTTTGTAGTTCCTTCAGGAGTTGTTACGATCGGAGCACCTGTTTCCAGGGAAAGGTTTGTAACATCATCAACGATACCGATTGTGAATTTCTCTTTTGTTGTGTTCTCATATACTGCAACGATCTGTGCCGGTGTAGTATCTTTGGAACCAAGACCATAACGTCCTGTAAAGATCTTAACGTCTTTGAACTTGCTGTCCTTTAATGCTGCAACAACATCAAGGTACAGAGGCTCGCCAAGTGCTCCTGGCTCTTTTGTTCTGTCAAGAACGCTGATCTGTTTAACAGAATCCGGGATAGCATCGATCAGTGCCTGAGCGCAGAATGGTCTGTAAAGACGAACTTTAACAACACCGACTTTTTTGCCTGCTGCTGCAAGGTAATCGATTGTCTCCTCGATTGTATCGTTTACGGAACCCATAGCGATGATGATGTGCTCAGCATCTTCTGCTCCGTAGTAGTTGAACAGTTTATAGTCTGTTCCGATCTTTTCATTTACTTTGTCCATGTATTCCTGAACTACTGCCGGAAGAGCATCGTAGAACGGGTTACATGCTTCTCTTGCCTGGAAGAAGATATCCGGGTTCTGAGCAGAACCTCTCTGACATGGATGATTCGGGTTGAGTGCATGGTCACGGAATGCCTGGATAGCTTCCATATCTGCCATGTCCTTCAGATCCTCATAATCCCATGTCTCGATCTTCTGGATCTCGTGAGATGTACGGAATCCATCGAAGAAGTTGATGAACGGAACTTTACCTTTGATTGCTGCAAGATGAGCAACCGGTGTAAGGTCCATTACTTCCTGTACGGAAGATTCACAGAGCATTGCACATCCGGTCTGACGACATGCCATAACGTCGGAGTGGTCTCCAAAGATAGAAAGTGCGTGAGAAGCAAGTGCACGAGCGGATACGTTGATAACGCCCGGAAGCTGCTCACCAGCGATTTTGTAAAGGTTCGGGATCATAAGAAGAAGACCCTGGGATGCAGTATAAGTAGTTGTCAGGGCACCTGCTGCCAGAGATCCGTGTACTGCACCTGCAGCACCTGCCTCAGACTGCATCTCTGTAACCTGTACTTCCTGTCCAAAAATGTTCTTTCTTCCCTGAGTAGCCCACTCATCTGTTGCTTCCGCCATAACAGATGAAGGAGTGATCGGGTAAATAG
>OGXW01003565.1_pt1 | contig 10176 bp, 8 predicted proteins | sample 1576341 | NCBI WGS metagenome assembly OGXW01 (sample SAMEA3541592, study PRJEB24748) | human gut metagenome | biome: human gut; feature: human-associated habitat; material: faeces | place: China | collected 2012
TTCCGGATTATCAGCTGTCTCTTGCAATCGGTAAAGAAGGACAGATTACACTTATTCCAGATGACAATGATTACGGATATAAGATTAAGAATATCGTGGCGACAGCATGGAACGATGAGTATGCGCAGGAAATGTACGAGATGAAGCAGACTGTGGTGGAAGATATTCTGAGAATGGATGCACATGGTATCATAGAAGGCGGCGAAGATGCGACAAAACAGGAAAATGCATTCTATGAAGATGTAATGCAGAGTGTGCTCAGCCGGGCAGAAGACAAGTATCCGACAGAGCGCCTGACGATCGAACGTAATCAGGCACAGGCAGAAAAGCAGATGAACGAAGAAGCTGCTGAGATAGCAGAACAGTACGGTATGACGGCAGAAGATGAAATATCAGGATTGATGTCAAAACGAATTTTCTATCTTGTAGGCAATCTTCTGATGGACGATCATATAGAAGCATTGGAATAAGAGCATATAATTCAGAATGACAAAGGGACTGGATTGATGATATGCTACCCTCATATAGGACAATGAAATATAAAAGTCCTATATGGGGGTATTTTCATGTTCAGAAAGAGTAAGATAGAACCAGTAGAAAAAGTAAAAATAGTCGAACGCTACCTTGCAGGAGAAATTGGCATACAGCAAGCAGGAAAAGAATTGGGAGTTGATCATCATAGTATTCGAAATTGGATTTCTATTTATCAGTATGATGGACCAACTGGATTACTCAATCAACCGAAAAACAAATCTTATTCAAAAGATTTAAAAATATCTGCTATAAATGATTATCTTAACGGAGAAGGATCTCTTCAGGATATTTGCACAAAATACGGAATTCGTTCACACAGACAGCTTTCCGATTGGATTAAGGTGTATAATTCTGGTGGAATATTAAAAACATCCACTGGAGGTGCTTACATGAAAAAAGCAAAGAACACTACACTTGATGAGAGATTAAAAATAGTAACAGATTGTCTTGCAAATGATAAGAATTATGGTGCAATGGCACTCAAATATGATTGTTCCTATCAACAAGTACGCAATTGGGTAATACGATACGAAAAGATGGGTCAAGCGGGTCTGGAAGACAGACGTGGACGTCGTATAGCTTCTCTTCCAAGCAGAACACCTGAAGAAGAGCTACGTGACAAGATAGCTGAACTGGAAAGAAGAAATCTAGACTTACAAATGGAGAATGATCTGTTAAAAAAAGTCAGAGAACTGGAAAGGAGGGGTCGCTATCTTTAATCCATCGGTTAGCCGTTTATCTGAGTGCTATTTTAGATTTATATGATAAAAGGATTGTTTCCTTTAAAATCAGCGATCATAATGATAATCCATTAGTTATGGACACGTTTGATGGGGCTGTTCGTCAGGAGCCAGATGCACACCCATTAGTTCATTCTGATCGAGGCTTTCAATATACAAGCGCACAGTTTTATACTAGATTAAAAAAACATCATATGAAGCAGAGTATGTCTGGAGTTGCCCACTGTATTGATAATGGACCAATGGAAGGGGTTTGGGGAATTGCAGCATAAAATATCGCCAGCCATAGCATGGCTGACGATACAAAAATTTATTATTTTTTATTGTCCTCTTGACGGGGAGCATACCAGAAATGATCTGAAAAGTATGGTTCCTTTTTGAAAAAGCGAGGGAGAAAGAAGAGACTTTCCCTGTGAAGTTTCTGATAAATATCAGGAAATCTTACACCGGCCCAGATACCATTTTTCAACCAGTCCGATCAGTGCGTATAGTAGCATGGCGATCACGCAGAGGATGCAGATGCTCATCAGCAGCCAGTCGAGCTTGAAGACCTGACTGCCGTAAATGATCATATAGCCAAGTCCTTCCCTGCCGCCGATAAATTCTCCGATGATCACGCCCACCAGACAGAGCCCGATATTGACCTTCATGGTGCTGATGATCGCCGGAATGCAGCTTGGGATCACGACTTTGGAGAGGGCGTGGAGCCGGTTTCCGTGGAGGGTGTAGATCAGCATGATCTTATCCGGGTCGACTTCGGAAAATTCAGAATAAAGATTCAGTATGCTCCCGAAGATTGCAACAGACATTCCGGCAATGATAATTGTTGTGCGGTTTGCGCCGAGCCAGACAATGAGAAGCGGAGCAAGCGCAGATTTTGGCAGACTGTTCAGGACGACCAGATAAGGCTCCAGGATTTCCGAAAGCTTCCGGAAGAGCCAGAGAAGGACGGTGACAAAAAGGCTGAAGAAGATTACCAGGATAAAACTGACCAGGGTTTCGTAAAGCGTCACTCCGATATGACGGAAAATACTGCCGTCACCGGTCATTTCGAGAAAACACAGGGCAATCCGGGAAGGACTGCTGAAAATGAAAGAGTCGATTAGCCCTGTATTTGCGGCAAATTCCCAAAGGAAGAGAAAGGCAAGCAGGATGGAGACTCTGGAAACAGCAATGATCCGTTTATGTCTGCGGTGCATATTCAGGTAATGCAGCTGGTTTTTTGAAAGTTCATTCATCCGGGTTCAGCTCCTTCCAGATCAGATTAAAATAAGTCTTAAATTCCGGGGCATTGCGGCGGGCAAGCGGGGAAAGTCCCGGATCAGAAAAGGAAACATTGACCGTCTGCCCAATGGTTGCCGGACGGCTTGTGAGAACAAGGATCCGGTCAGCAAGACTGACCGCTTCGGCAAGGTCATGGGTGACAAGGATCGCTGTTTTTTTCTCTTTTTTGATAATCTGCCCGATATCATCACTGACATTTAACCGGGTCTGATAATCCAAGGCAGAAAAGGGTTCATCCAAAAGCATGATATCCGGCTTCAGGACCAGCGTGCGGATCAGCGCGGCTCTCTGGCGCATTCCTCCGGAAAGTTCGGATGGTTTTGCATTTGCAAAGGCATTCAGGCCGTATTGTGTAAGAAGGGCTCTTGCCAGTGCGCGGGAACGGGCAGTCAGTGCATGCTGGATCTCGAGACCGAGAAGAACGTTCTGATAGATGGTACGCCACTCAAGAAGTTCATCCTTTTGCAGCATATATCCGATGCCGGAAGTATTGTCCGGATGATAGCTGCCGTTTATTTTGATGAGACCTTTTTCCGGGGTGAGAAGACCCGCAATCAGGTGGAGCAGTGTAGATTTTCCGCACCCGGAGGGACCGACCAGAGCAATAAATTCCCCTTCGCGGACCGAAAAGGTGATGTCTTTCAGGGCGTAGGTTTCTCCTTCCAGTGTATGGTAAGCATAATGAACGTTTTTCAGTTCCAGTGCATATTGCATGATAATCCTCCAGATACAGAAACGATCATAAGTCTTTTACTTACAGTTTATGAGAAATAAAAAAAAGCGTGTGTGCATCTGGCTGGAATGGAGCAGAAAAAGAAAAACAGAGCAGAAAAGATATTGTGCGAAGAGAACAGCTGCACTATAATAAGAAACAAATCTGCAATATGAGGAGAGATGAACAGATGCAGAAAAAGAATTACCAGAAAGAACTGGATAAAAAGATAGAACTGATCGTATCGGAAAAGAAGGTTCCACGTCTGTTCCTTCACAGCTGTTGTGCACCATGCAGCAGTTATGTGCTGGAATATCTGTCGGAATATTTTGAGATTACGGTTTTTTATTACAATCCGAATATTTTTCCGGAGGCGGAATTTGAAAAGCGGATCCATGAGCAGGAAAAACTGATCCGGGAGCTTCCGGCGAAGCATACGATCCATTTTCAGGCGGGAAATTATGACAGTGAAAAATTTTACGAGATGGCGAAGGGACTGGAGATGATTCCGGAAGGTGGAGAGCGGTGCTTCAGGTGTTATGAGCTCAGACTCCGGGAAGCTGCGAGATTTGCAAAAGAAGGCAGATATGATTATTTCACCACAACCCTTTCCATCAGTCCGCTGAAAAATGCACAGAAGCTGAATGAGATTGGTGAGCGGCTTGCCGGGGAATATGGAGTGGCTTATCTGGTTTCAGATTTTAAAAAGAGAAATGGATATAAGCGTTCAACCGAGCTGTCAAAGATTTACGGACTTTACCGCCAGGACTATTGTGGCTGTATTTATTCCAAAAATCAGAGAGAACGGGAAAAGAAACTTCGGGAGGAAGAGGAAAGTTCTGTGAAAAGTTAAGAGGGGAACTTTACAGAATCCGACATTCTATGGTACACTAAAGCACAGAATTACGTTGAAGAAAAGAGGGAAAGCTATGGCACAGTTATGGGGAGGACGTTTTACGAAAGAAACCGACAAACTGGTTTATAATTTCAATGCGTCCATTTCATTTGATAAACGATTTTATGAGCAGGATATCCAGGGCAGCAAGGCGCATGTTATGATGCTTGCAAAGCAGGGGATTCTGACAGACGATGAGAAGCAGCAGATTCTGGATGGACTGGAAAGCATCCGCAGGGATGTAGAGAGCGGAAAGCTTGAGATTACAGAGGAATACGAAGATATCCACAGTTTTGTAGAGGCAAATCTGATCGACCGGATCGGGGATGCAGGAAAGAAGCTGCATACCGGAAGAAGCCGTAATGACCAGGTTGCACTGGATATGAAGCTTTATACAAGAAGTGAGATCACCGCACTGCAGGGACTGGTTGTGGATATGCTCCGCGAACTTCTTGCGATCATGAAGGACAGCACCGAGACGATCATGCCTGGATTTACCCATCTGCAGAAAGCGCAGCCGATCACACTGGCACACCATATGGGTGCTTATTTTGAAATGTTCAAAAGAGACCATATGCGTCTGAAAGATATTTACAAAAGAATGAATACCTGTCCGCTTGGATCCGGAGCACTTGCAGGAACTACTTATGATCTGGACAGAGCATACACCGCAGAGCTTCTCGGATTTGACGGACCGACACTGAACAGTATGGATTCGGTATCGGACCGTGATTATCTGATCGAGCTGATGAGTGCTCTATCTACGATTATGATGCATTTAAGCCGCTTCTCAGAAGAAGTGATCATCTGGAATTCCAATGAATACCAGTTTGTTGATATCGATGACAGCTACAGCACCGGAAGCAGTATCATGCCACAGAAGAAGAATCCGGATATTGCGGAACTTGTTCGTGGAAAGACAGGACGTGTATACGGTGCACTGACTTCGATCCTGACTACAATGAAAGGAATTCCGCTTGCTTACAATAAAGATATGCAGGAGGACAAAGAGCTGGTATTTGATGCCATCGATACCGTGAAAGGATGCCTGGCTTTATTTACCGGAATGCTCGCAACCATGAAGTTCAACAAAGAACGTATGCTGGAAAGCTGCAGACACGGATTTACCAATGCAACAGATGCAGCTGACTATCTGGTAAATCACGGGGTACCGTTCCGTGATGCACATGGAATTGTAGGAAAGCTGGTACTTTATTGCATTGATAAGAAGATTGCGTTAGATGATATGTCACTGGAAGAATATAAGGAGATATCTCCGGTATTTGAAGAAGATATTTATGATGCGATCAGCATGGAGACCTGTGTCAATAAGAGAAATACGATCGGTGCACCTGGACCGGAAGCTATGAAAAAGGTGATCGCGCTTCACGAAGCGTATCTGGAAGAGTGCTAATCGTTATGAGGAAAATGAGCATTGCTGGTCACAGGTACTGGGAACAGTAACATGAGCGTTAATAAGTAGACATAGTTTTTCAATTGTCAGGGTTGAAAAATGTCGGAAAATGCGCTATGATATACAAATCACGCGTACAAATGTACGCATCAAAAAGACAAAACAGGAAATGAGGACATAAAAATGGATCAGAAATTAAGAGTAGGTATTCTTGGTGCAACAGGAATGGTAGGACAGAGATTTATCTCTCTGCTGGAAAATCATCCGTGGTTTGAGGTAGTAACACTGGCTGCAAGCCCGCGTTCCGCAGGAAAGACATATGAAGAAGCAGTCGGAGACCGCTGGAAAATGGACACTCCGATGCCGGAAGCAGTCAAGAAGATCGTTGTACATAATGTCAACGAAGTAGAAGAAGTTGCAAAGACAGTTGACTTTGTATTCAGTGCAGTTGATATGTCAAAAGATGAGATCCGTGCGATCGAGGAAGCATACGCAAAGACAGAGACACCGGTTGTATCTAATAACAGTGCCCACAGATGGACACCGGATGTACCGATGGTAATCCCGGAAGTAAACCCGGAACATTTTGCAGTCATCGAAGACCAGAAAAAGCGTCTTGGAACTACAAGAGGATTTATCGCAGTAAAACCAAACTGTTCGATCCAGAGCTATGCGCCTTGCCTTGCAGCATGGAAAGAATTCGGACCGAAAGAACTGGTTGTTACAACCTACCAGGCAATTTCAGGTGCAGGAAAGACCTTTAAAGACTGGCCGGAAATGGTAGAAAATATCATTCCATTCATTGGTGGAGAAGAAGAAAAGAGCGAGCAGGAACCGCTTCGTGTTCTTGGCAGAGTTGAAAATGGACAGATCGTAAAAGCAGATTCTCCGAAGATCACATGCCAGTGTGTACGTGTACCGGTTCTTAACGGACATACCGCTGCCGTATTTATCAATTTTGAAAAGAAACCAACCAAAGAGCAGCTGATCGAAAAACTGGAAAGTTTCAAAGGCTTCCCGCAGGAAGCAGAGCTTCCGAGTGCACCGAAGCAGTTCATCCGCTATATGACAGAAGACAACCGTCCGCAGGTGAAACTGGATGTAGATTATGAGAACGGAATGGGAATTTCTATCGGACGACTCAGAGAAGATTCCCTTTACGATTATAAATTTATCGGACTTTCCCACAATACAGTCCGCGGTGCGGCAGGAGGAGCTGTTCTCTGTGCTGAGACTCTGACAGCAAAAGGATTTATCACAAAGAAATAGCTTTTGCAGGGAAGTTTAAAAGAAGTTAACTTTTCTTTCTTCTGATTCAGTGGTAGAATGAAATTATACCAGTGTAAAGGAAGATTGAAGGTGGTTAATATGAAAAAAGAAATGCAGAACTATACACAGAACAGAGAACTGTCCTGGCTGAAGTTCAATCAGAGGGTACTGGAGGAAGCAAAAGATTCTTCAGTACCCCTTCTTGAAAGAATGAAGTTTGTATCCATTTTTACAAGCAACCTGGACGAATTTTTTATGATCCGCGTAGGAAGCCTGTATGATATGTCGCTTACGGATAACAGCACGATCGACAGCCGTTCGGGGATGAATCCGAAAGAGCAGCTGGATGCAATCTTTGCGGCTGTAGCACCATTGTATAAAGAGAGGGACAAGACCTACTCAGAGATCAAGAAGCTGCTGAATCCATACGGTGTCTGTGGACTATCGATAAAAGAACTGGAGCAGCAGGAAAAGAAGTATGTGAAAAAGTACTTCAAAGACCAGATTCTTCCGATCCTGTCTCCACAGATCGTGGATGCCAATCATCCGTTTCCACATCTGCTCAATAAGGAACTGTATGTGATCGCGAGTCTGAAGCAGAATGGAACTTCCATGATCGGAATCGTACCGGTTCCACAGTTTGTGTCAGATATCTTATATCTTCCGGGCCATGACATCCGTTATATCCGTATGGAAAAGGTGATCATGGAATATCTGGATGTAGTGTTCGACAAATACGAGGTATCGAACAAGAATTATATCTGTGTGACAAGGAATGCAGATGTGTCGCCGGACGATGAGGCATTGGAGATCAATGATGATTTCCGCCTGCTGATGCAGGAAACCCTTCACAAGCGCCGCAGAATGGCAGTGGTCCGTATGGAGACAGCGGAGCCGCTGGATAAGGAACTGGAAAAGTATTTCTGTGACAAATTTAAGATCACACCGGCACAGATCTACCGGACCAAGATGCCGATGAAGCTGGATTATATTTTCTCGATTATGGATAAGGTTCCGGCATCGCTGAAACGTTCTCTGGTCGACGAACCGTTTACTCCGCAGCCGTCCCGCTATCTGACGGATGGAAAAGTGATTCCGCAGGTAAAGAAAAAAGATATTCTTCTTTCTTATCCGTATGAGAGTATGGATCCGTTTCTGCGTATGATCAAGGAAGCAGCTTATGATCCGACCGTTCTTACAATCAGGATCACAATCTATCGTCTGGCAAAGAAAGCCCGTCTGGTAGAGTACTTATGTGCAGCGGCCGAGAACGGCAAAGAGGTTACGGTTTTGATCGAGCTGAGAGCCAGATTCGATGAGCAGAACAATATTGACTGGTCCGAGCGGCTGGAAGAAGCAGGATGCCGTGTGATTTATGGATTTGAAGGTTATAAGGTGCATTCCAAGATCTGCCTGATCACTTACCGGAACCGCAACAATATCGAATACATTACGCAGGTGGGAACCGGAAATTACAATGAAAAGACGGCAACCATGTACACCGATGTATCGCTGATCACAGCGGATAAGGGAATCGGAGAGGATGCAGCTGTCTTCTTCAAGAATATGTCCATTGGCAACCTCAATGGAAGCTATCAGCACATTATTGTTTCACCGACCAGTCTGAAACCAAAGGTGCTTTCGCTGATGGACGAGGAGATCAAAAAGGGAACGAACGGACGGATCATCATGAAGATGAATTCTGTGACGGATGTAGATTTTATCCAGAAGGTTTCCGAGGCATCAAATGCAGGGGTGAAGGTGGATCTGATCGTTCGTGGGATCTGCTGTATTCTTCCGGGAGTCAAAGGGTACACAGAAAATCTCCGTGTGACCAGTATTGTCGGACGTTATCTTGAGCATCCGCGTATTTTCCTTTTTGGAACCGGAGCGGATCAGAAAATCTATATCGGTTCCGCAGATATGATGACGCGTAATACGGAAAAACGCGTGGAAGTGGCATGTCCGGTTTACGATGAAACTATCAGGAAACAGCTGACACATATGCTGAAGATCATGCTTGCGGACAATGTAAAAGCGCGGGAATTAAAGAGTGACGGCAAATACTACATGAAAGAAAAAGGAACTTCAAAAGTCAATTCCCAGGAATATTTTATGCGTGAAGCAATCACCGTCAGACATCCGGAAGGACGGACAAAACAAAGCTTCGTTGATAAAATCCGGAAGATTTTTCGAAGAAAATAATTTGTTTTATGTTCTGAATATGATATGATAAAAAAGTGGAGCTGGTATCAGCTTCACTTTTTAAACGCTGTGAGAGTTGCTATAGCGTGAAAATACAGGAGTACAAAATTATTATATGGGTAAATCGGTATATATTGCAGAAAAGCCGAGTGTGGCACAGGAATTTGCCAAGGCACTGCATTTGAATTTGAAAAGAAAAGACGGATATCTGGAATCAGATGAGGCGATCGTAACCTGGTGTGTTGGTCATCTTGTCACGATGAGTTATCCGGAAGTATATGATGAAAAGTATAAGAGATGGTCTTTGCAGACACTGCCATTCATTCCGCAGGAATTTCTCTATGAGGTGATACCGGGAGTAAAGAAGCAGTTTGAGATCGTAAAAGGAATACTGACCAGGAAGGACGTAGACCGGATTTATGTCTGTACCGACTCGGGAAGAGAAGGAGAATACATTTACCGTCTGGTGGAACAGATGGCAGGCGTAAAAGGGAAAGAACGCCGGCGTGTGTGGATCGATTCTCAGACGGACTTCGTCGAGGTTCGTACCTATATTGACCGTCGCAGTCAGGTCGCGGTGCAGCTTGATGTCGGCGAAAGCCGTACCCGAGAAAGCGTTGCCGTTGGTGAGGGCGCTGTTCAGGCGGATGGCCTGCAAGGCATTGGAGTTGGGCAGGAACGGACGGTTCAGTCCGGCATTCATGCCGTCGCCGTAGTCGTACATTTTATACCCGTTGTCGTCCCTCATGATATTGCCGTTGCCGTCGCGCACGTAGACGGGGTAGATCGGGGCGATCTGGTTCGCAATGGCGAACACGTTGGTCGTACCTCCGGAGCCCGACTCGTCCTGCAGCGCCTTGCTCTCGTAGTGCGAATAGCTGGCGTTGGCCCCGACTTTCAGCCATTTCTTGGCCTGGTAGTCGGCGCGCAAACGGGCTGAGTAACGCGTAAAACTGGAATTGGCTACGATACCCTCGTTGTCGAGGTAACCCAGCGACGCATAGAAATTGGCGCGGTCGCTCGCGGCCGAAATATTTACATTGTATTCCTGACGCAGCGAGGTGCGGTAGGTCCTGCTGAAAAAAGAATGTTTCAGAAAATGGGGCGTAAGGGACGCACAAAC
>OGXW01003569.1_pt1 | contig 10168 bp, 6 predicted proteins | sample 1576341 | NCBI WGS metagenome assembly OGXW01 (sample SAMEA3541592, study PRJEB24748) | human gut metagenome | biome: human gut; feature: human-associated habitat; material: faeces | place: China | collected 2012
ATTTCCCGTCCGGAACAGCTGATGCCGGCACTGATTAACGCATTCCGCGTACTGACCGACACCGCTGACTGCGGTGCTGTCTGCATCAGCCTGCCGCAGGACGTACAGGGCGAGAGCTTTGAGTATCCGGATTACTTCTTCCAGAAGCGTGTACATCACATCTCCCGCCGCGGCGCAGATGCATATGAAGTAGAGAAGGCTGTAGAGCTGATTAAGTCCGCAAAGAAGCCGATCTTGATTTCCGGCGGCGGCGTTCGTTACTCCGAGGCAGGCGAAACTGTTATGAAGTTCGCTAGCGAGTTCAACATCCCAGTATCTCAGACACAGGCTGGTCATTCCGCTCTGCCGGACAGCTTTGAACTGAGTGTAGGCGGCATCGGTGTTACCGGTGGTCTGGCAGCAAATGCACTGTGCAAGGATGCAGATCTGGTTATCGGTGTTGGCACCCGTTTCAATGACTTCGTTACCGGTTCTAAGTGGGTTCTGTTCCGCAATCCGGACATCAAGGTTCTGGCAATCAACACTTCTGAGTTCCACGCGGAGAAGCTGGATGCAACCCGTTGCGTAGGCGATGCCAAGGTGACGCTGGAGCAGATCTATGATGCACTGAAGGCTGACGGCTACAAGTCCGGCTATACCAACGAGATTCAGGAAATCCGTGAGGTATGGGAGAAGGAGCGTCTGAGCGTTCTCGGCGTACAGTATCATGGCGAAGGCTTCGGCGAAGGCAAGTTTGTACCGTGCGTGCCGAGCTGGACCGAGAAGATCATGAACGACTTTGTTAACGACATCGGCGGCACCATCACCGAGTCCAATGCAGTTGGTATCCTGCGCGAAGAGATTGATGACGATGCAATCGTTGTTGCAGCTGCAGGTTCTCTGCCGGCTGACCTCGAGAGACTGTGGGTAACCGATGCAAAGGACACCTACAACATGGAATACGGCGCATCCTGCATGGGCTATGAAATTGCTGGTGCACTCGGCTCCAAGCTGGCAGCACCGGAGCAGGAAGTTTATGCTCTGGTTGGCGACGGTTCCTTTATGATGCTGAACTCTGAGATTCCGACTGCCATTCAGGAGAATGCAAAGATCACTGTTGTTGTATTCGATAATACTGCATTCGGCTGCATCAACAACCTCCAGATGGGCAACGGCGTTGGTTCTCTGGCAACTGAAATGCGTCATCGTAACGAAGAGACCGGCAAGCTGGACGGCAAGTACTGCTACACCGATTTCGGCAAGGTTGGCGAAGGCTACGGCATGAAGGCATTCTATGCTAAGACTCCGGAAGAATTCCGCAAGGCTGTACAGGATGCAAAGAAGGAAACCGGCTCTTGCATCATTGATGCAAAGGTTCTGCCGAAGACCATGGCAGAGGGCTATGAGTCCTGGTGGCATATCGGCGTAGCTTCTACCTCTAAGTCTGAGAAGGTTCAGGAAGCACGCAAGCGTCTGGATCAGTACATCAGCGAAGCGAGAATGTATTGAGTTAATACGGCTGTAATGACACACCACATCTCTAGTTTCCTAACAAGACATTCGTAACTCTGTGCACTCATGCATTCTCCGCATGTATATACCTTTTCTCACAGCTTTTGCAGCGCGGCGGGGGCCGCGCTGCAAAGGAATGCACAGCGAAACTGGGAGCATTAACCGATACTTAATGATATTTTTATTTTGATAAAGCGCATACCGACAAAGGAGCGATCGACATGAAATACACAGCAAAAGCCCCATTTGACAAGGGCTATAATAAGATGGTTTCCGCAGTAGACAATCCGGAAATGATGGGCATGGAGTTCGGCGTTGTCAAGATGACAGCAGGCGACATCATGAATTTTGACTATGCACAGGAAGTTGTTTACGATCTGATGAGCGGCACAGTCACCTTCGCTTGGGAAGGCAAGACCGAGACCGTAACCCGTAAGGACTGCTTCCATGAGGGCGCAATTCTGCTGCACGTTCCGCAGAACACCGCTGTCACCATTACTTGCGGCGCAGACGCAGAAATCGCAGTGGCACGCACCGAAAACAAGCGCAGCTTTGTTTCCCGCCTCATGCGTCCGGAGGACTGCCTGAGCGCAAACGAGGAGCGCGGCGCAGGTCAGATGAACGAGTGTTCCACCCGTCTGGTTCGTACTTTCTTTGATCGCTCCAACTGCCCGGAGACCAATTTCTTCATCGGCGAAGTAGTGCATTTCCCAGGCAAGTGGTCTTCTTACCCACCGCATCAGCATGTAGAGCCGGAGCTGTATTACTACAAGTTCCTGCCGGAAAACGGCTATGGTCTGGCTGAGTACGGCGATGACGCATTTAAGGTAAAGAACAATGATCTGACCGGTATGCCGGAGAATGTTACCCATTCTCAGTGCGCAGCACCGGGCTATGCAGAGTACTATCTGTGGTGCATCCGTCTGCAGGACGACAAGAACATTGTGACCACGGTTGTGCCGGAATACGAGTGGGTAACCGCAGCCGACGCAAAGTATTTCCCAGAGATTTAAAGCAGGAGGCATAAACATGAAAGCATTTCAGTTAATTCCTGCAATTGCAGAATATGCAGACTTTAAGACTTATGCGCAAGAAGCTGGTCTGGGTGCAGAAGATCTCATTCTGACCAATGAATATATTTACGAGCCGACAATTTCCGCACTGGATCTGGGCTGCCATACCCTGTTTCAGGAAAAGTACGGCATGGGCGAGCCGACCGACGTGATGGTAGATGCCATCCTCGACGAGCTGCGCGATAAGGACTATAACCGCATTATCGCTGTCGGCGGCGGCACCATTATCGACATTGCCAAGGTGCTGGCTGTTGCTTCCAAGGAAGATAAGGTAGACGATCTGTACGACCGCATGGCAGACCTGCACAAGGTTCATGAGCTGGTTATCGTTCCGACTACCTGCGGCACCGGTTCTGAAGTAACCAATATTTCCATCATCAACCGCACCACCAAGGGCGTCAAGCAGGGTATTGTCTCTCCGGCTATGTTTGCCAATGAGGCGGCACTGATTCCGGGTATGCTTGCAAGTCTGCCGTATGGCGTATTTGCTACCTCCTCGATTGATGCCATGATTCATGCTGTGGAGTCCTTCCTCAGCCCGAATGCGTGCGCAATCAGCGAGCTGTTTTCCAAGAGCGCGCTGCACCTGATTCTGAGCGGCTGGCGTGCTGCTGTAGATAACGGCGACCGCGATGCTTGGAAGAAGTATGCGGCTCGATTCCTGCGTGCCTCTAACTTTGCCGGCATTGCATTTGGCCATGCAGGCTGTGCAGCAGTGCACGCACTGAGCTACCCGCTCGGCGGCGCACATCATGTTCCGCACGGTCAGTCCAATCAGCTGATGTTTGCCGATGTTATGCGCAAATATCAGGAGAAGAAGCCGGTTGGCAAGCTCAACAAGCTGGAAGAAATTCTGGCAGCAGAGCTGGATACCGAGCCGGTATTCGCACTGGAAGAGCTGTACAAGCTCATGAACGCTGTGCTGGAAAAGAAGCAGCTGCGTGAAGTTGGCGTAACGGCGGATGAGCTGCCGGTATATGCCAAGACGGTGCTGGAGACCCAGCAGCGTTTGCTCAACAACAATTATGTAGAACTGACGGAAGAAGATATTTTGAGCATTTATACCAATGCATTCTAAATCTTGGACCGTTTGTATCAAATATCTGGAACATATAATAGGGAGAATACAGACACAGAATTGCCACTGTGTCTGTATTTTTTTGTGCGGAAACCGTGCGCAGCAGCGCCCTGAAAAAATGGCTCAAAATCAAGCTATCGCAGGATGTTTGAAATTTTCGGTTTTGCCGCATCCGGCGCATGCGCAAGATCTTGAAAGTTTTTCGAAGAAATACCGAAAATTCCCTCTCTAGGCGTACAGAATTTCAATAAAAATGATTTTTTTTAGAAAAGCTGTAAAAAACAAGAAGTTAAAAGCGGGAGAAAGCTGTGCATGATATACTAAAGTCACAAAAAAGGAAAGACAAAATACCGAAACAACAAGCAGACGCAAAAGTCAAGGAAAGGACGAGAACATATGTTAGACCCGAAAAAGGTTCGCATCGGCATTGCACCGATCGCGTGGACAGAAGACGATATGCCGGAGATGGGCGCAGAGAACAGCTTTCTGCAGACCATCAGCGAAATTGCACTGACCGGCTACGTTGGCACCGAAATTGGCTGCCAATTCCCGAGAGATCCGGCTATCCTGAATAAGGAGCTTGGCCGCAGAGATCTGTCTGTAATCACTGCTTGGATCAGCACCTATTTGAATGAGCAGCCGCTGTGGTGGAACGAGCGTGCATTTGTCGATCACATGAATTTCCTCAAGGCATGCGGCACCAATATCATCAACACCTCTGACCAGAGCTTCTCGATTCAGCACCAGTGGAATACGCCGCTGTCTCAGAAGAAGGTTCTGAACGACGATGAGTTTGAGACACTGGCAAAGGGACTTGATCATCTGGGCAAGATCGCATATGACAACGGCATGCAGATTGTATACCATCATCATATGACAACAACCGTTCAGAAAACCAACGAAATCGATCATCTGATGCAGCTGACCGACCCGAAGTATGTCAGCCTGATTTATGATACCGGCCATCTGACCTTCTCCGGCGAAGATCCGATTGAGATTCTCAAGAAGTATCATGACCGCATCAAGCACGTACATCTGAAGAACGTCCGCAAGGCAGCTATGGACAAGTGCTATGCAGAGAACAAGAGCTTCCTGCGCTCCATTCCGGAAGGCGTATTCACCGTGCCGGGCGATCCGGAAGGCTGCGTAGACTTCCCAACCGTATTCAAGCTGCTGGATGAGTACAACTACGAAGGCTGGCTGGTTGTAGAGGCTGAGCAGGATCCGGCCATTGCAAATCCGCTGGAGTATGCAAAGATGGCTCGTGCATATGTAAATAAGTACACTGGGCTCTAATTTGGTAAAGAGTAAAAGAGTTAGATTTTAGGAGGAAACACACATGAAAAAGCTGAAGATCGGTATCATTGGTATTGGTCGTCTGGGCTATGAGCACGCTTGCAACATCGCAAACCGCGTTCCGGGTTCTGAGCTGGTTGCAATCAGCGATAAGAACATCGCTCGCGCAAAGGAAGTTGCAGAAGAACTGGGCGTATCCGCTGTTTATGAGAATCCGGCAGACCTGTGCAACGACCCGAATGTAGAAGCTGTTGCCATCGTTACCAACACCAACTCTCATGTTGACATGATTGAGCTGGCTATGAACGCCGGCAAGCACGTATTCTGCGAAAAGCCGCTGGCTGAGACCGTAGAGAAGTGCAAGAAGGCTGAGAAGATTGTAGAAGCTCATCCGGAGCTTATCTTCATGCTGGGCTTCATGCGCCGTTACGACCATTCCTATGCCATTGCAAAGGAAAAGATCAACCGCGGCGACATCGGCGACATCGTTCTGGTTCGCTGCTACTCGCAGGATCCGATCGCTATCATCAAGGGCACATTGGAATACGCACCGCGTTCCGGCGGTCAGTTCATCGACATGTCCATCCATGATATCGACCTGATTCGCTGGCTGACCGAGTCTGAGCCGAAGAAGCTGTGGGCAATCGGCGGCTGCTATGAGTTCAAGCAGTACAAGGATTGGGATGACGGCGATAACGTATCCTGCCTGATTCAAAACGAGAACGAGACCATGGCATTCTTCTACGCAGGCCGTGCAGCAGCACATGGTTCCGCAGTTGAGACCGAAATCGTTGGTACCCGCGGTACTCTTCGCATCTCCGCCGTTCCGACCGACTCCCTGCTGGAAGTTATGAGCGAACATGGCGTTTGCCGTGAGTGCTATCAGGACTTTGTAACCCGTTGGCACGATGCATACGTAAAGGAAATGGAAGTATTCTGCGACAACGTTGCAACCGGTACACCGGCAAACCCGAACGTATACGATGGCACCAAGTCCACCAACATTGCGTTCCGCTGCAAGGAGTCCTTCCTGAAGAACGAGCTGCTCACTCTGTCCGAGTAATCACAAGCGATTTTATTCATCCATTTATTTCTCACTATATAATATAGTTTCTGCTACACTCTCTCAACGGCAGAAACGATCACCACCTATTTCTCCAAACGAAAAGCCGCAGGTCAATCCTGCGGCTTTTTCGTGTGCATATGTAAGAAAAATTATAAAACTTCTGTCAGGCTGTGCAGCTCTTTGTACGGAAAATCAACGCGCGGCGCCTGCTGGCGGGTGGTGTTGAGCCAGAAGGGCAGCAGACCGGCGGCGTGTGCGCCGATAATATCCCGCTCAAAGCTGTCGCCGATATATAACGCTTCCTGCGGCTTGATTTGCAGCTTATGCAGACAGTCGAGAAAGATTTTGGGATTTGGCTTTTCCACGCCGGCTTCCTCGCTGGTCACCATGGCATCTAAGACACCGGCAAACCCCAGCGCCGCGATTTTTCGATGCTGGATGTGTGCGGTCATATCGGTTACGATGGCAGTTTGGACATGACGGCGATGCAGGCGGTTGAGCAGCTCAATCGCACCGTCTCTGGGCTTCATGATGCGAAGCAGCGTTCCCCAATACGTTTCGTACAGCTCCAGCGGCGTGACGATAGAGGGGAGACCGAGCAGCTCCAGCATACGCTGACAAATAATAATGCGGTTGTGGCAGGCTGCGACGTGCGGCAGCTCACGTTTGAGCTGCTTGTCCGCTTCTTGGTACGCAATAAGAAAGCGGCGGGCGGGTACGTCAAAACGAGATTCGCCGTATTCTGCAAGTGCGGCGAGTGCCTGCCGATGCACGGTGGAAAAATCATATAGTGTATTATCTAAATCAAAAAGCACAGCTTTAATAGCCATGAATGTCACCTCACACATTGTATAACGGTATTTATTATACCACAAATTATCGAGGCGCAACTAGGTATTTGGAAAAGTTTCAAAAACTTTTCCACGTTTGGATGCGGAAAAATGTGCGGGTCTATTGACATACAGGGAAAGCATGCTATAATAAGAACATAGAAAACATATGAACAAGTATTCATATGTTCAGATTTAAAAACTGCGTATTCTGTTGGATAGGTGCAGGAGGGATTTGCATGGCAAATAAAGTCTATATTATGGAAAATCTTGGCTGTGCACACTGTGCAGGCAAGATTGAGGCGGAGGTTCGCAAGCTGCCGCAGGTGCAGGAGGCTGTCATGGTATTTGAGACCAAGCAGCTGCGTGTCAAGACAGAGCAGCCGGAAGGTCTGGAACAGACGATTGAAACAATCGCGCAGTCTTATGAACCGGATGTCACGGTGCACGACCGAGACGGGGGCAAGTCCGGCGGACATCACCATCATGACCATGAGCATGAGCACGAACATCATCACCATCACGACCATGATGCCGATTGCTGCTGCGGGCACGACCATGAGCACGAACATCATCACCATCATGACCACGATGCCGACTGCTGCTGCGGGCACGACCATGAGCACGAACATCATCACCATCACGACCATGATGCCGATTGCTGCTGCGAGCACGACCATGAGCACGAACATCATCACCATCACAACCATGATGCCGATTGCTGCTGCGGGCACGACCATGAGCACGAACATCATCACGACCATGATGCCGATTGCTGCTGCGGGCATGAGCATGAACACGAACATCATCACCATCATGAAGAACAGGAACCGCCGCTGCAGCGTTCTGCAACGACCGGCGGCACGACAAAAATTTACCGCTTGGAAAATTTGGATTGCGCGAACTGCGGCGCAAAGATTGAAAGCCGCATCAATGCCATGGATGGCGTATCCGACGCCGTGCTGACATTCGCGACGATGCAGCTGCGTGTGACGGCACCGGACCACAATGGTCTGGCAGAAAAAATGATGCAGACCGCACGGGCAGTAGAACCGGATATTGCTATCATTTCGCCGGAAGAAGCGAAAAAGGCGCCGAAGAAGGAAGAAAGCAATAAAAAAGCGATTGCGCAATTGATTCTTGGCGCCGTATGCATGGCACTGGGGCTGGCATTGAGTCATTTCGGCGCACCGATGCCCGCCTACTTGGCAGCTTATCTGATTGGCTATGTCATTTTGGGCAGAGAAGTCGTTTGGACGGCAGTTCGCAACTTGACGAGCGGTCATGTGTTTGACGAAAACTTCCTGATGTCTGTGGCAACCATCGGCGCCTTTTTGGTCGGTGATTTTGCAGAGGCTGTCGGCGTTATGCTGTTTTTCCAGATCGGCGAGCTGTTTGAACACATTGCCGTGGAAAAAAGCCGCAGCCAGATTATGGACGCTGTGGATATGCGTCCGGAAACCGTACAGTGGGAGCATGACGGCAAGATTGAAACCATTCCGGCGGAAGAAGCAGAAGTCGAAGACATTCTGGTGGTTCGCCCAGGCGACCGCATCCCGCTGGACGGCGTTGTTGTGGAGGGCGAGAGCTTTTTGGATACGTCCGCTGTCACCGGCGAGCCGGTTCCGGTTCGCGTGCAAAAGGGCGATGAATTGGTCAGCGGCTGTGTCAATACGTCCGGTTTGCTGCGGATGCAGGTAACCAAGCCGCTGTCCGAGTCCATGGTGACACGGATTCTGGATGCCGTTGAAAATGCAGCGGCGAGCAAGCCGAAAATTGACCGCTTTATCACAAAATTCGCACGTGTCTATACGCCGATTGTCGTAGCGATTGCCGTTTTGACCGCGGTGATTCCGTCCTTGGTCACGGGAAACTGGATGCACTGGATTTACACTGCGCTGACGTTCTTGGTTATCAGCTGCCCGTGTGCACTGGTGCTCAGCGTTCCGCTGGCATATTTTGCAGGTATTGGTACGGCGTCTAAGAGCAATATTTTGTTCAAGGGCGGTATTTCGCTGGAAGCACTGGCGGATGTCAAGGCGGTGGCGCTGGATAAGACCGGAACCATCACCAAAGGTACGTTTACAGTAACCGCTCTGGAACCGGCAGAGGGACTGAACGAGCAGGAGCTGCTTCAGCTGGCAGCTGCTTGTGAGACATCCTCGACGCATCCGATTGGCGTCAGCATTGTGACGGAGGCCGGAGAACGCGGGCTGGACGTTCCGCAGCCGCATGACATCAAGGAAGTTGCCGGTCATGGCATTTGCGCCGTTGTCGATGGCGCACAGCTGCTGTGCGGCGGCAAAAAGCTCATGGACAGCTATCATGTCGAGCTGCCGCAGCTTTCTGCAGTCGGCGGCGCAACGGTTGTTTATCTGGCGCGTGACGGCAAGTTTGCCGGCCGCATCTGCATCTCGGATACCATCAAGGAAGATGCGGTTGCTGCTCTGGCAAAGATGAAGCAGCAGGGTGTGGTATCTGCTATGCTAACCGGTGATGCGCAGGAGAGCGCCAAGGCAATCGCAGCAGAGGCCGGTGTACAGGATGTTCATGCACAACTGCTACCGCAGGATAAGGTCAGCTGCCTGCAGAGCATTCGAGAGAAATACGGTCCGGTTATGTTTGTCGGTGACGGCATCAACGATGCGCCGGTATTGGCGGGTGCGGATGTCGGCGCGGCAATGGGAACAGGCGCAGATGCGGCAATTGAAGCGGCAGATGTTGTGTTTATGACCGGTGAGCTGTCTGCGATTCCAAAGGCAATTGCGCTGGCGAAAAAGACCGCACGCATTGCGAAGCAAAACATTGTCTTTGCATTGGTCATCAAGATTGCCGTTATGATTCTTGGTCTGCTGGGCATCGCGTCCATGTGGCTGGCAGTCTTTGCGGATACCGGCGTTGCCATTCTGTGCGTCCTCAATTCCATTCGCACGTTGTACAGCAAACAATAATAGACTTTTTCAGACCGTCGAGCGCACGCTCGACGGTCTTTGTCTGTCCGGAAGAAAACATATTGCCGAATATACGCGAAGATGCTATACTGATACATACCATTTTTATACTACTAGTTCGATAGGAGATGAAAACATGCAGGGGACATCAAAACAGATACGCCGTGCATTTCGATATGCATTTCCGCACACGATTCCGATTTTTGCGGGCTTTTGGTTTCTCGGCATCACATACGGCGTGTATATGAACGTGTCCGGTTTCAGCTTTGTCTATCCAATGCTGATGAGCATGACGATTTTTACCGGTTCGATGGAATTTGTCACAGTCAATATGCTGCTCAGCGGTTTTCATCCGCTGCAGGCGTTTGTCATGGCAATTTTAA
>OGXW01003577.1_pt1 | contig 10157 bp, 10 predicted proteins | sample 1576341 | NCBI WGS metagenome assembly OGXW01 (sample SAMEA3541592, study PRJEB24748) | human gut metagenome | biome: human gut; feature: human-associated habitat; material: faeces | place: China | collected 2012
CTGTCCGTAATGTACATACAATGCATCAAATTCTTTTGCAAAATGCACATAATACTCACGGCAGCTTCGAACAGAACCAATCTTCTCCATCCCGTCGTAGTCTTCAAAAATACCCATCAGTCTTGTGATCGCACCTTCTACCGGAGCTTCGTATACCACATCGGCACGTTCGATACCGGCCTGCGGAATGGCACCGTAAATGTTATTGAGCATGATCGCATACGGTCTTTTCCGACCGATCTTTTTATCAACGATCTTTCCGGTCAGGTAGCTGCGTACTTTTCCTTTCGGCAGTGCCTCTCCCTGATCAAACGTTCCTGCTTCGGTTGCAACCGTTTCGGTTTCCGTCTCAGTCTGCGTTTCCGTCTGCGTCTGTGTCCGTGTCTCGGTTTCTGGTGCTTTCTGTGCACAGCCTCCAAGTACGGCACTTGCCATCAGTACAGTCGCCAGAACTGCTAATTTCTTTTTCATTCTTTCTTCCCCCTATCTTGTAATTCCCATGGATTCCAGGACATCTGCCTGTTTCTTTTCCATACGTTTTGCTTCCTGCTCTTCCATATGATCGTATCCGACCAGATGCAGAAGACTGTGTACGATCAAAAAAGCATACTCCCTAAGCGGAGAATGGCCGTAGCTTTCTGCCTGCTGCAACACCTTGTCACCGGATATCACGATATCGCCAAGCAATAGTTCTCCCGTTTCCGGATGAAAACAGTCTGCCCCTTCCTCCTCCAGAAATGCAAAATCACCTTCTGTGACATAGTCTGCCATCGGAAAAGACAGCACATCAGTGGCACGGTCAATATCACGCTGTTCTTTGTTGATCTGGTGGATGGTCTCATCATCGGTCAGCAGAAGGCTTACTTCTGCCTCATAAGGACAGCCAAGATAATCCATCGTAAATGTAAATACCTTTTCCGCCACTTCCCTGGCATCAAACGGCAGCTCTTTTTCGTACTCGCTCTCAAAATTCAGTGTCATGATTTTCTCCTTGTTGTACCCGTCGAAGTCTTCGTTTTGCTCTTCACCGTTCTGTCTGTCTTTTTCTGTACAGCTTTCTTTTCGTATTCCTCATAGGCCTGCACAATCTTCTGCACCAGCGGATGACGTACAACGTCTTTGCTGGTCAGTTCACAGAACGAAATCCCATCTACTTTTTTCAGGACTTTCATGGCTACATCCAGTCCGGAAGCGGCACTAGATGGAAGGTCTTTCTGCGTTTTGTCACCAGTGATGATAACTTTTGAGATGGTATCATATTTATTCCCTCTTTTCGACAATATAAGAAAAATTACAACTCAATTATAACAATTCCGCTTTTTTACTACCTCCTTATTAAGTTAGCACTTGCTAACATTTTTGTCAAGGACATTACTCAACAATATTTTTGTCTAGTTTCTTCCTATTTCCGTGGGGAATCACAAAAGAAGCTATGAAACAATATAATATATGAAAAAAATGATTCCAATATCATATAAAATATAGTCTTTCCCTCAGAATTAAATTTCATATCATGATATTCTCACTTATAAACATAAAGAATTTAACATAACATAAATAAAGAAATTTCTTGTTAAAACTATTATATATACTCCTAGCGATAACGCTTGAATTTTGTTTAAATTCATGGTACAGTATAGAGTAAGAATCGATATGTTCTATAACTGACTAGGAGGTAAAAACACCATGTATGAATCTGGCGAAAACTATTTGGAAACCATACTGATGTTGCACCAGAAACAAGGCTATGTACGTTCGATTGATATTGCCAACGAATTAGGCTTTACAAAACCAAGTGTTAGCCGGGCTATGAGCATTTTGAAAAATGATGGTTATATTGTGGTGGAAAGCAGCGGAAATATTGTTTTAACGGAAAAAGGAAGCAAAAAAGCCAATGAAGTTTATGAACGCTGCTGGGCGGCGGCTCCATTGGCGTATGCAAGTACAGCCACCACAAGCAGGAAGCGCTGAACTTCATCCGCTGGCTCTGCTCCGAGGAGGTCTCCTCCGCCACCACGCTGATGGGCAGCGTCTCCCCCTGCCGCAAGACCTACAACAACTATCAGGTCATTGACACCTATCCCTGGCTGTCCATCGCCGTGGATAGCTTTGCCGCCTCCCACACCCACCGCTGGCCCAGCCGCATGGAGGGCGGCTTTGACGAGCGCAGCTTCCTGAGCATCCTGGGCGTTAATGTCATGCAGGCGATCAACGGACTGCTTACGCCACGGCAGGCGCTGGAGAATGCACAGGCAACGTTCTGTAAATGATGTAAGGAAATCCCCGCTTATGAGCCCGCAGGAGGGGCAGGGACTCCCTATATTTATTTATCATATTGTTCATACATACAAAAACGCTCATTGTGTTCGATACATTCAAGGCCGCAGTGAAGGCTAACCCAGATGCACATCCTCTGTTCCACAGTGACCGCGGTTTCCAGTACACAAACCGAACCTTTCACCATATGCTGAAAGAAGCCGGTATGACGCAGAGTATGTCTCGTGTAGCCCACTGTATTGACAATGGCCCGATGGAGGGATTCTGGGGCATCCTGAAGCGTGAGAAATATTATGGCAAGCGATTTAACTCCAAGAAGGAGCTTGTTCGAATGATTCGGGATTACATTTACTATTACAACACCCAGCGAGTGCAGCGAACTCTGGGTGTTGTTACTCCAATGGAGAAGTTCCAAATGGCATTTGCTGCGTAAAAAATCTGCCAAGAGCAGAACGCTCTTGGCAGCAAAAATTTTTATTTTACTTCATTTGTAAGTTACAATCTTGACTTTCTTCTTGTTTTTAAAAGCCTCTGCAGCAGCTCACGCTCTGCCGGATCAGTTGCAAACAAAAACATTACTGCGCCGTACACTATGGTATAGAGGAGAATGCCGAGGCCCAATTGTATTATAGATACCGGATCATGCCAAATCATTCCCTTGATGAAACATGCAGCCCCGGTGAGAAGCACTGCCAAACTTATGATGCCAATTGTAGTTTTCCAGAACTTTATCATGTTCAGGCCGACTCTTTTCTGAAAAAACCAGTTCATTATCAATCCACTGGTCAGGAACATCGAAATTCCTGTGGAAAGTGCCGCACCGGTGATTCCGATCCTGCGTGCGAATAACACTGTCGTTATAATGTTCAGTAGTGCACTCAGCAGGTAAATCTTCGCACGAAAACCATACTGTCCTTTGACCTGTAGAATGCATAATCCGAGGTTTTGTGCCAGATCAACAGAGAACGGCAGCATTACAATGATTGCAACCCAATAGGCTGCCTCATAGCCTTCGCCGACCCATACAAGCAGAAATTCACGACCAAAAATGATGAAGCCGGACAAAACCAGCAGTATCACAAAAAATGTAGCCCGTCCAACCCGAATAAACAGATCCGAAACCTTCTGCAATCCATTTTCTTCCTGATACAACACACTGACTCGAGGGTAAAAAACACCTGCGATCTGTGTCCCAAACTGCATATAGATCATATAGATTTGCGCACCAACAGAGTATACCGCAACAACTGCGGTGCTGAACATTTTGCCCAAAATGACCTGATCTGTTTTCCAGAAAATCTGATCTGCGATACATCCGATCAGGATGGCCGAAGACAAGGTCAAAATTTCTTTTGCCACTTTTGAATTCGGTTTCAGCGTCGGAATCCGGATTTCTAACCTGCACTGAACATACCACCAGCGAAACAGGATGTTGACCAAATTCAAACCTGCAATGACTGCTGTCACAGACATTGCATAAGGGAGCCTCATCACGCAGAGGATCACAAGCAGTGGCTGAACTGTCTGAAGTAAGATCCCGGAAATTTTCAAAAACACAAAGCGTTCCTGCCCTGTGATCACTGTCAGATAGACTGAACTCAACAGAGTTGCAACCATATTGCAGAACAGCATCCCAAGGATGATGGTGCTCTCCTGGAGTTCCGCCCCCGTAAAGGAACTGGCATAAAAAGCCCGGAAGCCTAAAATTACAACAACTCCAAGCCCTGCCATTCCGGCTGCCATCAGCCGATAGATGCTGCGTGCTGTGGAAAGCGTCTCATCTGCCAGCTGTTTATCCTGTTTTCCAAGTGCATTACAGTAATTGCGCAGGACTCCCGCAGACATACAGGATTCAAATACCGTGACATACGAGAAAAAGGAGCCGACGATCTGATAAAGACCGTATTCACTTTGGCCAAGATACCGCAGGAGGACCGGCACATAGATAACGCTAACTGCAACGCTTAAAACCACTTGAATGTATGATAATATTGCGCCTTTTTTTCGTTCGTTCATGATTTCGATACCATGTCTAACGTTCTCTTTATTTTCCGCCCTACTCCGAACAGAAGCCACGATAGAAAATACATCCTATGAGCCAGCAGAAAAATCAATATCTTGGACTTTCGATTCAGATACTGTGCACCTGGACATTTTTTTTTCAAATATCTTTGATAGCAATCCTTCTGCAGAAAGTTCGTCAATTCCAAGCGGAAATCCCGATATTCCGCTAGACGGAAAAAGCTGAAATATGCCCCAAAACTGACAGCTATTCCGTTCAATGCCGAATAAGACGCACCGATTTGTTCCAAATACCTATATCTATATTGATTTGCAAATGCCTGAAGTTTTTTTTGAAACACTGCATCCCTTTCTTTTATTGCAGGATTCCGCCGCCGGGTAGCAGACTGTGGGTTATTCCGATAATTGTAATAATCATATGGAGAGAATGCGATGGAATAGGCCTCGCTGAATGCATGGCAGTTGAACAGCAAATCCTCCCCCCGGACAAGTTCCCGATCAATTTTCAAGTTTGTCCGACGAAGGAACTCACCACGGTACAGTTTCCAACACATACTGGCGAAGTTTGTCTCCGGAAGGCCATTCTCCGGACGCCTTACGCCACAGGCTGATAAAGCCAGCTCTTCCGTTATAGCACTTTCTAGTTTATGCAACTCCGTCATATTTTCCGGCAAATTCATGTGACAGCCAAAGCATACGATTTCTGCATCCTCAAATTTCGGCTCTAGCACCCGAAGCTTTTTCATCGTATCAGGCTCAATGGTGTCATCCGCATCCACGAACATTATCCATTTCCCACGGGCCAGCTCTATGCCGTGATTTCTGGCTGAACTGCACCCCTGATTTTCCTGCTGGATATACCGGACTCGCACATCTTTGGCCGCCCACTTCCGGGCAGTGTTTCCACTTCCATCTGTTGAGCCGTCATCGATTAAAATAATTTCAATATCCAGTTGTGTATTTCCGCATACAGTTTGAAGACATTCTTCAAAATATTGTCCCGCATTATAAACCGGGATAATGATGCTAATCCATGGGCTTTCATTCATTTCAATGACTCCTCGTTTTATCTCAAAAATGTCAGGAAGTTAATATGCACATTTTCAACAATAGCATTGCCCGATACGGCATTCTTTAAGAACAAGACTTTTTATTTCACCGCATATGTTCCTGAATGAACTTTACAAACTTTGGAATAAAATAGTGCTGATACAATATTCTTTTGCTCAGGCTTTCACGATACCGATAAATATTGCGGAATGCAGGACTCACTTCTTCTGGACTTGTGGCGCTTTCTTTCATTTCTTCCCGATGTTTTTCTACCCATTGAATGGATTCTTTTGTTAGATTTATTATAAAAACTTTTTTCTGAAAAAAACCTCTCAAGTTGTTCATGCTTAAGCTGGCAAGCATCCACCACCGGAAATTTACAAATGCATTCCGGATTGAATCATTTTCTGCAAGACCAGTTTCTTTAACGGCATTCACAAGTTCTGTATACTGGAGTTCGCTTTGTTCATACATCGATTTCTGATATTTCGTTGTTGCGGCATTTTCGTTCAGATGGTTATAATTGTATCCCCTTTGAGAAATCAAATTAACTCCCGAAACATATCGGAGATACTTTACAAGAAACACAGCATCTTCACCAATAAACAGCTTTTCCGGAAATGCCAGACTGTTTTCTTCAATAATTGCCCGTTCATAGATTTTGCCCCCTCCTGCGCGAAAATAATTGCCGAGGTCATAGTGGGCAGTTGAGCGTGTAAAAATCGCATTTGCGATTAGCTCCTCCTGACACAGACCTTCCGCTCTCAGCTCCTCTGTCTTCAGAACATTCCGAGGCCAGTAGCATACAAAGCCCCAGATATTGATGCAGTTCTTCTGGTATTTTTTTAATGCCAGTTCAACAATGTCCTCGTCCAGCCAGTCATCAGAATCCAAAAACACAACGTACTCTCCGATGGCACTCGAAAGACCCATATTCCTTGCCGCAGAGACTCCGCTATTCTTTTTATGAATTACCCGGACACGAGTATCTTTTGATGCGTATTCTTCGCAGATTTTCCCAGTTTCGTCCGTGGAGCCATCATCTACAAGGATAAGTTCCAGGTTCGGATAAGACTGGTTCAATACACTCCGAATGCATTTGTCTATGAATTTTTCAGCATTGTATGCAGGCACAATAATGCTGACTAGTGATTTTTTCTTTTCCATCTTATTATTTTTTAGCTGACATTTCAACGGATGTCCTTATATTTTGTTTGTGTACAGTTTGAGCAACGCTTTGATATGGATGATATTATTCTGCCCTATCAGCCTTGCAATCCTTCTCTTGAATTTGTTTCCAGATCTTGTCCACGACGCAGCATAATGGTGAATGGAGTATGTATCCTCACACAACAGATTTTCACCACCGTACGGATCAAAATACCGAGGAGGATAAACTGTCACCTCATCCAACTCCGTAATTTCACTGTTGCTCACTTTACCATAAGAGCGGATCACAGCATCGTTCAATGCTGGGCAAGCCAGTTCGCGCGCATGCAAAGGAGAAAATGTTAAATCGTCATACGATTTTAACATTTTCAGTAACACCGGATTAGATTTTGTTGCACCAAAACCTAATCCGGTGTTACATAGAAATTCATTTTGCTGAATTCCTATGTAACACCCATGCTCCCGAAGGGAGTCGAGATTTTTTCGAAGCTCCACATCCGTATCCAGATAAATGCCGCCATTATCATACACGACCTTCAGCCGAGCGTAATCCGAAACAAACGCCCAAGCCTTTGCTTTATAGGCTTCCCTTACAAAAGGATGTTGTCCCACATCAAAATTACTTTCATCCCAACGTATGATTTCATAGTCCGGGCACATTTTTCTCCATGAGGCAATGCACTTTTTAACCTCAATCGGGAGTTCCTTCCCGCCAAACCAGCAATAATGAATAATTTTAGGTATCATTGCCTTTTCTCCTATTCTAACTAAAATCAAAAGTACCACTCAAACGGATATGTTGTCTGCCATTCTGGAGTCCGATAGATTGTGATAATGACTCCATACAGCGCAAATAGAATCAATGCTGCAACTGTTACGATCTTTCTATTTTTTCCACGTTTCAGCTTTGAAGCTTGTTCCGAAAATTCCGCCACAGCATAAACAGAAAATATCCCTGAAAATCGCGTTAAAATTGTTGCCTGATTCGCCGCAATCAAAATTACAATATTTACAAGTGCCATGCGATATAGCGACAACTCAACTACGCTCTGCCCTGCTTCCCATTTTTGATTTTTGATCCATCGTGGAACCATCAACATCAGTGCGTAGACAATAATTTTCAGAACAATTGCCAGCCGTGCCTGTCCGTCCATATACGCACCTGCCACGTAATATTGGTATTTAGGAAATATCCTCAATAGAAAGTTTATCATCGGCCACATCAGCAGAACAATTCCAACAGCACAAACTGCCATCAGTCTTTCAAACTTCCACTTCTTTTTCAACGAGTTCACTCGATGCTCTTCAAACCACCAAAGCATCGGCCATGTCAACAAAAAAACATATGCTACAGCATGGAATTGCGCTGCCAGAATCACAAGAACAACAAAGCGAAGCAATTTCTTTTCAATCAGCACATCATATGCAAAGAACAATATTGCCATCGCAAGTGCCTGCCGCTGTATGCTCATCCAGCCATCAATTTCCAGCATCTCAACGATCAGGCAGACAAATAATCCCGGTGCTTTACACCACTTATTTAGCCACCGAGCGAGAGACAGATATACAATAGCTCCTTCTGCAATTAGAACACATTGTCGACTTGAAAACAACCTTGTCAGGACATATGTAAATAGCATATATCCCTTCTCGAAGCGGCCATTCGACAGAGCTTGCTTCAATGTCATATTACATACAGCATCAAATAACTCTGTATATGCCTGCGTATCATTACCAATGCTTTCGCTATGAAACATTGTCATTAACGCCAACGGAAGCAACGCCCAAAAGAGGTAAATTATCTTCTTTTTCTGATTCATTGGCCAAAATGCTTTCATAGCATAAGCTATCAAAACTTCATAGCCCACTAAGCCGAGAAATTCTACTGTTGCAAGCACACTTTCCTCCATAATTAACCATTTATCCACCAACAATAGACTTGTTCTAACCGATTTCCGCACCCTATATTAGAGAAGTTGCTTAATTTTAGGCGATCGGCATATTGCTCCCTCTTTACATTTTTTCGTAACGCTATTTCAAGCCGACTTGCCCAAGCCTCCGGCGTATCGTTCAAACTCACATAATCAACAAGATCTGTATATACCATCTCACACGTAACTGTATCAGACACTACCATCGGCAATCCCATCGCCTGCGCTTCAACGCCTGTTACTGGAAGTCCTTCAAAAAAGCTGGGGAGAAAAAATGCATCCATGCCCTGATACAATTCCACCGTATCGTTCCGGCTTCCCAGAAGCTTTATATATTTTGTAAGCTTTTTCTCTTCTATATAAGTTTTCACCCGTTCCTCAAGTGGCCCATTTCCAACCCACCAGTATTCTGCATTCGGAACATTTTTTAATAAGCATTTAAAAACGTCAATTGCAAAAAATGGATTTTTTTGCTCTGCCAATCGTCCTACCGTTCCTACTACAAACTTGTCTGTAGCATTCATCTTTTGCCGCACAGATTTACGCATCGTTGGATCAAAGCGATATTTTTCTGTTTGAATCACATTCGGAATCACCGTAAACCCTTGATCTTCGAACATTGCACGGCCTGCCAGCTGTGAACATGCCGCATAATTTGTCGCCAGCGAACGCAGCACTGGAAGAAAAAAACGATTTCGGAACGCTTTAGCAGGTGTCTCTCCCATTTTTGAATTATGGCTGTGCAAAATCCGTACCGGAACACCTGCCTTTTTTGCGCACCACATCATTGGAATAGAAATATGCAGGGTATTATCATGGATGATGTCATACCGACCATCCGACAAAATTTTATTACAGACTTTAACATGCTCAGGAAGGTTTTTGATACCCGGAAGAAAAAACATTTTTCCACCTGCAGCCTCTACCTCAGCATAATAAACAGAGTCGCCCTCTTTGTAAGATGCAATATCCACCTGCACCTCATCATGATTGAGATTACGCAGGTAATTCATCACAAAGCTTGCCACACCGTTTGCAACAAAAAGATTAGGAACAAGCATTAACACTTTTATTTTTTTCATACAATTCTCTTATATCTGTAAGAACGAGTCATCCACATTCATGTCAACTTTTCTCATAATCAGATATTTGCTTTCTCTCGCTCTCTGCAAATCATCTTCTGTTAAAATATCCGGGCTGTTCGCACCTTTTTGAAAATGTAAATATGTAAGATAGTCTGTATTTTCATCAGCATAAGGTGACAACATCACCAATGTATGAAAGAAGGATTCATCCGGACAAGTTGTATTTTCATAGAATTTATAATATTCCGGATGTATAGTGAGGTACTGCATAATCCAATCAATTGTTTCTCTCTTTAATGCCCACCATGAACTTCCAAAATAGAAATCTATCCCTAGCTGTTTTCTCTCGAAAATTTTCCACGTCCGATTGTATCCTCCGGTGAATTCAACCCACCCCCTCTTGATGATCTTTTGCCACGGTTTTCTGCCAATAAGTTTAATTGGAAAATAGATTTGATTCCGTTTATCCAAATTGTTTTGTTGATGACTTCCATGGTTTTTACTATTCCAATACTGAACAAAATTCGTGCCATTGTGTTCTTCAAAAAACTTTACAATTTTATCTGCTGAACGAAGCGGCCAATCTTGTCCACTAATCAACCAATAGTAGTCATAGCCCCCC
>OGXW01003589.1_pt1 | contig 10136 bp, 6 predicted proteins | sample 1576341 | NCBI WGS metagenome assembly OGXW01 (sample SAMEA3541592, study PRJEB24748) | human gut metagenome | biome: human gut; feature: human-associated habitat; material: faeces | place: China | collected 2012
CTCCCGGATGCGGCCCGGCGTCTCCCGCCCGGCAAGGACGACCAGCTGCCGCAGCATCCCGCGTTGCAGCAGGGTCTGCACCTGTGGGCGGCACTGCGCCTGTGCGGCATCCGGCGCATGGATGCTGGCAATAAAGTCCACCCCGCTGAAAAAACCCTGTTCCAGTGCCATCGTTTCCTCCAGACTGCCCAGCTCGTCCAGCAGGATCACTTGCGGTGCCAGCGTGCGCAGCGCCATCTGGACGGCACGGGCTTTATCCACCCCGCCAACGCGCTCCAGCGGCGGCAGGGGCTGCTCCGGCGGGAAAAGCTCACCCCGCTCGTCCACCACTGCCACCAGACGCTGCCGCTCGGCCAGCGTCCGGGCGATGGTGCGCAGCAGGGTGGTCTTGCCGCTGCCGGGCTCTCCCACCACCAGCAGCCCGGTAAAATGCTGCTCCAACAGCTTGTCCAGCTCGGGCGGCAGGCAGATGGCGCAGCTGCGTGCGATCCGCAGGTTGAGCGAGGTGACCTTTTGCAGCGCAATGCTCTGCCCTTCCCTCTGCACGAACTGTCCCGCTACGCCCACACGGTTGCCGGCGGCAGTGGTCAGGTAGCCCTCGGCAAGCTCCCTTTCATGGGTGTGTACCGAGCCGTTGCAAAGGGTGTAGAAGATCTCCTCTATCTGCAGCGCATCCAGCCGCATTGCAGCCAATGCCGGTGGACAACCAGGCAAAACTGAAGCAGCGCATTGCCGTCCTTGTACGGTAAACGTGACCGCACAGCCTATACGCAGCCGCAGCTCCTGCACGCGCACTGCCGTTTGTGCAGGCAGCTGTGCCAGCGGTGCTGCCAGCCAAGCGGGAAGGGCTTTGACAGCCCGGTAATACTCGTCCACTTTGGTTTCTCCTTCCACGAAAGCTTTGTGCTAGCATTGTATGCGCTTTGCGCGTTCTTAGAACTGGGAACAATCAAACAAAAAAGCCCCTGCAACAGCGTTGCAGAAGCTTTTGAAATTATTTGTATTTTGACATTCGAAAGGTCACTTTAAGTCGTTTCCTGTTCTGCCGGGGCATCTTGCAGCATGGCAAGGAACTCCTGCTCGGTCAGCACCGGCACGCCCAGCGCCTGCGCTTTGGTCAGCTTGGAGCCCGCCGCCGCACCAGCCACCACATAGGCCGTTTTTTTGGAGACAGAGCCGCTGGCTTTGCCGCCGTTTTTCACGATCAATGCTTCGGCTTCGTTGCGGGAGAGGGTCTCCAGCGTACCGGTGACCACCAGCGTTTTGCCCGCCAGCTTGTCTCCCTTCGGTTCGCCATTCCACTGCATATTGACCCCGGCATCTGCCAAGCGGTGCACAAGGTCGGTGGTGCCTTCCTTAGCAAAGAATTCCACCACGCTCTGCGCCATCACGCCGCCAAAACCGTCGATCTGGCTGATCTGCTCTGCGGTGGCTTCCCGGATAGCTTGCAGCGTGCCGAAATGTTCTGCCAGCAGCGCGGCTGCCTTATCGCCGATGTTGCGGATGCCAAAACCGAACAAAAGCTTATCCAGATTGTTCTGCTTGGAGGCAGTAATAGCTTGCAGCAGATTGTCCGCGCTTTTCTCCTTGAATTTGTCCAGTTCCAGCAGCTGTTCCCGGGTCAGCGTGTAGATATCCGCTGCGGAATGCACCAGTTCCTTTTCCACCAATTGGGTGGCCACTGCCTCGCCCAGACCCTCGATATCCATAGCATCCCGGGAGGCAAAATGGATGATATTTCGCAGCGCCTGTGCCGGGCACTCCGGGTTCACACAGCGCAGGGCGGCTTCGTCCTCCAGATGCACCACCGGCGCACCGCAGGAGGGGCAGACCGTGGGCATGGTGTAGGGTTCAGCGTCCTCCGCATGATGGGTGACCCCGATGACCTCCGGGATGATATCGCCCGCCTTACGCACCTGAATGGTATCCCCGATGCACAGCCCGAACTGCCGGATAAAATCCTCGTTGTGGAGGGTGGCGCGGGCTACCGTGGTGCCTGCCAGAAATACCGGGTCAAAGCAGGCGGTGGGGGTGAGCACGCCGGTGCGTCCCACAGCTACCTCGATGCTGCGCAGGGTGGTCTCCTTGACCTCCGGCGGGTACTTGAAGGCGATGGCCCAGCGCGGGAATTTGTTGGTAGAACCCATCAACTCCCGCTGGGCAAAATCGTTCACCTTGATAACGGCACCGTCCATGTCAAAATCCAGTTTGGCACGGTTCTGGCCGATATTCTCGATCTCGGCAATGGCGTCCTCGATATCGTGCACCACATGGTAGCGCGGCGACACGGGCAGACCAAGGCTCTTGAGGTAATCCAGACTTTCGGAGTGCTTGGTCAGGGTTTTACCCCGGATCTGCTGCACATTGAACACAAAGATAGAAAGTCCCCGGCTGCCGGTGATACGGGCATCCTTCTGCCGCAGAGAACCGGCCGCTGCATTGCGGGGGTTTTTGAAGGGTGCAGCGCCCTGCAATTCCTGCTCGGCGCACAGGTGCTGAAAGGCCTTGTGCGGCATATACACCTCACCGCGCACCTCCAGAAACTCCGGTGCGTCTTTAAGGGTCTTGGGGATGCTGCGGATGGCACGCACATTTGCGGTAACATCCTCGCCCACCACGCCGTCACCACGGGTAGAGGCGCGGACAAGCTGCCCATTCTCGTACTCCAAGCTGCAGGAAAGACCGTCGATCTTAATTTCCACAACATATTCCGGCTCTACCCCGGCTTCGCGGACGCGGCGGTCAAAGTCCCGCAGTTCGTCGAAGGAAAACGCATCCAGCAGACTTTCCATCTTAACGGCATGGGTCACCTTGGGCAGCTTGCTACTGGCAGTGCCGCCCACCTTCTGGGTAGGTGATGCTGCTGTGATCAACTGAGGAAACTGCGCTTCCAGCTCCTTCAGCTCCCGCGTCAGGGCATCATATTCAAAATCTTCCAGCTCCGGTGCATCCTGATCGTAGTAAAGCCGGTTGTTTTTCTCAATCATTGCGCGCAGCTCTTCCACGCGCTTTTTAGCCTGTTCCAGTTCCAAGTATTCCACTCTCCCGCGATATGATTTTATTTTCTGCCTGCTGTGCTCAATGCAATCTACCGAGCACAGATCGACCCGGGCAGAAAACATTCTGATTCTATAAACTGTACTTCAGTATACCACATCCATGGATGGTCTGCAAAGTGTAAAATACAAATCGTATTTTTGAGTGTTCTCATGCATTGAAATCGATATCAGTGCAGGTTTTGCGTTGATTTCAAATCACCTGTTGAAGATACTAATCGTATATTACTCATATTTTGCAGCGATAATACGTCTTATTTTATAAGTTTTCTTTCCAATCTTTTTAGCAACTCTTCGCATTGCTTTTTCTGCGCAGGCACGAACAAAAACACCCCTCCCCGGCGCGGCAGCTCATGCCGTCCGGGAAAGGGGTGCGTTTTTTCGATTGTTTACAGCCTTACGTTCAGGTGACCGGGATCAGCAGCCGCTGTGCCTGCGGCAGGCTGGTAAGCTCTTCCTCCAGCTGGTTTGCCGCAAGGATCTGCGCCGGGGCTACATGGAACCGCCGAGCCACCGCAAACACCTCCTCCCCTGCCTGCGCGTAGTAGATGCGCAAGGCGATCTCGGGGTCGGTGTCGGGCAGCGTGTCACCAAGGGTGATACTGCCGATGACCGGGCTTGTGGCACAGCCTAAGATCGTGCCCTCTGCCCGGACTGTAATCGTTGCTTCCAGCGTACCGCCCGCACAGGTGCATTGCACGTTCTCAGTGCTGAGCCAGCATTCCGGCACAAGCATAGTTTTCTCCGGCGGTGTGATGGGCAGCGGGATATTGACCTCCAAGGTTTTCTCGTAACTTTCCAGCTCGCCGAGGGTATTTTCTGCAAGGGCTGTTACCACTGCTTTGGCGGTAAGCACCCAGCCCTCCCCTTTTTGGGCGGTCTGCTGCGGACCGTAGTGCACAAAGCAGGCCCGCAGCTGCGCCCCTGCATCCGGCAGCGGGCCGGAGCCTGTGGCGGTGGCGGTATCGTTCAGGGTGCAGAGCAGCTGCTCCGTGACAAGCGGCTGCGGTGTGAGCTCCGTTTCAAACCGGGTGGAAAAAGCATCCACCGCTACTTGCAGCTGATAGCTGCGCCATGCCCGCAGATGCAGCATGACGTTTGCCGTCAGCTGGGCAGCGGCGCTTTCTGCCTGTGACAGGGTAAACCCCACCGGCTCTGCCACACATAAGCAATGGCAGTCCTCGGTGATGCCCTCTAGATCTATCACCTGCTGGAAGGGCAGCGCCGCCGCCTGACTTTGCAGGGCAGTATCCCCTTCTGCCCGCCACGCGCACTGCACCCGCAACTCCCCCTTAACCACAGCCTTGCCGGCAAGCAGCTTTACCTCCCCTACACAGGCGTTGCCGGTAATGTCCAGTACAGCCGCCGGGGGCTTTGCAAAGACAAGCTCGCCCTCCAAGGTGACCAGCTTATCCAGCACGGCCACGCTGCGTACGCCTTGCAGTGTGCGCAGCTGCTGCTCGATACCGCCATCTGCCAGCGCCGTAATGACCTCGGTCTTGCACTGTGTGTGTACCGTGACCACCAGCCCATAGGCACCTCGCACCTCGATGCGGCGCGGGTCTGCCGCGCGGGTGTTGAGGTACTCTGTCTGCCCTTCCACCACGGCTGTCCATGCGGTAAAAGCCAGCTCCGGCAGTTCCAGCTGCCGGGTGAAGGGCAGCTTTTGCTCGGTCTGGCACAAGCCTTTTTCCGCTTCGCTCTGGTAAAACACTGTGCATCGCAGATAGCCCTCTAAGGTAAGTCTGCCCGGCTGCAGCTGCCGCTGCAGCACCACCGGGTGGACAAAGCACTTTACCAGTTTACCCACCGGCGGCAAATCGTCCGAAATGCGGATCTCGGTCTCCAGCGGAAGTTCTGCCTTTACGGTACAGCCCGCCCCGCCCTGCGGCAGCGTGTCCCGGAATATCTTCAGTTCCATGTGCAGTGCGCTCCTTTCCCTGTCCGTTTCCGTAAGAGTGTATGCGGCGGCAGGCGGCGGTATGCCGACAGCAAAAGACCGGTGTGTAGCAGCTGCCACACACCGGTCTTTTATGGATTCAGTTCTCTTTGCGGATGCCGAACAGCTTGCGCAGAATGCCGCACAGCGCTTTCGGGCTGCGAATGACCACTACCTGCATCTCCACCCCGCCTTTCGCTCATGTTTACCCCATTATAGCGTCTGACAGGCAAAAATGTTCCGGGAATGGTTCAATCCGCGATGGTCTCCACCACCACCAGCGCGCCCTGCCGGGTGCTGATGGTGATGCAGCTTGAACCTTCGGCGTACTCGTTGCTTACGCCCAGCGGATAGCCTGCTGTGAGTACAGCATCCTCCAGCTCGTAGAAGGAGCCTTTTTCATACACGCCCTCGGCGCGCCCCTCCATGGGGAAGGCCGAGAAGTAGAAAAACTCCTCCTTGGGATAGCAACGGCTCTCACCCGGCAGCACAAAGGTGATGCGGGAGCGCTCGTCCTGCAAGGCGGCACGGATGCCGCGCTGCTCAAGCCCAAGGCCGGTGCACAGGTTGGCAAGGGTGTGCTCTACCCGCCTGCCGCCCAGTGCACCCAGCAAAAGCACCTCGTCAAAGCCCTTTTGTGTAGCAAGCTTTGCAGCATACTCGGTATCGGTGTCGTCCTTGACGTGGGGCAACACAACGATATCGTCCGCATCCTGCTGCGGACAGGGAGCGGAATCAAAATCGCCTACAATGATATCCGGCTTGCAGCCCAGCCGTTCGCAGTTGCGGTAGCCCGCATCGCAGGCAATGATAAAATCATCGCTGCGCAGCAAGCGCTTAAGTTCCGGCTGCACCGGGCAGGCGGAAAGGATCACACAACGGGACATTTTATTCTTCCTTCCGTTTTACACTTTCGGGCGCTGCCAGTCTTTAACATCCTTTACCTCGTCGTACATGGCGCAGTAGCTGTCGTACCGGGTCTGGGAAAGCTTGCCCTCCGCCAGCGCAGCCCGCACAGCACAGCCTTTTTCGCTGCGGTGGGAGCAGCCGGTAAACTGGCACTGACCAAGATAAGGGCCAAATTCCGGGAAGGCGTGCTCCAGATTCTCCTTGGGGATGAACCCGGCACGATTCGCCTCCAGGCTGGCAAAGCCCGGGGTGTCGGCAATGCGTCCGCCGTAGGCTTCAAAGATGGTCACCTCACGGGTGGTGTGGCGGCCGCGTCCCAACTTCTGGCTGATGGCGCTGGTCTCACGGGCAGCGTCCGGCAGCAGCGCGTTCAACAGGGTGGATTTACCCACACCGGAGTTGCCGCAGAAAGCGCACAATCTGCCGTTGATCCACTGCTTTACTTCGTCCAGTCCCGCGCCGCTTTCATAGTCGATGCGGATAAACGGCAGGGCGGACTTTGCATAGGCGTTAGCCAGAAAATCCGCCTCGGCAAGATCGCTTTTGGTGCACACCACCACAGGCTGTACACCCTTATCCACCGCAATGGCGGAAAGCTTATCCAGCACCAGCGTACTGGGGTCACAGCTCTCAAAACGAAAATCGGCTGCACAGCTGCCATCTGGATGTGCCAGACGAACAGAATCATCCCTAAAATCACCTACACCACTAGAAGCAACCTCCTGCGGCAGTGTATCAAGTGAATATGTGCGATCCAGTCCTGCTTCCTCTGGATTTCCAGAAAAACCAACATCACTTCTAACAATAAGATCAGACAAATCCTCTGCACCAATACTGCTTCCATAATATAAATGAAGAAGCACTCCATTTTTATCAGCAAGCATCTGATAACTGGAATCCTTTGTCTGAAGGGTCATCAGTCGACCATTTGGGCTAATTTGAATTGCCATTTTTTTCTCTCCTCTCTCATCACACAATGCCAGCGAGCAGAAAATTGCTTCACTTGCATGGCTTTTTACAGCCACAGAATCTTCCTGCACTCCGGCATTGTTGTAGTGTTATTATTTTACTCTTTTACAGCGCCAATTACCATACCTGTTACAAAATATTTTTGCAAAAATGGGTAAATAATCAAAAGCGGAATTGTGGAAACCACAATCTTTGCTGCATTAAAGGAACGATTATTTAATGCAGATAATTGCTTTAACTGATCTGCATCAGTAATCTGCGTCAAGTCGACAGTCAGCTGCTGAATATAAGTCTGCAGCGGATACATGGATGCCTTGCTCATGTAAATCAGTCCTGAGAAATAATCATTCCAGTGATTTACAATTGCAAACAGGCCAACGGTTGCCAGTGCCGGAAGTGAAATCGGCAGATATACCTTTAATAAAACGGTGAGCGGACCGGCTCCATCAATTCTGGCTGCCTCATCAAGAGATTCTGGAACACCCTTAAAGAAATTGATTAACAAAATGACATTGAATACCGGAACGGCACCCGGAAGAACCAGTGACCAAATGGTATTGTTTAAGTGAAGCTTGCTGACTACCATGAACAGCGGAATAACACCACCATTAAATAACATTGCGAAGATGACAATCTTCATATAAATCTCTCTTGCACGGAAACGCTTCTTGCTCTTAGAAAGCGGATATGCCATAGAGATTGTAAAAAACATATTGATTAAAGTACCAATTACTACTCTCTTTACTGAAATCCAGAAAGAATGCCAAAACTGTGAATCGCCAAGCAGTTTGTTGTATGTAGTAATTGTAAAATCAACTGGCCACAGACCAACTTTATTTGCCGCAACTGCATCACTTCCACTTAAGGAGATCGCAACCATATTTAAAAGCGGCAGCAAGCAGCTAAGCGCAAATAAAAGAACCACGAGCCAGATTGCGATCTGAGAAATAATTTTTCCTGGTTTTGCTTTCATACGAACCTCCCTTTTAGAATATTCCTGAGCCAGTTGTTTTCTGTGCCAGCTTATTTGCACTAAGAATCAGTACAAAACTGATTACTGATTTTAACAAGCCAACCGCAGTACCAATGCTGTACTGACGCTCTACCATACCAATTCGATATACATATGTATCAATGATATCACCTGTTTCATATACAATTGGATTATACAGATTAAATACCTGATCGAAGCCTGCATTTAATATATTTCCAAGATTCAGTGCTGTCATTAACACAACAGTTGGCAGAAGCGCCGGAACAGTGATATTTAGAATCTGCTTAAATCGATTAGCACCATCAATAGATGCAGCCTCAAAAAGTCCTGGATCAATTCCTGTTAAGGCTGCCAGATATACAACAGAATTGTAACCAAATTCCTTCCAGACATCTGTTCCTACGATCACAGTACGAAACCACTTATTATCAGCAAGGAAATAAATAGGATTGCCGCCAAATGCACTGATTACTGCATTGATTGGTCCATCTAATGAAAACATGTTCGTTACAACAGTTGCCAAAACAACCCATGATAAAAAGTGTGGCAGATAGACAACAGTCTGGAAAATCTTTTTGCAGACATTGACACGAATCTCGTTTAGTAAAATTGCAAAAGTAACTGGAACAAAAATATTAACAACCAGCTTTGAGAATGCAATGATTAATGTATTCATGAAAACCTGTTTGCTGTCTGGCAGGCTGAAGATGAACTGAAAATTGCTAAGACCAACCCATTTTGATTTCAAAAGACCTTTGGCCGGAACATAATTTTCAAATGCCATCAGCGATCCCACTAACGGTGCAAACACGAAAATAATTAAGATAATCATTCCCGGAAGAATCATTAAATTCAGCGTAAGCTCTTCTCTTCCCAGGCGTTTCTTTTTCTTATTTGCTGCCTGACTCATGAATTTCCTCCTTTTTCAAAAGCCGGAGCCAAACATCATTTTGACCCCGGCATTTTTTATTTTTTATTGATTGGATCAGATTGATTTGTCTAATCCCAAAAACTTTGCAGTTTTTACATTGTTACAACTTGCAATTTTCTCTGAATTACTTCTGAATTGCCTCGTTTACTTCCTCTGTGATCATTTCACCGCCTGCATTGTTCCAATCGGATACGAACTTATCAAATGCATCGATGCTTTCCTCACCAACGATGATCTTCAAAACAGTCTGCATCTCGATCTTCTCTAAGGATGCCCAACGGATTGCCATAGACTCAGTGGTCTCATAGAATGCCGGGGTGACAAAGTCTGCCGGGTTTTCGATCATACGGGACATGGATACGATTCTGGACATATACTGAGAATAGTCAGAGGAATCTGCCTTCTTACCCTCTTTTTCAGCTGCCAGATAGTTCTGTGCAGACTGATAGTAGCTTAATTCATCTGATGTTAAAGTATCTACCTTTGACTCATCATCCATTGCAGCAAGTACATGCTCTGTCATCAGCTGTGCATTATTACCCGGCTGAACCTCACAGTAAAGCGGCCAGTTGAAGTATGCAAGCGGCTGATTTTCACGAATCTCCAAAGATGCATCGCTTGTATCCTGCTTGGAGTACTCTGCATTTACATTAACAATCTTCATTGCGATTTCCGGATGCTCATAGCCCTTTCTAACTGCAACAAAACCTGCATAAGACTGTGTATTGATTGCCTGAATCTTTCCATCCTCTCCTACTGGTGCTGATACATTGATCCACTCAGCGTCATCAGTTGCGTAGCTTGATGTAAGTGCTGTATTAAATGGTGCCCACCACGGTCCGATAAACGCGCCGCACTTTCCGCTAGAGATCAGTGCTACAATGTCATCATTTGTTCTTGTTGTAAACTGCTGATCAATCAATCCTTCTGTATACCAGCTGTTTAACAGTGTAAGCGCATCCTTCATCTCTTCCTGAACTGAACCATATACAGCTGTTCCATCCTCTGCAGTAATCCAGATGCTTGGATATGCACCAAATGCAGTGAAAATATTATCAATTCCAAATGTGTTATTAGGATATTCGCCATATACGTCAGAACGCATTGCAAGACCGATGGTATCAGCCTCTCCATCTCCATCTGGATCATCATTGATAAATGCACGAAGCATATCAGCAACTTCATCCATTGTGGAAGGCTCTTCAAGACCAAGCTTATCAAGCCAATCCTTTCTCACCCACAGAAAATCCTGTCCATCACTTAACTGCGTCTTTGGAATTGCCATAATCTTTCCACCGGTTCCCCGTACTCGATCCATCTGATCTGCCCTATAATAAG
>OGXW01003592.1_pt1 | contig 10131 bp, 6 predicted proteins | sample 1576341 | NCBI WGS metagenome assembly OGXW01 (sample SAMEA3541592, study PRJEB24748) | human gut metagenome | biome: human gut; feature: human-associated habitat; material: faeces | place: China | collected 2012
TGCACCGGCAGCCTGAACGCAAACCCCAACAATAACTGTGCCGAGATCATCCGCATGCAACTTATGATTGGAAAAACCGCTATATGGCAGAATTCAATATTGGATATAATGGCTCCGAGAATTATGCACCCGGCAAACGCTTTGGTACTTTTCCGGCCGGTTCTTTTGGTTGGATTGTTAGTGAGGAAAAATTCTGGAAACCTATAAAATCAGTAGTAAGTTTCTTGAAATTTCGTTATACAATCGGTCTAGTTGGTAATGATAGTTTTGACGGGAACAAACAACGTTTCCTCTATATGTCTGACCCTTATGTAGTTAATAATTCTTCTTTAATTAACCGTGATGGTCATGGTTTTTTGTTTGGTATCAATAATTCCACAGTAAGTCCTGCAGCTTATGAAAATGGAAAGAATAACCAAGATATTACATGGGAAAAAGCGTTGAAAACCAATTTGGGTGTAGATGCTAATTTCCTTAATGACCGTTTACGCACTTCATTTGATTATTATCATGAAAAACGTACAGACATTATGTTGAGTGACGGTACGGCTCCTTCTGTATTAGGATTTACTCCTCCATTAGCTAATCTTGGGGAAATGAGAAGCTGGGGTTGGGAAATCACTTTAAAATGGAATGATCAAATAGGTGACAATTTCAGGTATAACGTAGGATTGAATTTGATGTACAATCAAAATCGGGTGGTAGAGAGAAAAGAAGCAAAGTATATGTATCAAAAAGGACGTCGTCTTGGTTCACGCAGCCAATATAAATTCTTTGAATATTATAATTCGGAAACAACCCCTGCTCATTACAAAGAAGTATATGGTACGGATATGCCAGAACAATTAGTCAGTGATTTAAAAAATGGTGATTGTGTATATGTCGATTTAAATAACGATGGTAAAATAGATTCTAACGATATGTCACGTCAATTTGGTTTCACAGATGATCCGGAATACATGGCCGGTCTTAATATGGGATTCAGCTGGAAGGGATTTGATGTTTCAATGCAATGGACTGCCGCATGGAATGTAAGCCGCAGTATATCAAGCGTATTCCGCCAACCTTTTACAGACCGTACAAACTCAGATCAAGGAGGTTTGTTGGAATATATGTTAGACCATACATGGACTCCAGAGAATCCGAATCCAAATGCGGAATATCCGCGTGCGACATTTATCAACGATACCAATAACTATGCGGAATCAACTTTGTGGGAGAAAGATGCTAAGTATCTTCGTTTGAAAAATCTGCAAATTGCTTATAATTTCAATCTTCCGTTTATGAAAAAACTGAAACTGAATACTATGCACCACAATGGTCAATGTCGTATCGATATTATCCGGATCAAATATATCCTCACTCTCCGCGAAATCTACAGAAAAGTCTGGATTACCCTCGATCATAGCCCAATCCGTGTTATTCCATGCCGGGGCTGTCTTCGTAAGATTCTTACTGCATCTATACTTGCATCCATTGTACCATACATCGGATGTTTCATATATCCCGGTGCTCGGATTCTCGGCCTCACAATAATAAAGCTGCCCCTCTTCCCATTTGCCCCGATCCACATAAGTGACAATCGGTTTTCCGGTCCATCGATTCAGTCTTATTATGTCCATGGTGACAATGCCCGGTATATACATATAATCGAGATTGTCCTTAATCGGCAAAGGATTCCCATTATCATCTAGGATCTCCCGCACAAATTCCGGCAAAGATCCAAAGGTAGCTCCATAATTGGCGTTATCGAGGATCGGCTTTGTCACATCTCTGAGCTTGACGATTCTGCCCTCTGTGCTTGACAGATATATGCAGCTCTGTCTCTTTGTGTCGGTCTGATTACCCCATCGGGCGATCTTCATCATTTCACATGGAGGATAGTTTTTCCCAGATGGCACATCCTCATCCGGGTACATTACAACCTCGATATAATTGTTCGTAGGATTAACACTATTGACACGAAACCATGATACATAGTATTTTCCGCTTCCGGTGGCCAAAGTATTAATAATACCTTTCAGCACATTATTCTCGGCTTGCCCTGTGAAATATCCATCCCATTTACTTTTGAGATGGAGACCATAACAACCATCCCCGAGATCATCGATGCTCTCGATGGTGTCCGCTTCGGTGAGCAATTGGTCTCCCTCAATCGCTGAGAGGCGATTAATGATGAGCTCCACGCACTCAAAATAACTGCGCACTCTCAGGCTTTCAACCTCCATGTTACCTTTGGCATCAACACCCGCACCTTTTCCCGCATATAAGGATTTGACAAATTCTCCAAAATGAGCTCCATCCTTGAATACTGAGAGGGCTATTGATGTCAATCCCTGCTTGAATGTTATATGCCCCTCCGCAATATCGGCCGCAACCTTACTGAGGAATTTATCGAATATCGGGCTTTCTGCATCGAGATCATAGGCTTTATCAGCAAATTTGGATCTATCAGCCAATCCTGCTTTTTCCGCATACTGCGCCTGTTCTGCAAATGTGGCTTTGTCGGCTTTTGCCGCATGCTTCGCCTCATCGACAATCCCCTCAATATATCCGGAGGCGGATCCTCCTGAGTAGGATCCCCCGCCACTATTGCCCTTTGGCTTTCCTATTTGCTTAATCTCAATCATTTCCTATCTCTTTAATCGTTAACTCAGCAGATCCCTCCATGAGATTTCTGCCGATACCTTGAATATAAAATTCCCGATTCATGGCCAGATGCCTGTAATGAGTGAACAGATCGATAGATCCATTATCCTTAATGCTCTGAACCATTAACACCCTTGGCTTGTGATATTCCCGGTAATAACTATCCACATACAGATGTTCTGCCTTATCCTGTACCTTGGCATTATAATCATATATCGAGAGAATACCATCGCCTGTTTGATTATTGAGCAAAGTCGAGAGTTTCACGCCATTGCTAACACCCAATTTTTGGCATTCCGATGATGTCAAAGCGCTGCTGATCTTAAACTCCAAATCGTCTTTTCGGTTAACGAATGATTCTTTCGTGTCACTCATGTAAATCACATCATTATCATCGTTGTTGTTATTGATCAGACCATTGTCACTATATACCTTGACTTCAAAAGACTTTAGCATGATACTGCTTACATGGGCCAATAATGGAATTTCGTTGGTTCCCCATTTGGTATGTCTCCAAAATGATGGATGCCTACGAGTGATTTCACCCCATACGGTATTGACAGGGCCCAATATCATGAATTGTACTCGTCCGCTCACCTTATCAGCCTTTCTGATTGGTATGGCTATTCCCTCGGCATCAATACCAATTTTATAATCATGGTTACCCTGCAAAGAATATTCTGTTCCGATTAGCTTATCTCCGATTTTAGGGTCGAAACCAATATTGAAACATTGCTGATAATATTCCTCATCGCTCGCACATGACTCCCTAGGCTTATAATCACGCCAGACAAAATCCTGAGGCCAACCATTGCCCGTATATGGCACACCTGTGCCCAAGTCATTATCCGGAGTCTTCTCCACAACACATTTGCCACCGATAATCAGCATACAGGCCAACACCGCAACCTTGGAGATCTTATCCGAGCTCTCACCATAGGCGCTGTACTTATACTCATATTCCTGTGGTCCCTCGCCGGAGTAGGGGATGAAACCATATTGGGTATTAGGATCATAGATCTCCTCTGTGTTCGGTCTTTCTGCTCTCCAATACTTTCGAGTGTAATACCGTCCATCTCCGTTATTTCGACTCGAGACAGTTTGATGCCATACATATACCGTATTGGGCTTACCAATTTCAAGAGGAGATGCCCATTTTTTCGTATTAAGGGCAAAATATGTATTTGTCATTTTCATCGTTGGATTCAGAATGACCTTGCCCGACAATACGATATAATTGGTTGTCTCATTATCCGATGGAGAGAAGACACCTCCAACCTTATTCCCGGTATATACGGCATAAGGGATTTTGGCCTTGATCGCCGTCTCACTCGGGTATGTCTTGCTCTCGTCATTATCGATTCCGTTGCCATTAACACTTATGACCAGATAATTGCTCATATCCACCTTAGACACCGGGGCATTATCATCCTTTGCAGATTCGATCTTGATCTTACCCATTGAGAAGATAGCCCCACCCAGATGATTGGCCAGATAGTTTGGGAGGGCTTGCTGATTCAGTCCCTCGGCGGCATATTTGGAGATGAGATCTGTGGATCCTAGGGATCCGACCGGAAAACTCCATTGGCTATTTCTCATAACTTGGAGGAACCAATTAGTAACGGATCCAGCTCCATAGTCTGTATTGGCCTCATGGGTCATAGCATAAAATGCGTTATACGCACTTTTGCCCTCTCCATCTGCTGCATACTCTGTGCAATATTTCTGCATATTAGCATAAGGAGACGCTAAAAGATCATCATCCAATGGGCTTTCAATAATGCTATCCACATCCTCAATCTTGCAAGTGAGCAATAATTGATTGTACACATCTCCAATACTGATTGTGGTGTCCGTTCCATATACATTAGCATTGGAGAAATCTACAATTCGATAGGATTCCGCGGCATTGGCCTTTTTCTTCTTAAGATCATACCAGATGATGGCCTCTCCAGATTTCACCGTTTCCCATGAGAAGAGATAAAACTTGAAACCGTCTTGGGCAATATGGAGATTAAGATATTTGATACATTCCTCCATAACAGCATCCTGTTGCCACACATCATCCTCCTCATCACCCAAAAACAATAACTCCGATATTGATAGCTGAGATAATACCGAATATCTGTTGCCCGCTTTGCTGTCAATGGCTTTGCTACCATCATACAAATAGCTAACTGCGCCTGTACCCAGAATATCGAGAGTGGATGTAATACCATCTAGGATCTCTATAATAATGTCGTAGATACTGCGCTGCTGCGCCTCATTCTTAACAATCGCATAGATCACACCTAGTGATCCAATATTCTTGTATTTGGAGTATTGCAAAGCACTCAATACATCGATACAATTAAGCTCGACCTCATCCAAATACTGAACGAATGACTGAGAAAATGTCTGCGGCTCAATGAACCCTGCAAACACACATCTTTCACCCTGATACACATTCACGATTGCATCCCGGCATGATGAGCAGAAAAATTCCGGGATGTACTCACGGCAAAGCAATCGGATTTTCGCACTACTACGTAGCAGATGATCGAATGTATCATTCACCTCATTGGAGATCTCAACAGGATCATCCGCAAACAATACATTCTCAATTCCAATCTCGATTTCTTTGGTACGGTCATTATTTGTCACGACGTGAACCGTGATAATGTCATTAACCTCATTTATGAATTTGCCGTGTATGTACATAACCTAGAATTTAAAATTTCTTTCCACTTTTACCCGCCACCTTTTCCTCATTACGAATGAACTCTACCATTTTCCGGAATTTCGGATTCATGCTAATATCCACATTCACAACAGGAGGCTGCAATGAATTTGCGAGCCCGCCCATATCATAGATAACAGGCTGAATAGATCTATCAGAAAACGATGGCATCTGATAATTTGACCCATTGACCATATTAAACAGCCGAGTCTGCTGAAACTTATTAAGGATCATTTCTCCGCTGTTCACTCTAGCGAATTTCCTATCACCCGAAACCGATGTGCCGCCAATAACACCGCCTGTGGCAAAGCCCTGAGCAGATTTGACGGTGGAGATCATAGATACCAACTGAGCCAATCCTGTGGCTGCAAAAGCCACCCATGCCCATGGTCCCATGGATGCCGCCTGTGTGGTGGCCGTAGCATAGCCCGCTGTCATGGTGGCTATCGCCTGTGCCAATGTGCCCGCTATATTGAGCTCTGGAACCTCGATGGCCTCACCCAGACCGGATAGGCTGCTGCCCATGGCCGATATTGCATCACAGGCTCCCTGCATCTTAGTTTTTGCCTTATCAATGTCCTCCGTCTGCACATCGATCGTAACAGGCTTAAGCCCCAACTTATCTAACTCGGCATTGATCTCTCTGAGATCCTGTAGAGCTTGATCCTTGCCGATCAATCCGATCTCATAATCAGATTGAATGCGACCCGCTTTTGCCTGAGCATTTGAATGACTCTGCCTCTTATCATCATCGCTGCCCGCTTTGATATATGTAGGCTCGGCAATGGCGGCAATAGTAACTTTGCCCTTGGTTGCCTCATCGATCTTTGCCTGTATGTCTCTAACCTTTGCCATGGCCTCGACCTTGGCATCTACAGTAACTGCATTATCGAAACCTTTCTGAGCCGTTTGCAGCTCGTCCTGTAACTGCTCTAGGGCGGTCTTAACAACCTCCTTATCTGGTTTCTCAACACCGATTCTAATCTTAAGATCCTTAAATTTAGCCTCGATGTCCTCATATTGCTTTTGCAGATCCTTGACCAGACTCTCATCACCTGTGGCATTGATCTTCTTTCTCAGATCATCTAATTTCTTCTGATACCAATCAATACTATTCTCAACAGCCTCTTTTTCCTCGACCTTTCCGGTTTTTGTTGGGGTGACTTTGCCACCTCCGGATCCCTCGCCCGGCATTGTGGAGGAATAACCATTGAATTGCTTATAAGATGTGCCCGCATTTTGTCTAGCGAGGGCCTCCATCCGTTTCTTGGCATTCTGCTCTTGACGATACAATGCTGTAGCCTGTTTCGAAACAATATCCCTCTGACTTGTACCCTTGATTTCAACGTCCTGATACGTTGGGATGATCTTTCCGTCTCCGGCATCAATCTGCCCAACTGCCTTGCGCCGCGTCTTGTTTTTAGTGCTAAACTTTTTAGTCTTGCCATTGGCATCATGAGTGAGATCATATCGCTTCTGCTGTAGATCCGCTGCCTGATTAGCTAGGCTACGGATTCGGATCTCATTGATCATCTGATTGCAGTAGGCCTTGCTGTTGCCTGTCAATGCCGTGTACCATTGAGCCACCGTAGAATAATACCCCATAGCCTCACCATAGGTGCTATTCATCTCAGATACCAATTTCTTCTCCTCGGCCTTGCTTCCCTTAAAGTCCTTGAGTTTAGAGATGTTCATATCGAGGGCGGTCTGCACTTCATAGATCTGTTTAGCCTCCCGCGCTCTCGCTGCTTTAGCTGATTCCTCCGCGGCTGATAATGCTTTCATCCCTGCCGCTGCATCATCCGATGATGAGGAGAGAGAAGAGATCACTTCTGTTAGTGCATAGAGAGCTATACCTACGCCTGTAGATATTAATAATCCCTTGACTGCCGCCCGCAATGCCTTAACTGCGAATGCCGCTGTGGTTGCACCTACGGCTGTTCCTGTTAGATGCGCCCGGAGTAATCTCAGCGAGGCTGAGGCTACAAGTGAGGCAGTTCTGAGTCCGGTAATGGTTCTCGACAACAGACCAACTACGATCTTAGAATTAGCGAAAACTAGCACCGCTCCCTGCATTGCCTTGCCTAGTTTGATAACGGATCCTGTGAGAGTCGTAGTCTGGGCAATAAACGAAACGAATGGCAATCCCTGCTGAACGATCTCACCGATCTTTAGCTTGACGGCGGCAAATCTCTGCTCTAGATGCTTCATCTGTCCGGCATCCGTCTTGCCCAATTCGGCATTCATATCGCCCACATTGTCTTTAATGATCTGGGCTAACATAGCGGCTCGTTGGCTCTCCGTACCATACTCCATAATCTGTTTCTGGGATTCCGTGAAAGTAATACCAACACGCTTAAGCGCCGATGTCTGTCCCATCATCGCCTTGCCCATCAGGTTCGCTACGGCGCGACCATCTTCCTCTGAGGCGTTCAATCCCTTTTGCTGTGCGATCAGATTGTTCATCGCCGGGATCAATGTCTCTAGACTTCGTTTCTCATAGAGGAACGTTGCTATCTGTTGGGCTCCTGTCTTCTGAACGACACCGCCGACAACTCCGAGCTTAGACTGAGCGCTGATCACGGCATTGATGCTCTTAACATCATCCTCCGTGGCGTTCATTCTCTGCTTCATCACAGTAGTGAGCTGTGTGTTCGCCTGTTGCACGGCATTGTATGATGTAGTAAGACCCTGCATCACGCCCTGCAATGAAACTACGGCATCAGATACGTTCTGGAACACAGCAATAGCTTGGTTGACACTAATCAGTCCATCACGTAATTTGGCGGCTGAACTTTTAGAGTCATCCATCGCCTTTCTCAGTTTGCCTACGTCTGTAGTAACAACCCCGAGCTGCTCCTTTCCATCAATCGTTAACTTAATGTTAAATTTTATCTCTTTAGCCATATTTTCACATAAGTAAGTAACTAAATTAAAATATTATTTGTATCTTTGCAGTAGATATAAAACCCTTATCGTATGAAAGTATATTGGAGCAAAACAGCCGTATTGGGATTTATGTTTTTTACAATATCCCTCATTCTGGTTCTATCCTTTAAAGATAGTCTCAGCCACCCATCTATTGGCATCTATCTGAGTCTGTTCGGCATCTTTCTCTCCGGGATATATGCCGCTCTGCCAAAGATTGAACCCGCAAAGTCAAAGAAAGAAAAGGAGAAAAAAGAGATCAGCGATCTCTATGCTTTCTCTATGCTTTTCTGTTTACTGATTAGTGCCCTTAGCCTCGCTGTCGGCATCATCAGTACAATCCTCGGTAATATGGAGATCAATTATATCTGTGCAGCCATATTCGGCGTATCTTTCACCGCATTCCTTTACGGATCATGGTGGAAAATAACTAACATAGCCTCCAAAGCCAATTGGAGCGAATGGGGATGGATCTAGGATCCCTCCAACTTCTTGCACCATTTTTCAAACACTTCCAAATGTTCTTTCTTGGATAACTGCTTTTTCTTCGCTGTTGCCCCTGTATTGGATTCCCATGGGAACCTAAAAAGATCCTGTGGCTTAAGTGCTTTTTTGGAGTAAGGAGCCACACAATATAACGCTAACATTCGTGTCTGCTCCCATACTTCTTGATGCTCAGTTTCCATCTTTTTGCAATACGCCGAATAGATGTGCCCAAATTCCTCTGGGGACAATCGGCAAAAATCGTCATAAGACAGACCAATCTCACCTATGGCGATCCCCAAGATTTCATAAATGCCTAACTTTTTTTTTCAGCATCAGCCTCGGCATCATTCCCAGGATCTTCACCCGGTCCCTCGCTGATAGCTTCCGACCATTGCATCATGTCCTCCGGAGAAATATTATCTGCAAAGCTCATCAGATCCATATCGAACTCGATACCATCCACCTTACAAGCGGATGCCACACAACAGAAGAGATACGTACACATCTCCGACAGATTTTCACCTGCCTCTGTCACTTCTTTACCTGTCAACTTCTTGAAACGGAGCATAGCCCCCATAGAAGACCTACAAGGGTATGCCTTACCGTTGACAAGAATGTTGATAACACCATTTTTTTCTGGCATAACAACTACATTTAAAAACTTAAACCTTAATTATGGAACTAACAAAGAAAAACTTTCTATTCGCCCTCATGTGCGGCCTCCGATGTAGTGGCCTTACCCGGATAGGTAGTAGGCTCACCATCGTTCTCCAATGTACCGCTGTATGTAACATCGTCATTGGCCGGAGCTTGCTTTTCGAGAGAGGCGATCACGAATTTACCGACAATCGACGGTGTGGCATCGCCCTCTCGCTCGAAAGCCTTAACATCGATGCTGTCACCCTTGCCCCACATTGGAGCGATCTCTGCATGTCCGTTCTCTGTCTCGTCATAGAAACAAAGACCCTCAAAGCTGATAGAGATAGACAGACCTGTGACCGTCTTACCTTTCCATTTGCCCGCGCTCTTCTTAGCTGTAGATACGGGCTTAACAGCATGCTCTTTGGTCTCACTATTATAAGTGACCGAGTGACTCGTACAATGGCCGACACATTTTTCACCGACCATCAGGAGCAAATCACTACCATTCACATAACCTTTACTCATATTTCTAAACCTTAATTGTGAATACTAATTGTTGAACATAAGCATCATCCTCATACCCCTCCTCACTTCCGGTTAAATAGCAACTGACGATTCTCTGATCACCCTTAACACCTTTCTTGGTCTCTAGGGCCCCACGCTGGCGGATATTGCCGCCGCAAAGGCCGGCATCATCAAACCGGGCT
>OGXW01003593.1_pt1 | contig 10130 bp, 10 predicted proteins | sample 1576341 | NCBI WGS metagenome assembly OGXW01 (sample SAMEA3541592, study PRJEB24748) | human gut metagenome | biome: human gut; feature: human-associated habitat; material: faeces | place: China | collected 2012
CCTTCATCAGGCTGACCAGCGGCGAGACCACGATGGTGATGCCCGGCAGCAGCAGCGCGGGCACCTGGTAGCAGATGGACTTGCCCGCACCGGTGGGCATCACGGCCAAAACGTCCTGCCCGGCCAGCAGCCGGGAGACGATCTCTTCCTGACCGGGGCGGAAGCCATCATAGCCGAACACTTTTTTTAGAATCGAATGCGGGTTTTCCATGCGTTCCTCCGTTATACTCTATGAGAGCTGCCTTCGCAGCCCTCTCAGTATACCACAAAACGGCCGGTTTCGCAGGGGGATGGCCTCGTTTTTTTGCCGGAATGCGCGAAATAACAAACGGATTTTTTCCAATGGATAGCTTTTCAGGCGCGAAAATGATATAATAAGAACACATATCTCCATCCCGGCCAATGCTGTGCCGGATCTGATGAAAAAAGGAGTATTTCAACCTATGCAGAAATTGATCACCTTTGCCGTCCCGTGCTACAACTCGGCGGCCTATATGCGCCACTGCATCGAGACCCTGCTCTCCGCCGGGGAGCAGGCCGAGATCATCCTGGTGGACGACGGTTCCGTCAAGGACGAGACCCCGGCCATCTGCGATGAATATGCCGCCCAATACCCCACCATCGTCAAGGCCATCCATCAGGAGAACGGCGGCCACGGCGAGGGCGTGAATCAGGGCATCCGGAACGCCACCGGCCTGTATTACAAGGTCGTGGACAGCGACGACTGGCTGGACACCGCCGCCCTGAAAACCGTGCTTGCCAAGCTGCAGACTCTTGTGGCCCGCGGCACCGCCCCCGACCTGATGATCTGCAACTACGTCTACGAGCATGTGGAGGACAACACCACCCACACCGTGCGCTACACCAACGTCTTCCCGGAGAACCGCCTGTTCAGCTGGATGCACGTGGGCCACTTCCGCCCGGACCAGAACCTGCTGATGCACTCGGTCATCTACCGCACCCAGGTCCTGCGGGACTGCGGCATGGTGCTGCCCAAGCACACCTTCTACGTGGACAACATCTTCGTCTACCAGCCGCTGCCCTACGTCAAGAGCATGTATTACATGGATCTTGACCTCTACCGCTACTTCATCGGCCGCTCGGACCAGAGCGTGAACGAGAGCGTCATGGTCAAGCGGGTGGATCAGCAGCTGCGCGTGACCCGGCACATGATCGACTGCCAGGACCTCGACGCCCTCAGGAACGAAAAGCGCCTGCGCGCCTATATGCTGCACTACCTTTCCACGATGATGGCCGTCAGCGACATCTTCCTGCTGCTGGACGGCAGCGCCGAGGCGCAGGCCAAGAAGGCCGGCCTGTGGAAGTATCTCAAGGAGAACACCAAACCCGATGTCTACCGTGCCATCCGCTACGGTTTCGGCGGCATCACCAACCTGAACTTCCCCAAGGGCGACGCCATCGTGGTGGGCGGTTACCGTATCGCACAGAAGATCTTCAAATTCAATTGAAACCATTCTTGTTGCTTTTTTTGCACAAATGTTTCCAAAGCCGGACTGCTGTCGTTTTCAGCAGCCCGGTTTTTGCTTGTATCCCAGCACGTTAAGAAAACTTCAGATTTGAAGAAGATGAACTGTTGTTGCTTTTTTGCTTACAATGGAGTATAATTTTTAGGCATCATTTCAACACGCAGCGCCCGGCGGCCCGGCATCCGCCCTGCTTGCAGCACATTCAAAGGGAGGATCGGGGAGCCGAACGGTAAAACGCGCTCCCGCATTGAACATGGAACAATTACTCATCTGTCTGTCCCTCGCATTGATCGCGGGGCTTCTGATGTCCCGGCTGGCCAAGGCCGCCCACCTGCCCGCCGTGACGTCGTATCTGGTGGCGGGCCTGCTGCTGGGGCCTTTCTTTCTGGGGCGGCTCGGCCTGAGCGGCTGGGGCATCGGCTTCGGGAGCCTGGCCCAGGTGGAGAGCTACGGCCTCATCACCCAGGTGGCGCTGGGCTTCATTGCCTTCGTCATCGGCAACGAATTTCGTCTGACCACGCTGGAAAGCATGGGCCGGCAGGCCATCACGGTCGGCATCCTGCAGGCCGTCGTCACCACCGCGCTGGTGGATCTCGCACTGGTCGTCCTGCACCTGCTCCGCCCGGATATCATCTCCATGGCCTCGGCCATCACGCTGGGTGCGATCGCAGCGGCCACGGCCCCGGCCGCGACCCTGATGGTCGTCAAGCAGTACAAGGCCAACGGCCCGCTGACCCACCTGCTGCTGATGGTCGTCGCCATCGACGACGCTGTCGGCCTCGTCCTCTTCTCTGCCTCTTTCGGCGTGGCGAACGCGCTGGAACAGGGCCGCATCGACCCTCTCGGCGTCATCGTGGAGCCGCTGGTGGAGATCGTCCTCTCGCTGGGTCTGGGCGCGCTGGCCGGTTTCGTGCTCAACCAGCTGGAGATCTACTTCCACTCCCGCTCCAAGCGCATGAGCCTTTCGGTGGCTTTCGTTCTGCTGACGGTCGGCCTCTCCATGGTCACCTTCCAGATCGGGCCGGTGCACTGCGGCTTCTCGCTGCTGCTGGTCTGCATGATGACCGGCACCGTCTTCTGCAACATCTGCCCCACCTCCGATGAGCTGATGGACCGTCTGGACCGCTGGGTCTCGCCGGTCAACATCCTGTTCTTCGTGCTCAGCGGTGCCGAGCTGGATCTGAACATCCTCTCAAACCCGCTGGTGCTCCTCATCGGCGTGGTGTACATCGCATCCCGTTCGCTGGGCAAGATCTCCGGCTCTTACATCAGCTGCCGCGCCACCCGCTGCAGCGACAACATCCAGAAGTATCTCGGCATCACCCTGCTGCCCCAGGCCGGCGTTGCACTGGGCATGGCGGCCGAAGCCGCCGAGCTCTCCGACGGCCACATGGTGCGGAACGTCGTGCTCTTCTCGGTGCTCGTATATGAGCTGGTCGGCCCGACCCTGACCAAGATCAGCCTGACCGCGGCGGGTGAGATCGAACCGGAAGGCCGCACCAGCGCCCGCACGGCCAACAAACCCGAAGCTCCGGTCACACTGGACTGACAAACTGGACAAACAAAAAGACCTCTCCGAACACAGCCGGAGAGGTCTTTTTTCAGTAATCCGTTTGACAGCCGAGCAGGAACTTCATGTACGCGAAGGTCCGCTCCTGGCCGAGGTCGCGCACCATTTTCAGCAGCTTTTCGAGCAGGGCGCGGGTCTCCGGGTGGAGCATATAGTGGCCCTTGCTGCGGTCGTAATATTCCCACGGCGAGGCGTCGGTGTACCGGTCGCCCAGATAGATCCGGCTGGCCGCGACCCGGTCGCAGACCATCTCGCAGACATAGCGCAGGGGCATCTTCATGCCCGCCATGCCGGATTTGTTGGTGCTGTAATCGATCCAGTATTCCAGATGGTGCTTGTTGCGGCCCTTGTGGTGGAGCCACGCCGAGGAGTAGCCTCTGGCCTCCCGCTCGGCCTCATTGGGGCTGTGGTCGCCCTGATAGTAGATGCAGCCGGGGATGAACTCCGTGGGGCTGTATTTGCTCAGGTCGTGGGCCAGGCCCTGTTCGTACAGACCGCATTCAAAGCAGTATTTCATCACCAGCAGCTTGTGCCGGGTGATGGTCTCAAAATGGCCTTTGATGTTCATGCGTCGCCTCCGCGAAAACGTACTGTCACCGTTCCCTCTTTCAGCCGCCGCAGATCATCGCTCTCCGAGAAATCCTCCCGGTCGCGGGTCAGATTGGGGTTGTAGTAGGGGTCGTCCAGGATATCCTCTTTGCCGTGGATGGCATAGAGCCGCTGCTGTTCCGCCGCGAACCGCGCCGCCTTGGCCGGGTCTTTCTCGTCGCCGCCGCGGCTCTTGCTCTCGTAGTGGACCAGCTGTGCATAGGGCGTCCAGGCGATGCGGTAGCCCGCATCCCGCACCCGCAGGCAGAAGTCCACATCGTTGAACGCCACCGCGAACTGCTCATCCAGCCCGCCCACTTCGTCGTAGACGCTGGCCCGGACCAGCAGGCAGGCCCCCGTCACGGCGGAGAAGTCCTGCACGGTGGCGGTGCGGAACAGGTAGCCGCTGCCGCCCTTCTGCTTATACTTGTGGCTGTGGCCCGCGTAGCCGCCCAGACCCGTGATGACGCCCGCATGCTGCAGCGTATCGTCCGGATAATAGAGCATGGCACCGCAGATGGCGGCACCGCCCTTGTGGGCGCACTGCCGCAGCAGTTCGGTGAGCCAGTCTCCGTTCAGGACTTCCACGTCGTTGTTGAGCAGCAGCAGGTACTCACCCGCAGCCGCTTTCCGGCCGAAGTTGTTGATGCCGGAGAAGTTGAAGCCCTGTTCCGGGTAGGTGACGACCCGCAGGCCGTCGTACCGCCGCTTTGCCGCTTCGTAGTAGGCGAAGGTCGCCGGATCGGTGGAGTTGTTCTCGATGACGATGACCTCGTAGTTGTCCCACGTCGTCTTCTTCCAGATGCTTTGCAGGCACTTTTCCAGATCGGCGGTGTGGTCTTTGTTGGGGATGAGGATGCTGACCTTCGGGTCGCCCTCGATGTCCCACTTCACGCGGTAGGTGCTGGGGAAAAGACCATCCTCCACGGTGCCGGTCCGGCCGGTGCGGGCCAGATGGTCGGCCAGCGCCTTTTTCGCGGCTTCGGCCACGTAGGGTTTGGCCTCGGTGCCGCCGGACGTAGACCCGGCGTGGACCCGCCAGTAATAGAGCACCTGGGGCACATGGGCCGCGCCGCCCACCTGCTCGATGAGCCGGAGGAAGAGGTCGTGGTCCTGGCTGCCGTCGCAGGCCGGGCGCTCACCGCCCACGGCCTCCCACAGCGTTTTCCGGAAGACGGCCAGATGGCAGATGTAGTTGCAGCAGAGCAGATAGTCCGGGGCATAATCCGGCTTGAAATGCGCCACAATGGGCCGCTGGATGGTTTTGGAGAAGAGCGCTTCGTCGCTGTAAAGGAAGCCGTCCGGCTTTCCCTGCGCCCGCAGCTGCAAAATGGCCTTGCCCATCGTGTACAGCGCATGGGGGGCCAGAATGTCGTCGTGGTCGGCCAGCGCAAGATATTCGCCCGAAGCAAGGGCTGCGGCCGCGTTCGTGTTGGCCGCAATGCCCCTGTTTTCGATCTTTTTGTATACGATACGTTGATTCTTTGCCTGATATTCCTCCACGACCCGCTGCACCCCGGCGTGTTCCGCATCGGACGCATCGGCCAGGCAAAGCTCCCCATTGGGGGCCGTCTGCCCAAGGAAGGAATCCAGAAATTCCCGCAGGTATCGTTCCGGCGTATTGTACAGCGGCGTCAGGATGGAGATGGTCGGCAGGCCGCAGGTGTCTGCCGTCTTCCCGGTCCGTTCGGCGCGCTGGGCTTCCAGCACCTTTTTGGCGGGCAGATAGCGGGCCTTTTTGCCAAAGCAGCGGCGCCGGACGAAGCCCGCGCCCCGCACCAGCATGGTGCCCAGGCCCTCGTCCTTCGTCAGCTGGACGGCATAGCCCGCCAGCTCTCTGGCGCGTTTCAGTCGTACATTCATCGCTTATGCCTCGCCGCGCTGCGTTGCCTTGTAGGCGTTGCAGACCGTCTCGGTGTCGCCGTTCATCTTCAGGCGGCCATGGCTCAGCCAGGCGACCTTCGAGCACATCCGCTCGATCTGCTCGATGGAGTGGGACACCAGAATGACCGTGGTGCCGCCCGCCATCAGCTCCTGCATCCGCTTCTCGCACTTCTGCTGGAAGAGGAAGTCGCCCACCGACAGCACCTCATCGGCGATGAGGATGTCGGGCTTGGTGATGGTGGCGATGGCAAAGCCGATGCGGGCCACCATGCCGGAGGAGTAGTTCTTGAGCGGGACGTCCAGAAAGTTCTGCAACTCACTGAACTCCACGATCTCGTCGAATTTCTCGTCGAGGTACTTGGGCGAAAAGCCCAGCACCGTGCCGTTGAGGTAGATGTTTTCGCGGGCGGTCAGGTCCATGTCAAAGCCCGCGCCCAGCTCGATGAGGGGCGCAATGGTGCCGTTGACGGTCACTTTGCCTTTGGTGGGCTTGTACACGCCCGCAATGGTCTTGAGCAGGGTGGACTTGCCCGAACCGTTCAGGCCCACCAGACCGTAAAAATCGCCGGGCATGATGTCGAGGCTCACGTCCCGCAGGGCGTAGAACTCATCGTACTGCAGCCGCCCCTGCACCATGGCCAGCAGATATTCCTTCAGACTCTCGTGCTTTTCGGTGGAGAGGTTGAAGCACATGGAAACATTGTCCACTTTGATGATCGGTTCCATTTTCTCCCCTCCTTAAATGTGCAGCACAAAGCGGTCCTGCGTTTTGCGGAACATCCAGACGCCCACCACCATGGACAGCACAGCACACAGGCCGCAGACGGCGAACATGTTGAAATCCAGCGAGATGCCCCACATCAACGTGCGGCGGAAGCCCGTGATATACCAGTACATCGGGTTCAGCTTGATGATCTGCTGCATGTTGAAGCCGCCGATGGAGAAGGTCATCTGGGTGGGGTCGTAGAAGATGGCGGAGAAATAGAGCAGCGCCGTGATGAAGACGCTCCAGATGTGCATGATGTCGCGGAAGAACACCGTGGCCGCTGCCAGAAAAAGCCCCACGCCCAGGCTGAAGAAGAAGAGGGTCACCAGCGGATAGACGGCCTCGATGAGGGTCAGGTGGAACGGTGCCCCGGTGAAGATCATCACCAACAGCAGCGCCACGAAGCTGAACACGCAGTTCACCATGGCAAAGCAGCACTTTTCCAGCGGGAAGATATACTTGGGGATATACACCTTTTTGAGCAGCGGGGCCGCACTGAGCACACTGGACATACTGGCCGAGGTGGCCTCGTTGAAGAAGTTGAAGAGCAGCTGGCCGCACATCAGGAAGACCGGGAAGTTGTCGATGCCGCTGCCCCGCATATCCATCAGGCTGCTGAACACGGCCCAGTACACCAGACACATCAGCAGCGGGTTCAGCACGCTCCACAGCACACCCAGCACACTGCGGCGGTATTTGAGCTTGAAGTCACGGCTGACGAGGTTCCACAGCAGATAGCGGTACCGCCAGAAGCCGTTGAGCATTCCTTTCCATTTTGCCACAGGCGATCACCACTTTTCAAAGAACTCGAACTTCTGGGAAGCAAAGGATTCATGCAGCTTGTCCTTGGCGCTGGTCTTGTGCTCGCAGCCGCAGTCCGGCCACTGCACATTGACGGTGGGGTCGTCGTAGGGGATGCCGCCCTCGCTGGTGGGGTCGTAGACGTCGGTGCACTTGTAGCAGAACTCTGCCACGTCGCTCAGCACCAGGAAGCCGTGGGCGAAGCCCTCCGGGATATAGAACATCTTCTTGTTCTCCTCGCTCAGGGTCACACCCACCCACTTGCCGAAGGTGGCGCTGTGGGGGCGGCAGTCCACGGCGACGTCATACACTTCGCCTTTCGTCACGCGCACCAGCTTGCCCTGGGTGTGGTTCTTCTGGAAATGCAGGCCGCGCAGCACACCGCGGGTGGAGCGGCTCTGGTTGTCCTGCACGAATTCCTTGTCGATGCCGGCTGCCGCGAACTGGTCCTTCTGATAGGTCTCCATGAAATAGCCGCGGTCATCGCCGAACACCTGCGGCTCAATGACGACGACACCGGGGATCTCGGTCTGCGTAAATGTGAACTTGCCCATAATTGTTTCCTCTCTGTTTTCTTTTTTGAAAAATATCGTTTTTGTTTTATTTGGAAAAGCCTTGGCGGCTTTTGCGCATATTAATGCTTACTTCCTGGCTTTCGCTTTTTCTTTTTTGCCTGCATGCGGATGACTGCAAACACCACCACGGCGGCCAGCACGGTGCTGCCCAGCGAGATGGCGATGAGCCCGCCTGCGGTCTTTTTCAGGCTGCGGGAGGCCGGGAGCGAAACGTCTGCGTTGGCCGCCACGACCTCTTCCAGCCCTTCGATCTTCGCCTTGACACGGACACTGGTCGACTCCTGCGATCCACTGCCCTGAATGGTATACACCGCATACGCCTCCGGGTCAACCCCCAAAATATAGCGTTCGGGCAATTCCAGACTCACCGAGACGTTTTCGGCGGTCAGGCCATTGGCCAGCAGCAGCCGGACGCCGGGGTCGCTGACGGTCACGGTACCCATGGCATCGCCGCCGCCCACGACCTCCAGCTGCGCCGTCACGCCCTGCGCCGGGATCTCGGTGTAGCCGGTGAAGGTGGAAAACGCGTGGTCCAGCAGGGTGCGGACATCGTTGTATTTATCGGTCTTCATGTTGCTCTGCATGGTCACGCAGATGAGCCGGACGCCGTTCTGCTCGGCCAGACAGACGTAGCTGTACCGGGCGATGTTGGTGTAGCCGATCTTTGAACCCCGGATGGCCGGGATATAGAACCGGCTGGACGCCACCCGCATTTTATCCTGCTGGTGGAAGTACCGGGTCACCGGCTGGACGTTGGTGGGGGCCATGGTGTACATCTCGTTCCGGGTGAAGAGGGTCTCGAACCCCGGCTGGGTCAGCGCCCAGCGCAGGATCTGCGCCATGTCGTAACAGCTGGTGTAGTGGTCTTCATCGCTGATGCCGTGCGGGTTGGCGAAATGGGTATGCTGCAAACCCAGCTCCTTCACCTGTGCGTTCATCGCGGCCACGCCGTCGGCGATGGTGCCGCCGCCAAAGTATTCGGCCAGCAGGTTCGCACCGTCGTTGGCGCTGGCCATCATCGTGGCATAGAGGGTATCCGTCAGCGGGACCGCTTCCCCCTCCTGCAGGGCAATGTGGCTGGAATCCGTGCCCGCCAGCGAGTAGACATCCTCGTGGCTGACGGTCAGCTTGACGTCCTCCCATTGGCCCTGCGCCTTTTCACAGGCAAGGCCCAGCGTCATCACCTTGGTGATGGACGCCGGGTGCAGTTCTTCGTCCATATTCTGCTGTTCCAGCACCAGACCGGTGTCCGCATCCATGATGCAGTAAGCTTCGGTGGTGGTCAGTGCCGGGGCAGCGGCCGCCGCGCCGGGCACAAAGGCCGTCAGCAGGCAGAGCAGCACCGCACACAGCACGGCGATCTGTTTTTTCATCTGGTATACTCCATCGTCAATTTGATCTTTTTTAGTATACCACACTTTTTCCCCGCTGAAAAGAGAAATGCAACGCTCAGAACATCCGCAGCATCGGCTGGAGCTGCCGCCCCTGCAGCGCCGCTTCCAGCGCGGCGGGCAGCAGCGAAAGATCGGCCTTCAGGCTCTGCGGCTTTTCCACCGAGTCATCCTGCCCGTAGGGCACGAAGTAATAGTTCTTGCGCTGGCGCAGCCGGGCGATGTTCTCCCCCGATGCGCCCAGGCCGTCGTTGGTGGAGACGGCCACCACCACCGGGCACCCCACCCGCAGCAGGCTTTTTGCCGCCAGCGTGACCGGCGTGTCGGACAGGCCCGCCGCCAGCCGGGCCAGCGTGGTGCCGGTGCAGGGCGCGATGACCAGCGCCTCAGCCAGATGCTTCGGCCCCAGCGGTTCCACCGCCTGCAGGCTGTCCAGCACCGGATGCCCGGTCAGCTGCTCCAGCCGCTCTTTCCATTCCGACGCCCGCCCGAAGCGGGTGTCCAGCCGGGACGCTGCAAAGCTCATGACCGGCAGCAGCTCCCAGCCCTGCTGCACCAGCTGCTCTGCCTGCGCGGCTGCCGCGCCCAGCGTACAGAAGCTCCCGCAGACCGCAAATGCAGCTCTGCCCCGATGTTGCGTGTTCATGCACTCCCCTCCCGTTCCCGCAGGATCTCACAGACCGTCTGCGCCACAAATTCGCCCGCCGTCTCCGGTGCGCAGGCCGCTGGCAGACTCAGCGCATGGAGCGCCGTCAGCCCCAGCCGCCGGGCGGCCGCAAAATCGGTGCCGCCGGGGCGGGATGCCAGGTCCACGATGAGGCTTCCCGGCCGCAGCGCCGCCAGCACCGGCCCGGTGAGCACCACCGCCGGGATGGTGTTCACCACCGTATCAAACGCCGGGGCCACCCCGGCCAGTGCCGCCAGCGGGACGCTGCGCAGCCCCAGACTTTCGGCCAGCGCCCGCTGCGCCGGGCGGCGGGCCGCAATGGTCACGTCTCGTGCCGCAGCCGGAAAAAGCCCTGCAAGAGATAAAACGGGTACTGAAAGATGATGGTGTGTTGATCGCGC
>OGXW01003595.1_pt1 | contig 10114 bp, 9 predicted proteins | sample 1576341 | NCBI WGS metagenome assembly OGXW01 (sample SAMEA3541592, study PRJEB24748) | human gut metagenome | biome: human gut; feature: human-associated habitat; material: faeces | place: China | collected 2012
CGGCGGTTATGACGGCGGCGATGATGAGCGCCTGCAGCGTGCCCTTGCGGATGCGCGCGTAGTCGCCGGCACCGAGGTTCTGCGCGGCGAAGCTCGTCATGGCGGAGCCGAGGCCGTTGAACGGTGTCATAAGCAGGTTGTTGAGCTTGTGCGCTGCGCCGAAGCCGTTCTGCGCCGCGTTCGAGACCATGACACCGTCGAGTATATCGAACTGCACCACAACGCCCTGCATCACGATGATGCCGATTGACAGCACGGAGAACTGGAGGCCGAGCGGCACGCCCTGTATCAGGTGACGCGAGACGTCGCGCCATGTGATGCGCCAGTCCTCGCGGCCGAGGCGGAGCTGCGGATATTTTGAGAACGCGTAGAAGAAACAGGCAAAGGTGCTTATCAGCTGCGCGGCGACGGTCGCTATCGCGGCGCCCGCGACGCCCCAATGGAACGCGAGGATGAACAGCAGGTCAAGCCCGACGTTCAGGACGGTCGAGAACAGCAGGAAGAGCAGCGGCGTTGCCGAGTCGCCCATGCTGCGCAGGAACGAGCAGATGAAGTTATAAAAAAGCTGCGCGCCAATACCGGAGAAGATGATCATGCAGTAGGTGTGCGCTGCGTTATAGACCGCGGGGCTGTCCGGCGTGACGTTTATCCACGCGAGCATCGGGTTCAGAAGCGCAAGCGCGAGCGCGGTGAGGACGACGGTCAGCACGGTGGAGAGCACAAACTGCGTCGCAAGTGAGCGGCGCACGCCCTGATCGTCATGCGTACCGACGCGGCAGGAGGTCACGGCGCAGAAACCGGCGCTGGAACCGAAGGCGAATTGCAGGAAAACGAAGACGAGCGGGGTAGTGTCGGTAACGCCTGCTACCTCGTCGGCGGTCAGCGTCTGGCCGACTATCGCCGCGTCGCTTATGGAGTAGACCTGCTGCAGAAGATAGGAGACTATTATGGGCAGCGAAAACAGCAGGATGGTTTTCCAACAGGAGCCGAGTGTTAGCTGCACAGGATGAAAAATGGCTTTGAGATCAAACGCTTTTTTCATTGGAATCCCTGACTTTTCTCTGATAATTATGCTTCCGGAAACTCATGGCTTTACTCCGGAAGAGCTGTGATTATAGCTTTACCGCAGTTACTTGTCAAGGGGCAAAATGTTAATATTTTATGACCGGCTCACGGGGCCGAAAACCGCGAGCAGAAGCCGTCGATATAGTCCTCAAGCAGCGGCAGAACGGCACACTTTTCGGCGGCTCCGTCATACATGCTGTACAGCAGATGCATGGGCGCATAAAACTCCAGAGCTCGCAGCCGCGCCGTGCGCGAATCGCCGCAGAGCGGCAGGAAAATCTCACGCATATATTCAAGCGGCCCCGCCGCAAGGTACTGCTGATAAAGCGCGTTCATCTCGGCGCTTCGGTACTGCTCAAGCGTCAGCATACGCCTGAAGCATGAGGGAAATTCGTCCTCCGTCCAGTACCTGAACATGGCGAGACTGTATTGCCGTATATGCTCAAGCGGTGTAGGCTCAACCGCAGCGCGCTCGTTGCTGTCAGGCATACCATGCTCATCCGCTTTCCCGGCGTCCCCCTCCTGCATATGCAGGACAATGTGGTTAAAGATGTCCCGCTTGCTCTTGTAGTGCTTGTAGAGCGATGGGGCTTTTATCCCGACAGCTGCGGATATCTGCTCCACGGTGACGGCTTCGTAGCCGCTGACGGAGAACAGCCGCAGCGCCTCGATAAGTATCAGCGTTTTGGTGTCAGTGCTTCTCATTGCATGTTCCTCCGGGCTGCATTGATGCACCATTATACAGCTAACATGCGTTAGCTGTCAATCGCCGCCGGTTGCGGAATGGCCTACTGTTTGACAGAAAATAAAAAACATTATATAATTTTATTTATGTAAGAAAAGGATAGGGGAAAGGCAATATGGCGTTTGATTACAAAAAGGAATACAAAGAATACTACATGCCCAAGGCAAAGCCTGAGATAATAGAAATACCGCCGATGAATTACATCGCCGTGCGCGGCGTTGGCGACCCGAACGAGGAGGGCGGCGCGTACAAGGCGGCCATCGGGCAGCTCTACGGCATCGCGTTCACGCTGAAGATGAGCAAAAAAGGCTCGCACCAGATCGAAGGATATTTTGATTATGTCGTGCCGCCGCTGGAGGGCTTCTGGTGGCAGCCCAGCGTGGAGGGTGTCGATTATAAAAACAAGCAGGATTTCCACTGGATATCCGTTATCCGCGTTCCGGATTTCGTGACGCGGCAGGATTTCGACTGGGCTGTCGCCGAGGCGGAAAAGAAGAAAAAGACCAGCTTCGCGGACGTTGAGTTCATAACGGTCGAAGAGGGGCTGTGCGTACAGATGATGCACGTCGGGGCGTATGACGACGAGCCGGAGAGCGTCGCGCTCATGGACGCGTACCTTGCGGAAAACGGCTATGCCAGCGACTTTTCCGACACCCGCCTGCACCATGAGATATATCTGTCCGACGCGCGCAAGACCGCGCCGGAAAAGCTGAAAACCGTTATAAGGCATCCCGTGAAAAAGATCTGAGCGGGACAACGATAAAACCGGACGGAGACCCCGTCCGGTTTCACTTTTTGGAAATTCCTGGTAATTAACGAATTAAATTAACGAATTATCTATGATTTTTCATAGCGCTCGTGTTATTATATAATTTACAATTACAGACCTCTATGCACGGCGCGGTGCATAAAATCAGGCCGGAAAATCCCGTTAGGACTTTCCGGCCGGACATGGCACTCCCGGCGCGATTCGAACGCGCGACCTTCCGCTTAGGAGGCGGATGCTCTATCCTGCTGAGCTACGGAAGCGTATATGCACAACGCTGGTATTCTATCGCACAATTGCCGCCGTGTCAAGGTCAAGCCGTTTTATTGGAAGGGAACAGAATGCTGAAACTCGTAGACATCAAAAAAGATTACACCGTGGGCGATACCGTCGTCCACGCGCTGAAGGGCGTGAACCTTGAGTTCCGCGAGCATGAATTCGTCGCAATATTGGGTCATTCCGGCTGCGGCAAGACCACACTCTTGAACATCATCGGCGGGCTTGACCAGTACAGCTCCGGCGACCTGATCATAAACGGGCGCTCCACAAAGAATTATACCGACGCCGACTGGGACAGCTACCGCAACCACTCGATAGGCTTCGTGTTCCAGTCGTATAACCTCATCCCGCACCAGACGGTGCTCGCAAACGTCGAGCTGGCGCTCACGCTCTCCGGCGTTGCACCCGAGGAGCGCCGCCGCCGCGCGGCTGAGGCGCTGGAAAAGGTCGGCCTCGGCGATCAGCTTCAGAAGAAGCCGAACCAGATGTCCGGCGGCCAGATGCAGCGCGTTGCCATTGCCCGTGCGCTCGTCAATGATCCGGATATTCTCCTGGCCGACGAGCCTACCGGCGCGCTCGACTCCGATACCTCCGTGCAGATAATGGACATTCTCAAGGAGATATCAAAGGATAAGCTCATCATTATGGTCACGCATAATCCGGAGCTTGCCGCGGATTACGCCAGCCGCACCATCCGCCTCAAGGACGGCGTCATCACGGCCGACAGCGCGCCGTATTCCTCCGTGGAGTGCGAGCCGTCCGCGCCCGCGGGGAAGAAGACCTCTATGAGCTTCCTGACGGCGCTCGGCCTCTCCACAAACAATCTGCTGACCAAAAAGACCCGCACCATTCTCACTGCCTTTGCCGGCAGCATCGGTATCATCGGCATCGCGCTCATCATGTCGCTTTCAAACGGCATACAGAACTATATCGACAAGGTGCAGGAGGATACGCTCTCCAGCTACCCGATAACCATACAGGCCGAGTCCGTTGACATGACGGGGCTTATGACCTCTCTCATGGGTGTGAACGCCGGTACGGAGAAGCAGAAGCATGCGAAGGACGCCGTCTATTCCAGCACCGTCATGTACGACATGATGAACTCCATGGTCTCCGCCGACATCGAGACGAACAACCTCAAGCCCTTCAAGGAGTATATCGAGAGCAGCGACAGCGAGATATCCCAGTATATCAGCGCCCTGCAGTATTCCTATGATATAGATATGAACCTCTACGCGAAGGACAAGGACGGCAACATCGGAAAAACGGACGTCGTGGGACTGCTTCAGGATGCCATGAGCGCCACCTACGGCGGTGATTACAGCTCGTTCTTCTCGACCTACGGTTCGTTCTATTCGGCGATGGATGTGTGGCAGGAGCTGCTGCCCGGCGCGAACGGCGAGCCGATCAATGCGCTTCTGAAGCAGCAGTACGACGTGCTGTACGGCCACTGGCCGGAGAAGTACGACGAAGTAGTGCTGGTGGTCGACAGCAACAACGAGATATCCGACCTAGTGCTCTATGCGCTGGGGCTGAAGTCCAAGAGCAGCATCACGGAGGATATGCAGTCGTTCATGTCGCAGGAATCCGTCGAGACGAAGGCGGAGAGCTGGAGCTATGAAGAGCTGTGCGGCATGAGCTTCCGGTACATCTACCCCGCCGACCTGTATCAGTACGACGAGGAGAGCGGCACATATATCGACCTCTCGGACGACGAGCTCGGCCTGAAAACGCTCTACAACAACGGCCTTGAGGTCAGGATAACCGGTATAATCCGCCAGAATAAGGACGCGACCTCCGGCATGATGACCGGCGCGATAGGCTACACGCACGACCTTGTGGAGTACGTCGTCGAGCAGGCCGCGACGCGCGAGATAGTGCAGAAGCAGCTCAATGATCCCGAGCATGACGTTTTCAGCGGCCTACCGTTCCTTGACCGCGAGGATGAGGCGCTGACGAACAGCCGCAAGGAGGACGCCGCGCGGGATTACATCGCAAACGCGACGGACGAAGAGCTTGCGGACGTATATATCGAATACATGTGCAACCCGACGGATGACTACGTACAGGGCATCGTTGACGAGCAGATGGAGTCCACCACCCGCAAGGACATCGAGAAGATGGTGCTGCAAAGCTATCCGGAGTATTCCTCGATGCTCGATAAGATGGACGACGACACGTTGTTTGACTATGTCCGGCAGATGATCGCCGATCAGGTTCGTGAGCAGTACGCCGCGCAGATGCGCAGCCTGTACTCCCGCCTGTCCGATTCCAAGCTGGCCTCAGATTTCCAGCTCCTTGCGCTGGAGGATTCCGACTACCTCTGGATATACGACAACGCGATGCCGCCGGTGTATTCCGAGTCGAGCCTCAAGGACGTGTATAAAAAGCTCGGCTACGTCGATCTGGATAACCCCAGCGAGATAAACATCTACGCCTCGACCTTCGAGAACAAGGACAAGATCGCAAAGGCCATAGAGAACTACAACGACTCCGTATCGAGCGACGATCAGATAAGCTACACCGACGTTGTGGCGCTGCTGATGAGCTCCATAACGAAGATAATAAACGTCATAAGCTATGTTCTCATAGCCTTCGTTGCGATATCGCTTGTCGTTTCTTCCATCATGATAGGCATCATCACATATATAAGCGTGCTTGAGCGTACAAAGGAGATAGGCATCCTCCGCGCTATCGGCGCGTCGAAGAAGGACGTCTCCCGCGTATTTAACGCCGAGACCATAATCATCGGCCTGACCGCAGGCGTCATCGGCATCGGCCTGACGCTGCTGATAAACATCCCGATAAACGTGATAGTGCACAATCTGACGGGGATATACTCCATCAATTCCACGCTTCCGGCGGTGGGCGGCATAGCGCTGGTGCTCATCAGCATTGCGCTTACCTACATCGCGGGACTTATACCGGCGGGCATCGCCGCGAAGAAAGACCCTGTCGAGGCGCTCAGAACAGAATAACAGAGAATATCAGGAGAGGGGCGGAAGCTTGTGCCGAAGCCGAAATGGAATTTGAATACGGTCTATATATCGGAGCGGCTTCAGGAAAGCCTGCGCCCTGTCTCCCGCTGCGCCCTGACCACCGTGGTCGCGCCCATGGACTATGGAAAGACCACGGCGGTAAACTGGTATCTGGAGGAGCGGGCGCGGCTGGAGCCGGTGAAGATGATCCGCGTCAGTGTGTATTCCGACAATCTGGCCATCCTCTGGAAAAGCGTGCAGGATGCTTTCGCCCGCGCGTGCTTCGGCTTTATGCGGGACTGTGACTGCCCCGAGGACGCGGCGAGCGGCGGCCTGCTGGCGGACGAAATGGTGACGCCGCAGCTGCGCGCCCTTGTGCGGAGGCTGGAGGAGTTTGCGAATAACGGCAAGGTGGGCGGCCTTATCCTGCGCGGCGGCGAACTGACGCTGGCGCTCAACACGGGCTATGTGTTTGCGAACGTCCCCAACGCGATTGACATGCGGGATATAGACGGAATACGCAAGTGGTTCACGGCCTCGCTGACCGGCATGGCGGGACTGCTGGATATCCTGCGGAAGAGTCCGGCGCTGACTGACACCGTCAGTCAGGCGTGAGGAGGTGGACGTTATGCCGCTTTGGATGGCAATTGTTCTTCTCGTGCTGGCAGTGACGGGGATCGTCCTGAGCTGCAGGCTCATCCCGAGGAGCAGCAAAGCCCGCACGCCGTGCGTGCTGATCTGTGTGCTGCTGGCGCTGGTCTGCGCCGCGTATATAGGGCTGACGCTACTGTTTGTGGACGCGGTCAGCAATCAGCCGCCGACCGTATAAAAATCATCCCCCGCTGCGGAATTACCGCGGCGGGGGATGTGCAATTATTGCGCGTCGGTTCAGTTACCGAAAATGCGGCTGATCTCTGCGTTCGTGTAGTCCGTGAGCGCGGGGAAATCCATATATGGCCGGTACTGCAGTTCAAGCTCGTCGTGCAGCGCCTTTGCGCGGCTCAGCTTCTCGACAGCAAGATCGAGCAGCTTGCCGCGGAACGATGCGACGGCCCTTGCTTCGGCCGCATGGCCGGAGCGCGGCGAGCAGGTGAGCATGGAATCCAGCCTTATGTGCCGCGCAGAGCCGGTGCCGTATGAGCCGTCGAAGAACGCGATACCGGCGGCGGGGAGCATCACGGCGTCAATGCGTTCTGGGTGCAGCGGCGACATGGAGAGCACCCGGCACAGGCCGCGCCGCTCGGCCTCCCGGCGCACAAGCTCCAGCGCGGGAGCACCCCCGCCGTGGCTGCTCGTGAATTCGTACACCTCGCCGTAACCGGCCAGCGTGTCGGCAAGCGAGATCAGCCCGCGGCAGTTTATGGCGCGCAGGAACACGCGCCGCTCATATGGCGCGCTGTCCGCGGGGCAGCGGCGGAGAATCATATCAAGCCGCTTTTCGAGCGGGGCGAGATCGAAGCCGCCGCGGACTTCGCACTTTCCTGCCGCCGCGATATGCTCGTAGCCTTCTGCGTACAGCGCCTTATAGGCCGGAGTTATCCGCCGTATCGCCACCTGATTTTCTGATGAAAACGGCGTGCGGCAGAAGCGGCCAAGGTTTACATAATCTCCGGTAACGCCGAATATCGTCGGGTCTAGAGCGTGGGGAGCCGTGCCGTCGACCCACGCCTCGTTCAGCGCGGGGATATACACGCCGTCGAGCGAGTCGGGATCGCCGGAGCAGAGCACGTATTCAACGTCCATGCCGCGCCGCTCGGCCTCGGAGCCTATGGCGCGCATGAAGCCGGATTTGCCCGTGCCGGGGCCGCCCTTGATTATGTGCAGGAATCCGCTGCGCGGCGGGAAGCCGCCGTATAGCGAGTAAAAGCCCTGAGCCGAATTTGCGCCGAGAAAATATGTGCTTGTCATAATGCCACCTCTGTAAATAAAAATACAGTATTATATATGCGTATTTTTACCGGATTGACACATGATTACGCCTATAATATAATAATGCGAAAAATATAATAATGCGAAAATAATAAAACGGAGAGATATGATGTTCAAATATATTCTGTTCGATTTTGACGGCACGGTGTTCGACACCGTAGAGGGCATAACGAAGTCTGTCCGCTACGCGATAAACCTGCGCGGCATGGACGCGGAGCTGGATTCCCTGCGCTGCTTTGCGGGGCCTCCGCTGGTGGATATGTTCATGGAGCACTTCGGCTTCACGCAGGCGGAGGCGGAGCAGGCTACCGCGGATTTCCGCGTCCGCTATGAGCCGACCGGATTGCACGAATGCTGCGTTTTTCCAGGCGTCGCGGAGCTGCTGACGGCGCTGCGGGCGCACGGCCTTGTAACTGCCGTCGCAACCTCCAAGCCCGAAAAGCTGGCGCGCGAGCTGCTGGAGGAGAATAACATGCTCGGCCTGTTCGATGCCATCTGCGGCAGCCGCCCGAACGGGAACAACAGTGAGAAGTGGCAGATAGTCAGTCGCGTCATGGAGTCGCTGGGCGCGGTGCCGGAGGAAACGGTGCTTGTCGGCGACACGAAGTATGACGTTCTCGGCGCGCACCGCTGCGGGATAAAGTGCATCGGCGTGGAGTACGGCTATGCCGCCCCAGGCGAGCTTGCCGCCGCCGGAGCGGACTATATCTTACCGGATATCCCGGCACTTGAGGGCTTCCTGATAGGATGAAAGGACATCTGCCGCGCATTTGCGAATAAGAACCAAAACAGCCTGATTTCATATGAAATCTGGCTGTTTTATATATCTATTATTACCGTCTGCACGCCCTGACGGCGGGCGTACAGGATCGTGTTCATCGTGCCGCCGGGGCGCCCGTCGAAGCAGGCGAGCAGCACGGTGGAGGAATCGACCATGTATTTGTTCCGTGCCTGCATGCAGTCCGGCGTGTAGCCGTGCTGTAATATGCTCACCTCGTCGCACTCGGCGAGCATCAAGTCGTACAGCGCCCGCTGCGCGGCGTTCCAGCGGGCGGCCTGCGAGGCGCAGGGGATCGCGGCCTCAAGCGTCACATCGTGGTACCGGCAGCGCAGCGCGATGACGGCGGCGGCAAAATACATGTCGCAGCCCAGCGCCATACCGCAGATGAAGTGGCGGCAGCCGGTCTCATATATCCCGTCGAGTCGGGCGGCTATTTCGTTTTTCAGCGCGGCGCAGCGTGGATCGTCCTCGTTCGCCCCCCATGGGAGCTTTGCAGGGCGGTGTCCGGTAAAGCAGCAGCATTTTTCCCGTTTGTGCATCATGCCACCTCGGTTCGGAATGGTATAAGTTTATAATTTATAATAAACCCAAAACTTCATATTGACAATAGTAATTGTGCGTGCTATATTGTGCATGAAATCTTCAGGGCAGGGTGAAATTCCCGACCGGCGGTAAAGTCCGCGAGCCGTAAGGCAGATTCGGTGCAACTCCGAGACCGACAGTATAGTCTGGATGGAAGAAGAAGCGGTAAGGCTCTCCTTACATTCTTGTGCTGCGCCCGGAGAATGGCTTTCTTCGGACGAATTTTTTTTAAGGGGGCCTTTCCCATGACAAACACCCGTAAACTGACGACGATGGCGATCCTGACGGCACTCTCCGTCTGCTTCGTTGCGCTGATCCATTTCCCGATCTTTCCGGCGGTCACGTTCCTTGAATACGACCCGGCGGATATTCCCATTCTGATCTGCGGCTTTGCGTTCGGCCCGGCTGCGGGATTCATCGTCACGCTGATCGCCGCATTCATTCAGGGCTTTACCGTGAGCGCCCAGAGCGGGATCTACGGCATCATCATGCACATTGTCGCAACGGGCGCGTATGTGCTCTCGTCGAGTCTTTTCTACCGGAAACACAAAACGAAGAAAATGGCCGCGGTCGCCATCGGCATCGGCACGCTGACGATGGTCGTGTGCATGTTCTTTGCCAATCTCGTCATCACGCCGTATTTTCTGATGGGCGCGGTGAACAGCGGCACGGTGTCCGCCGTGCTCTCGCTCATGCCGTTCATCCTGCTTTTTAATCTTATCAAAGCGGGCGCCAACGGCGCGATCACGTTCTTTATCTATAAGCGCGTCAAGCACCTGTTCTTCAAAGACTAAGAAACCGAGGATATCTCTCCATGACCGAGGACTTTTCCCGCCGGTTTGCCGCCGCGCGGCGGCAGATCATTGAAAAAGAATATGCCAATCTGAACCCGGAACAGCGCGAAGCTGTTCTGACGACGGAAGGCCCGCTGCTTCTGCTCGCGGGTGCCGGCAGCGGGAAAACGACGGTCTTGATCCACCGCGTGGCCA
>OGXW01003597.1_pt1 | contig 10112 bp, 11 predicted proteins | sample 1576341 | NCBI WGS metagenome assembly OGXW01 (sample SAMEA3541592, study PRJEB24748) | human gut metagenome | biome: human gut; feature: human-associated habitat; material: faeces | place: China | collected 2012
TCTGAAACCACAGTTTCCGAAAGACAGTAGATAATCATTCATTACAAACAGGCCGCGAGACGGGAATCAACCATCAAAGCGGCCTGTTATATTATTCCCTATATCGTGACTTCCTTCCTGTCCTTGAAGGTGAATACCACATTGTCATCATAAGTTGTCGCCCTTTGGCTGACTGTATTATGGCAGATTTCGGGCAAAAATGAAATAACCCAAGAGTCATCCTCTTGACTCCCGGTTTATGAAGGAGAAAGAGCCTTCGATAACACAAAAAATAAAATATCTTTTTTGGTGCAACGCTCCATAAAATTACCCGGTATTCACTACGAATACCGGGGCTTTTCTGACTTTTTGACATTGTTTGAAATGGCGCAGCTTGCCGCTTTGGGTCACTTTTGGGTCACTTGGGTCAAAAATCTGTTTTCTTGGGTCACACCGTCCGGGTTTCGGGCGGTATTTTTTATGCCTTTTTTCGGAGCGGCACATCGGCGATACACTCGGAAGCCTTGGCTTTGTTCTCCTCAATGATGTGGGAATTCTCAAAAGAGAGATTGAACACGGGCCTGCCGTCTGTCTCAGTGACCATGTGCAGCGTGGCGTTGTAGACCTTGCCAGTGGCCTTGTCCTTACAGTCCTTCAGGCGGACATGTCCATCCAGGAGCAAATGCTCCACGATAGAGGTGGAAAGCCGCTTGCCAATCTTTTGAAAGAAGGCATTATCCTTCCAGAGGATAAATCGGCAGGATCGGTTGGCGCAGAACCATCCCTTCTGACGCTCCACTACTTCGGCTCCGCAGCATGGGCAGGTGCCTATAATCTTTTTTCAGCCATAAATATTTCAGCTCCTTCTACTATTTTGCTTGTGTTGATAAGGTCCTGAATCATACCGTTGGATCATGGAGGGATTAAGCATTGACCAGCCCAAGGTACATAAGGCCGTAAATACTTTGGAAATGGTTTGAAAAATGATAAGTTTTTCTGTACTTTCAGGTAGAAATATGGTATAATAATTTCTTCTACAACTTGCACTTGCAATTTGCGATTTATATTGAAAGACCGACTTTTGAGAACTATTTCTGTTATTTTTTGCAGGGTTATGATATAATAAAACGAAAAATATGAAAGCCTATTGTTGTTTTCTGCCTGACAACATTGTTGTCAGCTATGGATGGTTACGACAGAGAATAAAAGTGGAAGGGTGTGGTACAGTGCCCAAAATTTTGCTTGTAGAAGATAATCAGGCCGCCGTTGTAAAAATCAGACAGTTTATAGAAAATATAGATACTGCTCTTGAACTTCTGACTTGCAAGGAGGCTGGTGCGGCTTATATTCTTGCCCAAAAGCAAAAAGTGGATTTGTTCATTCTGGACATTCAATTGAAGGACTATAAGGGAACCAGTCTGGCCGCCCAACTGCGCGGTTTGCCGGAATATAAATACACGCCGATTATTTTTGAAAGTGCTTTGGCTGGAGAAGAACTGTCTGCTTACCGGGAGGTGAAGTGCTACGGATTCTTGATTAAGCCTTACACCGAAGCAGAATTTCGCGCTGTCCTTTGTGATGCTCTGGGACTTTCTGCTCATCTGCATCAGAAGGAAAAACATATTCAGATTGAGCAAAAGCAGTTTATTCTGGACTATCCTGTGTCAGAAATCGTATATGTGGAGGCGCTTGGGAAAAAAATTGCCATTCATACCCGAAATGCTCTTTCCGGAATGAAGGAAGATGTCATTTCAGGCTATACACTGATTCGCTTTTTACAGCTGATCGATGATCCGAAAGTCGTGCAGTGTCATAAAAGCATTCTGGTCAATACGGCATACATTGATCGAATCGATAAAGCAGGAAAAGAAATCATACTGAAAGGCTCTGCGGAAAGGCTGCCGGTGGGCAACAAGTATCAGTCCGCACTCTGGTAATGTCCATGCAGAATACGTTTTTATATTTTCTTTCCATGTTGGTGGAATCAATCGCTCTTTCGTGCTGTATTCTGGCCGTGTTCAGAGATCAAAAGGATTTGAGAAAAAGAGATTTCATTCTTGTTCCTTCGGTTTCTCTTTGTCTGCTCATAGCCAGATCCAGCTATGGTGGGGCATCTCCCGGTTTTCATCTCACGCAGGGCTTTTTCCTGGCTCCGGCAGACACTTTCCCAATCCTGCTGATTCTGCTGATGGGGCTTTTATTGCTGACCAGCACTCTGTTGAATACGCAGGATGGCGGACGCACATTTTGTGGTACAATGGCCGCCTTTTCTCTGTATTTGTTATGCCACTTCTGTGCAGTTATCTTTACGATCTTTTTTAACTTGACAAGCTCCGGTATCGCTGTTGTGAGCAGCGTTGTTACCTTGCTGCTATGTATCTTCGTGGTGTGCCTGCCCTGGTTTCAGGGGCTTCGCAGCGCACTGCGAACAGGCTCCTTTCTGGTGCAGGTACTCTCAATAAATGTTACTTTATTTTTTACGGCTGTCTGTGCGTGCACATCCTTTGACCCGATTCGTTTTATGGCGCATTGGAAGTTCATCGCCTTTTTGCTTCTGCCGCTTCTTTTTCTGGACATCGTTTTATGGATGATAAACACCCGACAAGAGGAACAGCGGAAACAAATCAGAATGACGGAGCAGTATGTTCCGATTGTAGAGGAACTGATTTCACAGGTTCGGGCAAGGCAGCATGAATTTAATAACCGAATGATGGCCATCGAGGCAGCTGTTTCTTCGGCAGAAAGCCTGCCGGAAGCACAGGAAGCTGTTGCGTTACTGACAAAGGGGCTTGTGCTGAGCGCGAACGACAGCATGCTGCTGGCCTGTGACAGCAAAATCATTTCCGGTTTTGTTTTCGGGAAGATCAAGCAGGCGGAAATTTCCGGTTTGGACATCCGCCTTCAAATTTCTGCCAGTTTTAAGAAGGCAAGCATTCCTGAAACGGTATGGATCGAACTGATTGGAATTCTACTGGATAATGCCTTAGAGGCATCCAAACAGGGAGATACCATTTATCTTGAAAGCTGCCAGGCGGAAAATGTTACGGAGCTTTGGGTATGCAATCCGCATCCGCCTCTGTCCGGGACAGAGTTTATGCGTCTGTTCGCGAAAGGCGTTTCCACAAAGGTGGGGAACTCTCGCGGGTATGGGCTGTATCAGCTTATGCGGATCACCGAACACTATCGCGGCAAAATTCTGACCCGGAACGAAATTCGGAGTGATCGGAATTATGTGGTGTTCGGTGTTCGGTTTTCATGAATATGCGGTATGAACAAGGGTTTTGTGGGAATGAAATTCGTTTTATTCCCACAAAACCATTTTTCGTTTCCATAGGGTTGTAGTCAGAAAGAGGATTGCGTATAATACACGCAAACAAAGGAGGGGACGATTTCAATGTTTCGACTTATGAAAAATGAATGGAAAAAGATATGGATACCGGTGCTGCTGACTTTGATTGTCATTACCGTGGCAGCGTGTACTATGACGGCCACGATGTATCCGGATTATTCGCTCACCTACACATTGGATGCATGGGAGGTTGGAACAGAGTATCTTTCTCTGCTATATCCTCTGTTTGTGGTTCTGCCTGTATGCTGGAATCTGCATCAGGAACGAAAAAACAATTTTCTCGTCTATGTGCAGCCCCGTGTGCCTATGAGGAAATACCTCTGGGTCAAGTGGATGGTCTATGCAATCAGCGCATTTTGCATCATCACAATTCCGTACATTCTCTCGGCAGTTACGGCCTTACGCATTGATCCTCATCTGGATGCCCTCAATATGGGAAATCGCATTTTTGAAAACACCTATTCGGAGCACCCTGTAGTTTACGCGGTGACGCTCTCTGTTTTCAGAGGCCTGATCGGCGTTTTGGTGATGACAATGGGCTTCTTTTTAGCCATGTATTGTGAAAATATTTTTGTTGTATTGACAGGGCCGTTCCTATATACGATTTTGGAGAATTTTTTGCTTGCGATTTTGGGAGTTCCACAATATCGGCTCGTGACGGCGTTTGACCCTAACTGTTTGAGCCCGGAAGTTATTACAACAATGTCCTTTGTTGCCGGCCCTTCCTTATTGGCTGCCGTTATCACACTCCTGGTAATCTACTTTTCCAAGGTAAAAAGGGAAAAGGTGGTCAAGGTATGATTCCCTTGATTCGGAAGAATATCAGGTTGTTGGGAATCGGAAAAAACTTGCTCCTGTTTATTGGCTGCTTTCTCTTCTCTTTCAGTTCACGGGGCGGTACGGTATTGAGTTTTGAGCAGCATTTGCTGTCAGGAACAACAGAACATTACTATCTGATATTTCTTCTTATGCCTTTGGTTCTCCTGAGCTGCTTGCCTTTGGCAGAAGATGATCCACCCTATGTAATTTTCCGCTTTGGAAGTTACCGCCACTATTTTATTCGGAAATGGATCAGCCTTGGCGTACTGCCTGCCATTTTGGTGCTGGTTCAGCTGGCGGCAATCCTGTTATCCGGAGTGGGGCTTCCCATGGAAAACACATGGCGGCTTCCTGGCGGGAGTTTGGAAGCGGAGCTTTTTGAAGCGCTCAGTCAGGTGTTTTCCTCCCCGCTGACAGCGTTTGCGGGTTGTACCGGGTACTTATTTCTTGGAATCTGGCTGATTTCCGGTCTTTGCATATGGTTAGCTCATTTTTCCGGCCATAAACACTCTGTGCGGATTGTGGTCGGTCTCTATGTTCTTTCGATTTTATGGGTTAAGGTACCGGGCATTCATGCTTTCCCTATTACGGGACTCAACCATCTGCTGATTTTTCATCATAATTTGGGAATACCACATCGTTGGCTCGTTACTGGAATTACCGCGGCGTTGCTGGCATTGTTTTTGATCGGAAGCGTCTGTTTTCCGTCAAAAAGAAAGCTGTTAGGAAAATCACAAAAAAGAAGAGGTGTTCAGGCGTACTACCAGAGGGCGCTGTTCCAAAAACAGAATCTTATGATTTTATGCGGTGTTGTGCTGGGAATGACTGTATATAAGGGGCTGAGCGGTCCTGAGCTGTCCTCCGGGCAGGAATGGGTCTATCGCCTTTTCTCTGGCCATGGAACCGGCTCCTTTCATATCCTGGCATTTCTGGAAATGCTGCTGGTGAATACGGCGCCTCTTTATTTGATTGCTGTATTTGCAGAGGCCAGCGTCAGCGAACAATCCACTTTCGTATCAGTTCGATCGAACAGCCGAAAAGAGATGTTTCATGGAATACTCAGGACAGTCATCAAATTTATTGCCATCTATCCAGTCCTTTGGTTCCTGGCAGGACTGACAGGTGGGCTCATCTTTGCGGACAGGATGGATCTGATTGCGATACAATTTTTAGTAGAATGTGTTGCTTTCAAATTTCTGGATATTCTGCTGCAGACACTTGTTATGCTTTTTTGCTATCTGCTGACAAGGCAAATTACAGTAGGCTTTTTAGCAATCCTTGCTGGGAATTTTTTGTGTGTAATTCCGCAAAATTGGGTACATTATCTACCCTTTGGCTTGTCCGGAACAGTAAGGGTTGACTGGGATTCCTTCGGCATGGGAATCCCGGCCGGGATGGCGATGATGATTCTGATAGGGTGCCTGGCTGTTACATTGAGTCTGCTGGAATTGCTTGGCTCTAAAAACTTACTTGGGAGGTAAACTTTATGCGTTTCTATATTGAAGTAGAAAATGTATCCAAACGATTCGGGAAAAAACCGATTCTGGAAAATATTTCGCTGTCCGTAGAACAGGGACAGACAATCGGTCTGGTAGGCGCAAATGGAAGCGGTAAGTCCGTTCTGTTCAAAATACTTTGCGGTTTCGAGAAGCCGGATTCCGGCAGTGTGTCCATTCGCGGAAAGCAACTTGGTAAAAACGGCAGAGATTTTCCGGAAAACGTGGGCGTCTTTATCAATGCTCCCGGTTTCATTGGAATGTACAGCGGCCTTCAGAATTTGAAGTTTCTGGCTGATATTCAGGGGAAAATCTCCGAGACGGAGATCCGGGAAGCAATGGGAAAAGTTGGTCTTGATCCTGAAAACAAAACAAAAGTGAGCAACTATTCCCTTGGCATGAAGCAAAAGCTGGGACTTGCACAGGCTATTATGGAGGGACAGGATATTCTGGTGCTGGACGAACCTTTCAATGCACTGGATTATCACACTTACCAGGATGTAAAATCCATTATCCGAATGCTAAAAGCCGAGGGAAAAACAATTTTCCTGACATCCCACCACTATAAAGATCTTGAGCAGCTCTGTGACATCATCTATGCGATTGAAAACTGTCAGTTGATTCCGATTACTCCGGAAATCGTGGCACATTATCAGGAAGGGGAATAAGTTTTTTCGTGAGCTGACGGCCTGAAAGTACTTGGGAGGCCATCGGCGCGGTTGAAGGGTGGATTTTTTCTGCCCGCTTTTCAGCACCAAAAGCAGGAAATACTGCACAGCTGTTGCCAGCGGAAGCTGGCAATGGCTGCGGCATACCCCCCTTGCATCAGGCATTTCTCTTTGTCTATATTACCATGGTGCTGCTGCTTTCCATTTTGAAATGCCTAGAGGAACCAAAGCTGTCCTTTAAAAAACTGTGGACAGCGGATTTCCTGGCAGCGGGTTCCGCCGGAATTGGAGCCATCCTCTACTATGGGGGATTAAAGCTGTCTGCACGTCTGACGGGCATTTCCTTGATTGAGAACAACTATAACAGCGTGTCCAATGCCTGGACAAATACAGAACCCTTGGCTGCGCATTTTCTGTCCTGCCATCAGGGAAACCATGATTAAATCCGCAAAAGCTGACAGAGAATAGACGAGAGTTCCAAAAGCGGAGGAATACCGGATGACCATATGCATTTCCGACTGTTGGCGGATTCAGAAACATCATTTTGCAGCAGTCCAGTCAGAAACGGAAGCTTTCGAGAGTATAAATATTTCCGCAACAGGAAGAAAACCAGCTCTGCGAATAACGATTGCCAATCGTAATACGATTTCCTGGATGAATGATAGCGTTTATCTGCTGCCTTTTTACCCCACAGATATGCCGTGATACACTTTTCGTCCGAAAATTTGGGAAAACGATGGTTGAGAAGGTGTTGCGTTTTTTCTTCGATTATGCTATGATTGCCGCAAACAGTGCAATATAGCGTGACGAGAGTTGCTTGTTTCACACCTGACATTCTCGGCTGTATTGCATCGTTTTTCAACTGCTTTTTTAGGCAGGTTGATTATTGCCTGGAGTCGGTTTCTTTATCAAATCTGCACCAGAGAAATGCTGCAATGTACAAGGTAAAAGTAGGAGGAATGAAGTCCGTGGAAAACGACAGTAGCGATGACAACGGCATCCGCGCTTATATGGTCTGTTCGTATATGGCATATCTACGCCCTTTGCTGCGGTATCGGGTATAGGTATGCCTTTTTTGCATGAAATGATTGTATGAACAGAACATAAAGGAGATTGAAATGAATTATTTTGGAAATACTTTCGCCATGGTGGTCTGCGTTGCCATGTCCGCCTATTTCAGCGCCACGGAAACGGCGTTCTCGTCCCTGAATAAGACCCGCCTCAAGATGTTGGCAGACAACGGAAACAAGCGGGCAGCACTGGCGCTCAGGCTGTCCGAAAACTATGACAAGCTGATTTCCACCATCCTGATTGGCAACAATATTGTGAATATCATGGTAGCGTCCATCGGCACGCTTCTGTTCGTCGACCTTTACGGCGATATTGGTGCGACGGTATCTACGGCCGTTGTAACAATCGTTGTTCTGATTTTTGGTGAGATTACGCCTAAGAGCATTGCAAAGGATGCCCCTGAACGCTTTGCTTTGTTCAGCGCGCCGTTTATCCGCCTCTGGATTTGGGTTCTGACACCGTTGAACTTTCTCTTTTCCAAGTGGAAAAAGTTTGTTTCCCGCTTCTTCAAAACGGATGACAGCGAAAAAATGTCCCACGAGGAACTGCTCCTTTTTATGGAGGACGTGGAGCAGGACGGCAGCATTGACAAAAATGAGGGCGAACTTCTGCGAAATGCTTTGGAGTTCCGTGAACTGACTGCGGCTGAAATCCTGACGCACCGGATTGAGCTGGAGGCCGTAAATGTCAACGAGAGCCATGAGGAAATTGCCAGAGCCTTTACGCAGTCCCGCTTTTCCCGTCTGCTTGTCTATCGGGATACCATTGACCAGGTTATCGGCGTTCTTCATCAGAAGGACTTCTATATCAACGGCAAGATGACGGATCAGCCCATTACCGAGATTATGACGGAACCGGTGTTCGTCTATCAGCATACAAAAATCCGGGATATTTTGAAAACACTCCAGCATCAGAAGGCTCACATTGCCGTCGTTGTAGATGATTTTGGCGGGACGCTCGGTATTGTTACGATGGAAGACATTCTGGAAGAACTGGTCGGTGAAATCTGGGACGAACACGATGAAGTGGAAGAAGATTTTGAAAAGCTGGGCGAGAGCACCTATCGTGTGGATTGCTCCGTCAGTTTGGAAGATTTCATGGAGTTCTTTGATATGAAGCTGGAATCGGACAGCGTTTCCGTCGGCGGCTGGGTCATGGAGCAGCTGAACAGGGTTCCGGTCAAGGGGGATTCATTTCATGTGCAGCACCTGGAGGTTACAGTTTCCGAGGTGAGTGCGCACAGAGCAAAATCCATCACCGTCAAGCAATGTGACTCTATTACAGAATGTGCGCAATAACAGCGTGGAGGGGACATGGCGAAAAAACCACAGGGTACTGACACCAATCGGCACGATATTGCTGCACCGCCGGAGAACGGGCGGCTCGACAAAAGCATTATCCAATACATCATTCGCGCATTGCTGATGATGATTCTATTCGCTTGGGCTTTAATGAACCTCGATGCTGTAATGGAATTTCTCAGGAAAGTGCTCTCGCTGTTCTCACCGTTTCTGATTGGCGGGGGTATCGCGTTTCTAATCAATGTTATCCTTAACCCACTTGAACGCTGCTGGAACAGAGTGTGCAAAAAAGCCCCTGCAAAGATGGCAAGACCTGTTTGCCTCACCATAAGCGCGGTTCTGATGGTTGGAATTTTGTTTGCCGTGGTGTTTATGATGATTCCGAGTCTGCGGGAATCCATCGACGAGCTTATTCAGAACATTCCGATTTATGTTGATGAAATTGGGCGCTGGTGGGCAGATACGGTTCACTTCGCAGCAAAGTACAACATCGTTTTGCCGGAATATGCAATCGACTCCGATCTGCTGATTGAGAAAATTACGACCTTTATCAACGACGAAGGCAGCGGAATCATTACGGTAACATGGGGCGCGGCTGCCTCCATCCTTTCTGGCTTGTTTGATGTGTTTTTGGCGTTCGTTTTTGCGTTGTATCTGCTGGCAAAAAAAGAAGTGGTTGCAGCCCATTTAAAAAAGCTGATCACAACGGTGCTTCCACAAACGAGGGCAAGGCGACTTCTAAGCATTGCTTCGCTGACGAATCAAACCTTTACCAACTTTGTCAGCGGACAGCTTACCGAGGCTGTTATTATTGGAGTCCTTTGCTTCTTTGGAATGCTGATTCTGAGGATTCCCTATGCCGGTGCCGTTTCTGCATTTGTTGCTGTTACTGCGTTAGTGCCGATTTTCGGCGCATGGCTTGGCGGCGGCCTTGGCACATTTCTGATTCTGTTGGCTGACCCCATAAAAGCGGTGTGGTTCGTTCTTTATCTGCTGATTCTGCAACAGGTAGAGGGAAACCTGATTTATCCCAAAGTCGTTGGAAAATCTGTCGGCCTTCCCGGACTGCTTGTGCTGGTGGCCGTCACGATTGGCGGCGGGGCGTTTGGGGTCTTGGGGATGCTTTTCAGCGTTCCGGTCTGTGCGGTGCTATATAATCTTTATCTGGAGTTCATGCAGAAATCGGATCCCCAGAGTTGAACCGTTACCGTTTATTGCCGCTGAAAAAGAAAAAGCACCGGTAGTAGACTGTCCTGACTAATAATTTACGAACAGCCAACGGCGATGCGTTTCTTGGCTTCCCCCGAGGGTGTTGCAGAGCGCAGCGAATCTTTCAAAATTATGATTGCCGGTGGCAATCATACCGAAATTAAAAAGCTGGCATGGCAAATAATCGGCACTTCGGAACCGATTATTTACCATGACTGAT
>OGXW01003605.1_pt1 | contig 10093 bp, 10 predicted proteins | sample 1576341 | NCBI WGS metagenome assembly OGXW01 (sample SAMEA3541592, study PRJEB24748) | human gut metagenome | biome: human gut; feature: human-associated habitat; material: faeces | place: China | collected 2012
GAACCTCCTTAATAAATACATCTTTTGTCATAACTTTGTCTTCTCCTTTTGTCCAGCTGGATTACTATTCATGTTTACTTTTACACTAATTAGATGCATCGGAAAGGAAATCGGTTCTCATAAAAGTATTTTTTTCCGTTGGCTCTTCTATTGCCAACGAAATATCCACTTTTTTTAATCTCTGTTCTGTTTGTGTTTTTTATGTAATTCCGTAATATATTCCTCAAGCTTCTCTTTGTCTTGCTCTTCACAGGCGACCAAAACCAAACACTGCTTAGATCAATCCGATATGCTTTTACTGTTTTCTCACCCAGTTTCTCTGTATATGTGCAATGAAAGATGAGATACTTTATCCCCATTCCAGACAGGTACGCAGAGCATGACTCTCACAAAGCAGTGTCCATTCAGATAGTTGGAACCGTTGTGTGCGGCTCAGTATAGATAATATCAGCAGAAATAAGGTATCTGCTGTCGGAACAGAAAAAGTTTCAAAATAGATCAAAAAATATTGCTGAAGTCTGCCTATCAGTGTTTTTTCGCTGTATAATGTTTTTGCCGTACAGGTTCACTTTCCTTTGTAATGTTTTATGCCAAATTCATTATACATCAGGAAATCCTGTACGATATTTTTTTATAAAAAAGTTGTAAAGTGGTGTATCAATATCATAATTTTCTAAAATTGAAACTTTTTGCTCTTTGACAGGATATATAAGAATGTAAAGGTTAAAAGCTTTTAATTTTTGAAAATATTAAAAAGAAAGTAGGATTGATATGACAGATGAAGAAGAACTTTTGCAGCGTCTCAGGAACAGAGAAAAAAATTCAATAGATGAAGCAATCCGAATTTATACGCCGTATTTGAGTACTGTTTTGTATCATATGGCCGGCAATTCACTGCCGAAAGAGGATATTGAAGAAATTGTGGCAGATGTGTTTGTTGTACTTTGGAAGAATACCGGGAGGATCGATTTACAGAAAGGTACATTACGGTCATATCTTGCTGCTGTTGCCCGGAATTTTGCTCTGAAACGGATAAACAGAAAGCTGGATCATACATCTCTTGAAGATATTGAACTGTCAGATGGCAAAAATTTCATGGAAGAGAATTTTCACAATAATTATGTATGGGAAACAGTTATGAGCCTTGGCGAACCTGACAGCGAGATTTTTGTAAGGCGGTATAAATTTGATGAAAAAATCAAGGATATTTCAAAAGCAATGGGACTTAATATTTCTACAGTTAAGACCAGACTTTCAAGAGGAAAAAGAAAACTCAGAAAAATGTTATCGGATGCGGAGGAAAAATTATGAGAAGAAAAAATTTGCTTAAAGAATTGGGAATACAAAAACAGGCAGATATTTCCTGCAATGCTCTTGATATTGATACAGAGAATGTCAGACAGAGAGTTTATGCAAAACTTGACTTCGCAGATACAGAAAGGAAGCAAACGACTATGAGATCAAAAAAGAAAATATTACCTTTGTTGATAGCTGCAACACTTACAATTGGAGTTACTGCTATGGCAGCAACAGGAAAGATTTCAATGTGGACAGGTTCATCTGCATCACGTGCTGATTATACATCTCTTCCAACGTCAGAACAGATTACAAAGGATATTGGGTATAGACCGGTATTGATTGATACCTTTGAGAACGGATACTGCTTCAAAGAGGGCAATATTATAAAAAACAGTTTTAAGGATGGCAATGCAAATGTAATTGAGAATTTTAAATCTGTGTCCTTTGATTATCAGAAGAATGGAGATGTTGTATTGTTTGAACAGCAGAAATTTAACTCAAAACTTACTCCGTCAGGTGATATTATTGCCACTGTAAATGGAACAAATTTGTATTATGTACATTATATAAATAAAGTGGTATCAGATGATTACGAATTGACAGAACAAGATAAAAAAGACCAGTCCAGTGGAAAAGTTGTATTCAGTTACGATGACAGTGCTTCTCAGATTGAAGTCAGTCAGGTTCAAAGCGTTAACTGGAATAAGGATGGCATCCAGTATGATTTGCTGCAAATAGATGGAAAATTATCTGCCGGAGAACTTGCAGATATGGCGAGAGAGGTTATTAATAACAGAAGATAAAGAAAAAAGATGGTGAATTCAGTCCGGTTCACCATCTTTTTGTAACTGCTGTGGAAATACCTGTATCGCAGCTGATGTATAATATGTTATAATTTATAGACAATGTAGCTGTCCGGAACTTTTATAGTTAGGGTAAACGTAAAATATCTGTCAGGAAAGCAGGTGCGTGAAATGGGTGTGTATTTAAATCCCGGCAATGATAAATTTTATAAAGCAATCAATTCTGAGATTTATGTGGACAAAACAGAACTGATACAATATACCAATCGTGTTTTTAACACCATGCAGCAAAATGTCTGTGTAAGCAGACCAAGACGTTTCGGAAAGTCTATGACTGCAAATATGCTGGCTGCATATTACAGCAGAGGGTGTCAGTCTGAGAAATTATTTGACGGACTTAAGATAAAAGAAGATTTATCTTTTCCCAAGTATCTGAATAAATACAATGTTTTTTTTATAAATATGCAGGAATTCTTAAGCCGCAGTAAGACAGTAGAGAAAATGGTTCTGCGATTAAATCGGATTTTGATGCGTGACCTGAAACAGGAATATCCTGATGTGGACTATTTTGATGAAGAAGATCTTGCTGAAAGTATGCAGGATGTATATCAGCAGACAGGATGTCCGTTTGTGATTATTATAGATGAGTGGGATTGTATTTTCAGAGAATACAAGTCAGATAAAGAAGCGCAGGAGCAGTATCTTGATTTTCTGCGGGATTTTCTTAAGGATAAATCTTATATTCATCTTGCTTATATGACAGGAATCCTGCCGGTAAAGAAATATGGAACACATTCTGCCCTGAATATGTTTGATGAATTTTCTATGATTTATGCAGGACCTCTGGCGAAGTTTGTGGGTTTTACAGAGACAGAAGTCAGAGAATTATGTGAGAAATATCATATGGATATGAGGGAAATCAGAGAATGGTATGACGGGTACAGGTTTGAAAACTGTGAGCCGGTTTATAATCCAAGATCTGTGGTAAACGGTATGCTCTTTGGTTCTATCAGAAACTACTGGAATATGACAGAATCTTTTGAAGCACTGCAGACTTATATAGATATGAATTTTGAGGGTTTAAAGGATGATATTCTCAGTATGCTGGCAGGAGAGAATATTCCTGTTAATACCGGAAATTTTACAAATGATATGACGACATTCCGGGATGAGAATGATGATAGCGTATATCGTGAACTGCCAACAGGAAAGGGATTTGCGGATATGGTCTTTATTCCGAGGAAAAAATTTCCTGATAAACCTGCTCTGGTAGTGGAATTAAAATGGGATAAAAGTGCCAAAGGAGCCATTTCTCAGATCAAACAGAAACAGTATTGCAAAAGTCTGGAGGTGTACACATTATCACACACAGCTTGACATAGCCGCATTGCTCTGTGCGAAATGCAGGAAATATTATGCATGCTATTCCTGTCATGATGAACTGGAAGATCATCCATTTGCCCCAACAACACCGGAAGAAGATTATCCTGTTTTATGCGGAAACTGCGGCAGGAAACTTACACTTCAGGAATACAAAAAAGGCAGCTGCCCTTACTGCTATGCAGGATTTAATCCAAAATGCAGTTTACATGAGAATATTTATTTCTGTTGTACAAATACAGAGAATACAAAATAGTAAAAAATTTTGTATTCTCTTTTTATTTGTCAAAAAATCTGATATACTGATTAAAGTTAGAATGAACTAACCAAACAAATGACAAGAACCTATTTCTTTTATTTGCATACAAATAAAAACAGGAGGAACAAATCAATGGATATAAATGTATTCTATGGAATTCTGATTCCTTTTCTTGGAACTTCTGCAGGAGCTGCCTGCGTATTTTTCATGAAGAAGAATCTGAATGAACAGATTCAAAGGGCACTTACCGGCTTTGCAGCAGGAGTTATGGTTGCGGCTTCCATATGGAGTCTGCTGATCCCGGCAATTGAACAGTCTTCCGGATTGGGAAAGTTTTCATTTGTACCGGCAGCAGTGGGATTTTGGATAGGGGTGCTTTTTTTGCTCTTGCTGGATCACATGATTCCGCATCTTCACCAGAACAGTAACAAGGCAGAAGGTCCGAAGAGCAAACTTCAGAGAACTACCATGCTGGTTCTTGCAGTAACTCTGCATAATATTCCAGAGGGAATGGCAGTAGGAGTCGTATACGCAGGCTATTTAACAGGTCACGCTCAGATCACTATAATGGGAGCAATGGCTCTTTCCATAGGGATTGCCATCCAGAACTTCCCCGAGGGAGCCATTATCTCCATGCCCCTGCGTTCTGAGGGAATGGGAAAAACCAAAGCCTTTGCAGGTGGAGTCCTGTCCGGGATTGTAGAACCTGTCGGTGCAGTCCTCACGATCCTGGCCGCCGGCCTCATTGTCCCGGCACTTCCATATCTTCTAAGTTTCGCTGCCGGAGCTATGCTCTATGTAGTGGTAGAAGAGCTCATACCTGAAATGTCTGCCGGAGAACACTCCAACATCGGAACCCTTTTCTTCGCTGTAGGCTTTTCCCTGATGATGATTCTGGATGTAGCTCTCGGATAAAAAAACAGCTGTCCGTTTTATTATCGGGCAGCTGTCTTGGCGTTGAGAGATATTTTAGAAGTAGTGGAAACCTGTGAAGGAATGGCGTCAGTCAAATGGCGGGGTTCTGATCTGTACAGATATAAAATGCCGCCAAAGAAACCAAAGATCAGTCCTGTATATCCGCCACTGCAAAGGACAACGGTTATCTTTGTAACGAAGGACATACCGCCGATCATACAGATCAAAAATCCTGCCAGAAGACCGATTGTTGTCCATCCGATAAGTGAAACAGCCAGAAAAGCTGCGGAAGCATGTGAGGCTTTTACCTGTTTATTAATAGAATTCCATAATGTCTGATACATAATGATTCCTCTTTTCTCTTTCAATTCTTTGATTACTATTATAGAAACAGTTTGTAAAATACACATGCTCGCTAATGAAAAATCTCTGTAAAATTTTCTGTTTCTGTTATACGCAGAGGACAGAGATAGTATAAGAAAAGCGCAGTTTGTTTTTATGATTGTATATATTGCATAAAAACATATATCTATAATTGTGAAATACATATAAATTATCTCTTGATATTTTATAAAAAAAAGAGTAAAACTTTAGATAAATAAAAAAGAGAAATGCATAGAACAGGACAGGTCACAGAAGGAACCGGATCACAGAGAGTCGCAGGCAGGTGAGATGCGGCAGATGGTGTTTTGTGATATCACCCGGGAGCATCCCGCTGAAATTTATAGTAAGTCGGGACGTGGCCTTCACGTTACAGGAGAAACTGTTTGATTTAGACAGTGTTAAGAGATTGTATCTGGTGACAGATATAATAATACAAAGTGGTACCACGGAATATTCCGCCTTTGTTATTCAATTGGAAATTGGATAGCAGGGGCGTTTTTTTATATATCAAGTTAGGGGAAAATGCCCTTTGACCCTAACATCATATAATATAAGTAAGTGTGCAATGAAAAGGAATCATTTATGCCAGACCAGAAAATTGATAACCTTTTAAATCTTGCAATGGATGCAACACCACAGGAGCGTAGAAAGTCAGGAAATCTTAACATAGGATATGATCCTGCAACCAGGCTATGGGATGTGATCATAAAGTACAGCGGACCGGAAAGTGGTCTGGCTGGAAATGGAATTCAGGTAGTGCCATTGTTAGGCGGCTATGCGGTGGTAACTTTGCCGGAAAGTGAGATTGATGCGTATTCCCACAGAGCGCAGGTGGAATTTATGGAGAAACCCAAACGCCTGTATTTTGAATTGTTTCAGGCAAAGGGTGCAAGCTGCATTCGCACAGTGCAGAGCGGCAGGAATGGACTGACGGGAAAAGGAATTCTGACAGGAGTGGTGGATTCAGGAGTGGATTATTTTCACCCTGATTTCCGAAATGCAGACGGAAGCAGCAGAATTTTACGTTTATGGGATCAGAGCATACAGGGAAAACCACCTCAGGGATATGTGACAGGAACTGAATATACGAAAGAGCAGATCGATGAGGCACTTGCACTTGGAGAAAACCAGGGCAGGCGCCTTGTTCCATCTGTGGATTACAGTGGACATGGAACCTCTGTGCTGGGAATCGCGGCAGGAAATGGGAGAGCTTCCGATGGAGTCAATCAGGGAGTAGCTTATGAGAGTGACCTGATAGTGGTAAAAATGGGGATTCCCAGAGAAAATTCTTTCCCAAGAACAACCGAACTGATACAGGGAATTGATTATTTGGTGCGTCAGTCATTGTCTTTGGGGCGGCCGATGGTTATCAATATCAGTTTTGGAAATAACTATGGGTCACATAAGGGAGATTCCCTTCTTGAAACATATATAGATATGGTTTCTTCTACGGGACGTCTGGTTATCTGTACAGGTACAGGAAACAATGGCAATCAGCCTCTGCATGAGGGCGGAACCCTGAAACAGGGACAGACCAGACAGATAGAATTATCTGTGAGCAGCAGGGAACCGACGTTAAATGTGCAGCTATGGAAATCCTATGAGGATGAGATGAGTATTTATATTGAAAATCCATCCGGAAATCGGATCGGTCCCTTAGATGAAAAACTTGGTCCTCAGAGGTACAGGCTGGGAAATACAGAACTTTTAATCTATTATGGCAAACCTGGCCCCTATCATCTGACACAGGAAATCTACATAGATTTCCTTCCTGTGGAAACTTATGTGGACAGTGGAGACTGGAAAATCATCCTAAGTGGAAAAAAGGTCAGAGGAGGAGAATATTACCTGTGGCTGCCAGGTGGAAATACCCTGAACAGAGGAACCGGGTTTTATGAACCAAGGGCATATGGGACTTTGACCATACCTGCCACAGCCCGGCGGGTTATTGCAGTTGGAGCATATGATTCGCTGGTTGACTCCTATGCGGACTTTTCCGGAAGGGGCAGCAGAATGCTGCCATATCTGAAACCTGATCTGGTGGCACCCGGAGTGAACATAGTTGCCCCCGTACCCGGTGGTGGTTACAGAACAGTAACAGGGACTTCCTTTGCAACACCCTTTGTCAGCGGATCCGCAGCATTGTTAATGCAATGGGGGATTGTAAATGGAAACGATCTCTATCTCTATGGGGAAAAAGTAAAAGCCTATCTCCGAAAAGGCGCCAGACCATTGCCGGGGTATGAGGAGTATCCCAATGAAGAGGTGGGATGGGGGGAGGACGTTATAATAAGGTTACATTGAAGAAAGTCAGTAAAATCAAGTGTTTCCGTTCATTTTCCCAACACAGAAACGAAGCACTTTCACCATGATTTTGAAGAAAATCTGCCCGGGTTGGATTCAAAATGATATGGAAAGAAAGACTTGTAGCAATGACGTAACATGAACAGCCGATTCTGTTACAGACAACATATTAAAACGAAAGAGAGGTCACAGGAATATAAAACTGACTTATACAAATAATTATCAGTTATTAAGGCCATAAGGCCAAATTATACCATGGGTCAGTTTTAAGCATTAAATCTGGATCAGTTTTAAGTGTAAATCAATAGCTGATAATCACTATGATTGGGAAAATACAAAAACCGATAACTACAGTTCAAAGAACTGTGTATTATCGGCTCTGCGTCTGGCGCTTTAATAACAGTTATATGGAATTGTTCAATGTTGATTAGACATTCTCTTTTGCACTTCGAACAAAAGAGTGGAGAATTTTTTAGTACAGTATCTTCTCGGATTTTGTCACGTGTTTTATTTCCGCAGACAGGGCAACGTACTCGCTCGACACTTACTTTTATTTGCACTTCTACTTTTTATTTTTTTCTTGAGTATCCTATAACACTAACAAAATACGATGCAACTACTATACCCAAAACAAAAATAGCAATCAACATAGGATTTTTAACCAAATTTTGAGTAACGTAGTCCATATCTTTTGATATTTTACTTACGAAAAAGATAACGAGAAGTGTGCAAATCATTCTCACATACTGAACGCTCATATAGCCAAACCACTGTGCTATTGCTAAACATATAGAACACCATAAAACAGGTAATGCTATTGCAATGGCGATAGAAAAACCAAACTGGCTAAGTGTAAAATTATGATAAACCACATAACGAATGATATAAATGATAACTGTACCCATTATACTAATCGGAACAAGAAGCAAGCTAGTCAAATACTTACTGAAAATGATTTGGTACTTACTCAGCGGCAAGGTTAATTCATATTGTTTCCATGAAGTCAATCCATCATAGGTCATGGTCATCATTAAGTGCATACCGATAAAAAGTGAAAAAAAAGCCGATGACATAATTGAGTAAACTTCATTCTCTCCGAAGAATGAAATTGCTATTACAAAAAAATACATTACAAAAATGACTTTTTTATTCATTTTCTTCATAAGCAATAAATCCTTAAAAACCAATCCTTTCATTTGACACCTCCTTTGATATAGAACAGCATAATGTCCTCAATAGAAGCATTATCAATAATTAGATTTTGGTATCTTTTTTTTGCAGCTACTTTGTCATGTATTAAGCATTCCACGCTAAGATTTGTTTCTCGACAACATACATAGTCATCTGGTGAAACAGTATTAAATTCTGATTTTTTACAGCGTATAATTCCATAATTATAAATGAGGTCATCTTTCTTTTCCTCAAAAATAATTTTTCCATTATGAATCAGAATTACATAGTCAGCAACCTTTTGTATGTCAGAGGTTATATGTGTAGAGAACAAAATAGAGTGTTCTTCATCTTGAATAAATTCTAAAAAAATGTCCAAAATTTCATCTCGTACAACAGGATCTAACCCTGTTGTTGCTTCGTCTAAAATCAGAATCTGGGGTCTATGCGATAGTGCACAAATAATTGACAATTTCATCTTCATACCTTTTGAAAGTTGCCCTATTGATTTATTTAATGGAACATCAAGGCGTTTCATATATTCTTCAAACAAATTCATATCCCATGTTTTATAAGATCCCGAAAGGATTTGGGCAATATCTTTTGCATTTAAGACGGAATGGAATTTACATTCGTCAAAAACAACACCAATGTTTTCTTTATGCAAATAAGAATGATTTTGTTTACCCAATATTCTTATTTCACCCGCATCCAACTTCAACTGGTCTAAAATTAAATTGATAGTTGTACTTTTTCCAGCACCATTTTCTCCTATGAAACCCACAATATGTCCTGTAGGAACTGTAAATGAAATATGATCTAACATAAAATCATCAAATTTTTTAGTCACATTTTTTACAACAATACTGTTCTGTTCCATAATTCTACCTCTCATTCTTCAAAAAATAGTTTTAGAATATTAGCCATTTGCTCATAGCTGATACCATGGGTACGACCGATTATAGCAACCTTTTCTAAAAGTTCTTCCGCTATTCGTAGTTGTTCTTCTTGAATAAATTCTTTATTTGGTGATGCAACAAAACTACCTTTTCCCGATACGGTTTCGATAAACCCATCTCGAGTTAAATCTTCGTAAGCTCGTTGAACAGTAATAACACTTATATGCAGGTCTTTTGCCAGTGCACGCATGGAAGGCAGGGCTTCTCCGGCAGATAGGGTACCATTCATGATTAAACTCTTGATCTGCATAGCAATTTGTTCATAAATAGGCTTATCACTACTATTACTTATGATAATTTCCATTCTAATTTCCTCTCACCACCTTCTGATATATGCGTACTTATACGATATATACAGTGTATATGATAGTGTCAGAAATGTCAATAAAGTAATCTTACAATTCATTAAAATATACCATATAAAGTTTTCAAAAAATCAGCGTAATCCAACCTGTCAACCGGCATAATAAGGTTATTTCTTTGTGCAAATCAGCACGATAATGATAGGATGAGCGATGATGAATTAGAACTTCTGGCTCCATGGAACGAAATCGTCAAAACTGAAATCGAACGTCGTGCAAACGAATCAAATCAATCATATGTGAATTGTCAAGGTGCTC
>OGXW01003611.1_pt1 | contig 10075 bp, 8 predicted proteins | sample 1576341 | NCBI WGS metagenome assembly OGXW01 (sample SAMEA3541592, study PRJEB24748) | human gut metagenome | biome: human gut; feature: human-associated habitat; material: faeces | place: China | collected 2012
CTGTCCACCGGGCATCGGAATCGTATTGTTCCTGATAATCCAGGAAATACGTATTAAACTCCCGCACAATGTCGTACTCGTTCCCGAACATCAGAAGCCCCGCAGAGGTCGGGTGCTTTTTCCCGTCAGAGCCAATCCCAATAGCACCCAATTTCAGCAGGAAATCCTCATCTTCCAAGGCTTCCCAGACGTGCCCCGGACGGGACAGGCGCATTCTTTGCCGGTAGCTTCGGATGCTTTCACTGTTGAAAACGGTCATATCCATTTCGTTCAGCACCAGCATATCCTGAGTCTTCACGGAAGCATCCCGGACCATGGCCTGAAATTCTTCCTTGGTGCAGCGGTAGTCACCTTCCCCATTCCGGCGATAGGTGCATAGCGGATTTCCGTCTACATAGACAGGTCGGTATGAACGCTCAGCACGAGGGACGTTAATGACTACGATATGGTTACCATCCACATCTTGAACAAAAACATCTTTGGAAGAAAGCACATTTACGCTGGTCTTGTTTGGGTTGTTGGCAATGTTCCAGAATTCTTTTATGAGCTTGTCCGGGTCAGGCAAGTCGATTGCATGAAAGGATTTATCCGGCATTTCTTCCACGCCCAGCAAAATGATTCCACCGTAGGTATTTGCAAAGGCAGAATATGTCTCCCAAATGCTCCTGGGTAGACCTCCCAGTGCTTTCTTCGCCTCAATACGGTTGTTCTCCCGGTACTGCTCTAATTTGGAAAAGTCAATCATAGTTCTCCCCCTTTGGTCTTCCACAGGAATCTGCGCTCTGTCCAAAATCGTTTTTCTAATTAACCATATCATACCATATAGCGGCATCCGTATGCAATGGATTTTTCAAATATAGCAAATTCGGTCAGCGTCGAAAAAGGTTTTGTTTTGGGCCGACAGAGAAGCATTTTACAAATGCGCAGCCAGAACAAAGTTCTGATCTTGGGGATTGGGGATTTTGCCCCAACAAGCAAATTGCGTTCGGGTACACGTAAGACACTGCTTGCCGGTAGGAATGCCCGGCAGATAATAAGTGCTCCATTGGGCTTTATAAGTAAAACATGGCATTCGCATCCAGCGTTTTTTTTCGTTCCTTCCAGTCCGGCATCAGCATAGAAAGAAAGTCGTAGAAGTTTTTGGAGTGATTTGGATGAATAAAATGACAAAACTCATGCATTACGACATATTCAATACAGTTTCGGGGGGCTTCCAAGAGCCGTTTGTTCAGCGTAATGATCCCTTCCTTCGGCAAGCAAGACCCCCATCGTGTATCCATGCTTCGAATCCGCAGGGTAGGTGCTATGACTCCATATTTTTGGAATACCGGGTAAATTGCGTTAACAATTTCTCTAAAAACGATTTTGCATTCCCGGTCAAAAAAACTCATAACCATCCGCTCTTTTTTGGAAAAATCCTGCGGATCTTTGACCTCAAGGAATAAGTAGACCCCATCCGAATACACCTGGTTCTTACTTGCCTGCAGCACTTTCAGGCGCAGGGCTCTGCCTTGAAGATAAAAGGTCTCACCGCTGACATATTGCTTTGGCTGTAGTTTATACTGTTCCTGCAACGCAAATTTCTTTTGTGCGTTTAGAATAAACGCCGCTTTGCTTACCAGAAACGCATCTATCTTTTCCACCGGAACCGCCACATTGGCAGATACATATACGCTTCCGTTTTTTCGCACATGAAGGTTGATATTTTTGACATTTTTTCGTTCCAATGAATATCTCAGCGTTTTTTCGCCTATCTGGATTGCCCTGAAGGTAATATCTTCCGGCATGATTAAAACCTCCGCAGGGCAACGGTTTTCACATTCTCAATGACCTTATCGATCAAATCAAATGACAATACCAGTCCCCGGCTCTTTTCATACGCATAGAACAGATCGTCAATATCCTGGGAAATCCGATTGTGGATTGTCTGGTTATTGGTCCAGTCTACGCAGCTGTGCTTCGCAATAATCGCCGTAATTTCTTCAGCAATCTCTGCCGCAAAATCAGGGGTCATTCCCTCGACTTGCGCATCATCGAACAACGCCGTTATTACACCATAAAAAGCCTGCGCGTGAACATTGTGCTTGATCCGTTCCGGATAGCTGACAGAGCTCTTTCCGGAACGGTAATCTTCCAGAATGCTCCGCATCTTTGCCAAATACTCCGCCTCGCTGATAACCTTTTCCTTGTATTGATCCAGTGCATCCTTAATCCGCTTGGAGAAGCTATCATAATATGCAGGATTCTCCTCGTACTTTGCGCTGATGCTTTTCGACAGCCTACTGGTGATTGCATCCGCCTTCGCATGCAAAGAGCCCAATTCTTCCAATTCCTGTTCAAAATCATCCTTATTCAGAATGTCAACCGGACTGGTAATCTGCTTCAGACCGGCAACAGACAAATGCGTGTCCAAAAGGTTCTGCATCAGAGGCTCGTACTCACTGCTGTCGATGGCATCACAATAGCGAATTTTTACACTGCGCCGCACCTTGGAGAAAAACACAAAACAATCCTGGTACTTTTTGCGTTCTTCTCCGGGAAGCGCGGCATAGACCTGTTCTGAATTCAGCGCAAGGTTCAGCGCTCTGCCAAAAGCACACAGGAGGTTATAGAACTGTTCGCGCCTCTTTTCGTCTGCCAGAGCAACTTCCACTGCTTCTGTATCGTCCAGATTCTTAATATCTGTAAATATGTCTATGAGATTGGTATAGGCCGTTCTCAACTGCCCCAGCGCTTCCAGAACATCGATGACAACGCCCCTCAGGTCTCCACTCTCAAAGTTTTCCAGTCCGGCACCGCTGTACATATCCATTGCGGCATCCAATTTCTGAATCAAGCCGCGATAGTCCACAATCAGACCGTACTCTTTTCCATCGTGAAGCCGGTTGGTTCTGGCAATCGCCTGCAGCAGGCCATGCTCTTTGAGTTCCTTATCGATGTACAGCACCTGACAAATAGGCGCGTCAAACCCGGTCAACAGCTTACTGCACACAATGAGAATATCAATCTCACCGTCGCAAAATTTGTTCTTCATGGCTTCTTCGTAAGTGTCAGCATCGCCATACTGTTTCATCATCTTTTCCCAGTATTCGATAACCTCATGATCGGTGCCTTCATCGATGTCATCCACACTTTCCCGCATATCCGGGGGAGAAATGGCAACCGCACAATTCAGGTCACCAAACTGCTCAAAGCATTTCAGATAGCGAATGGCATCCCGCTTATAGTTGGTAGCCAGCATGGCCTTGAAGCCTGTATCCTTGAAGCCAAGGATAAAATGATTGTTGATATCCAGCGCAATACGTTTGATTCTGGCATCTGTGGAAGTTAGCCTGCGGATGCTGCTCCATTTCCGGCGCAGATCCTCCTTCTGAGGATCTGTCAGGCGTTTCGTGGTCTGCCGGAACCACATATCGATATTTTCTTCATCTACCTTCTGTTCTACAAATCGTCCTTCATAAATCAGGGGAACAATCGCGCCATCTTCCACGCCGTCTTGAATAGTATATTTGTGGATGAGCTTGCCGAATTTGGTCAGAGTGTTCTTTTCCCGCTTCATAAGCGGTGTCCCCGTGAAGCCGATATAGCAGGCATTGGGGAATACGGTACGCATTTTGGCAGCCATGGAGCCGTAGTTGGAGCGATGGCTTTCGTCAATGAGAACGAATACGTCCCTGGAAGTATTTCTCGCCGCCAGACGTTCTGCCGTGTTGAATTTATTGATGATGGTGGTGACCACATCCGCTTTTCCGCTCGTCACCAGTTCCACCAGATGCCGCCCGCTGGTTGCCCGGGCAGGATTCAGCCGGGTATGGGAAAAGGTTGCCGCAATCTGACCATCCAGCTCTTTTCGGTCAGTCACAATGACCACCCGGGGATTGCAATCAGCAAGCACCATCAGAATGTACTTGGCCAGCATCACCATGGTCAGGCTCTTGCCGCTACCCTGGGTATGCCATATCACGCCACCCTGGCGATTCCCACGGCTATCCTGCTGCGCAACGGTTTTCATGATCTCCCGAATGGCAAAATACTGCTGATAGCGGCAGATTTTCTTCACGTTGGCATCGAACAGGACAAAGTAGCGGGTCAGCTCCATCAAGCGCTCCCGGCAAAACAGAGAGATAATATTTCGGTCTTGTTCCGTAGGAACTCTGTCTGCTACAAACTGTGCCAATCCGGAATCCAGGAATGCCGTGTCCTGCTCTTTCCATACGCTCCAGAACTTTTTGGGAGTACCTGCCGTAGCGTATTTTACGGTATTTTTGTTGGTTGCCATGACGATTTGGGCATACTTGAACAGCTGGGGAATATAGTCCGCTTGCTGGTTGCGGATCATCTGCTCCACGGCCTGCTCCACGGGAATATGGGGTGCTTTGCACTCAATGACTGCAAAAGGGATGCCGTTGATAAACAGCACAATATCCGGGCGGGCATTGTGCTGCTTGTCCAGGCTGTCCACCGCGAATTCTTCCGTCACGTGGAACAGGTTGTTCTCCGGGTGCTCCCAGTCAATGTATTTCAAATTAAAGCTGAGGGACTTTCCGTTACCCACAGTTTCCGGATAGCTTTTGCCCAGCAGCAGGGCATCGTAGATCTTCTCGCTGGTGCGCACCAGCCCATCAGTCAAAGGTTCGTCCAGCTCCTCCATGGCCCGCTCAATATTGGCGGCAGAGAATTCGTTTTCCGCGCCGGCATAGCTGTAACGGTTCAGCTTGCGCAGCTGGCCCCGGAGGATGTCTTTCAGCAGCACATGGTATCTGCTGCCCCGCTGCTTTTCGCAGTCCTTGGGGGAAATATAGGTATAGCCAATAGATTGTAGAAGTTCAATAGCCGGTTTTTGGCTGGCGCTGACTTCGAGATATAAATCCTTGTTCACAGCCACCTCCTTTCCTCCTTACTTCTTCGTGTTGTCAAAAAATGCCGCACCCAAAATAGCTTCGCCCATTTTTCGCTCCGTCATTTTTTGACGAAATGTAAACTCCTTTCCTGCCATGTCCCATATCCGGATCGTGACTCTAGGAACAAACACCTTTTTATTGAGGCCGGGATGCTTTACACCCGTAATTCTCAATTCATTCTCGTCTAGTCTTATCTTTTTTGAACTATTAGGGTCTATTATATATTTCCCGTACGAATCAGATTTGAAATCCTCTAAGGCATCGCTCTTAAAGAATTCGCGACCTTGATATGATAGTTGAATCGTCCTGATTGCAATCGGGACCCTTCCAATATTAAAAAGAAGTAAAGCAGGCTCATAATATTCAATCGCGTCCCAAATTAGCATAGCTTCTATACGTTTTATATGTTCGCGGCGCGCAAGCCACAGGGCGGTAACGCTTGCTAAAATTGAGCCAATTGCAGATAACGCATTCCAAAATTCGTTGCAGGAGAGAAATGCTACTATCCTTGTCACGTTTTATCCTCCTAGATAAGTATATGGAAAAACAATCCTCTACGGAAATCTGTTACCTCATAGTTGCTAAATTTTAACCTATCCCAAACAGTACAGTCAGGCACCAACAGACTTTTTCTAAAGTACATGACAATTAGGTGGATATTCGAAAATTACACTCTTACAATACCCGTCAGCAGAAGCTGCATCAGTGCTTTCTTCTTTTCCTTTTCTTCTTCCAACTTACGCTGATGAAGGGTGATAAGGCGGTCGAGGTTGGCGAAATACTCACCAATCTTTTCTTGTTCAGAAACATCAGGAATAAGCATATCGGCATTTTTGATATTGTCAGAGTTCAGCGACTCAAAGGTCGAACCGCAAGACAATGCTTTCCAATATCCGTCGCTGTCCATTTTTACAAGAAGTTGATAAATGAACTCGTTGCCTTTAATAGCCGCAACACCACGCCCGATTACCGCATTATAAGCGGTTTTTCCCATTGCTCCTGCGGGTGCTCTTACACTCATTATCAAGTCGCCTACATCGGCTTTCTTTGTCATTTGTGAAGTCCAAACTCTTGGAAATACCCAACCATTCTGCAAATCCGCATTGCCTTGAACAAGAATATAATCACTCGGTACATCTGAATAGGTGCTACCATCTGGTGATTGTCCCATCGTTATTTGAACAGTATCTCCCAGCTTACGCTGTTCCCAAGGGTCAGTAAATCCCTTGAAGCGAATTTCTGGCACAGCCTTGCCTTTCTTTGGAAACATTTTTTCAAGGAAAAATCGCTTTACCTTTATGATTTCTTCGATTTTTTGTTGCTCTAGTTCAATAACCTTGCCCTGCGTGGTAAGGATTTCGGCAATTTTCTTCTGCTCTCTGGCTGGTGGAAGAACGCACGGAATCGGTGCAAACGACTCCCAATACAATCGCAGACGGAAATCGGTCACACCGTAGGACTGCCGATGGATGGTGTGCACCATGCGATTTGTTTTCATGTAATAATCCATAAACAGCGGGTCAACCATATCATTCGGCTTGGCAACAACATATGCAGGACTGACCATTCCCTCCGTCCGCACAGATCCAATTGCCCCTTGCCATGCACGCATCATATTGAATACCAGGTCACCCACCACAGCTCTTTTGTACTGAGACTTATCCTCAATGCGTTTAAATCTTTTGGGAAGATCCTTTTCGCCTACTTCTCCGTCCGACACGCCGGAATGAATGGATACCATCAGGAGCGGCAAACCTTCTTTTCCTGGCTCTTTTCTTTCGGTATAAATATCGCCCAGTACATTTTCCACCCAGTCTTCCGGACATATGCCGACCTTCGTCCGCTTATACCCCTCCGGCACGATTCCGTGCCGGAGTTGGTCTATTCTTTCTTTTACTTCTGACGTCATGCTGTTACCTCAGCAGTTTGCTTCTTATCAACCATCTCTTGTTCCTGCATTAGATGTGCTGGCGGATTCAGCCGTTGCCATTCTAATTCAACAACTTCTTTAATTCTGTCAACCGGATGTACAATCGTCAATCCGCTATTTTCAGTCTGAATCATGCGAGCTTCTCCTGTTTGCTGGCTAATTAGTGTATCCCGGTATGGCAAATACGCACTCAAAATTCCAATTAGGTTTGCATTGCTATTAACAGGCGTTCCAGTAATAGCAATATGTTCCGGGCGGCTGACTATCGGCCCTCCAGAATTTCCCGGGAATGTTTGTGCATCCACAAGGAACAGAGGAGTTCCTTGCTTCAGAATAAATGCATCCATAATTCGAGAAATACAACCCAGTCTGCATATAGGAGTCTTGATATCTTCTACCAGATTCATAGGAAATCCTAAAGCATACACAAGACTGCCCTCTTCAACGCCCGTCTCTTTCATCTGCTCCAAAGTTAGTGCATGGTCTTCAAGATCAAATGCACCCCATATGGATTTATCGTTTAATAACGTCTCTGGCCTAATTTGAAATGTCAAGATATCGGAGCCTTCATTTGGATGTGACGAATACATTGGATTTCCCTTATCATCAAACAGATTAATTGGATAGTCTTTGACAAAAGATTCCCCAAACGAGTTAAACCTCACGTAGATTTTAGATTGGCCCTGAATTACATGTTTATTGGTCACAATATAGTATGTAGAAACCGTAGGGAGATTCAGATCTTTTCTAGCAACAATAAATCCCGTTCCAATCCAGTGCTTTTTATTCTCTGACGTGTCTACCCCCAACGCAACTACAGCATTCATAAAACTCCCAGGAATAATAGCCATAATACATTTTCTCCCTTCTCTTATTTGTAGATGGCAATAACCTCAACTTTCAACACTGGTCCCTCGATAGAAATCTTATCAAGTCCAACAGATTTTCCCTCTGCAGTCATTTGACGGCGCATAGTTCTGGGCAATCGAATAAAGTCTTTCAGCGGATCAAAGATTTCAACATTATCCTTTCTGATCATACCCACCGCTTTGCAAAGTATGTACACATCCTGATCAGCATAATCCTCAAGGTTAGCATATTCTTCATTAAGATATTTTGCATTGAGTTTTCCAGCAACTGAAATATCATCGAACTCAACCACAAACGGAATATCAGCAGATGCATTGCCCAGAATACTTTCCAGTGCTTCCTGCTCGGCATTAGATGCCGTTGTCACCTGCCCTATTAGCATGGGCATAAAGCAATCAACTAAATTAACTGCGTCAAATGCCTCTGGTATTTCAAAGCTGCTGCAAAGCCGAATCAACTTCATTGCTGGGACTGATGCTAGATCATAGTCATCATTCAGCACACAATCAAAGAAGTCCTCTCCTTCAAATCTGCTAAGGTTAGTTTCAAAATGGTCATAGTCGATGTTGACATCGTTTATGAATTCAAGGTTTACGCTCATCTCAGTCGCTGCGTTTACCGCAATTGCTTTGATGGTTGTCGCAATGCCTGCGGTATGTTTCTGTGTTATTGTCTTGGGCTTTTCCGATTTCCCACCATCAATCTGGCACTTATATGTATATAACTTATCGGTATCCAAGTAAACAAAACTTCTAAACATATTTCCTCCATCAATTTCTTAGTCGCCAGCATTCCTATTTTCCGCTCCATCCAGCCACTGGCAAACCTGTTTTGCCAACTCCTTTTCGCCTTCCCGCAGAAGAACGTATGCAGGAATATGTCGGCTCACATATTGGAGCTGTATCCGGATCTCCAGATCCGTAATTTGCTCCAGCGGTACGCCATTTACCACGCGCACCCCATCGACCCAGATACCGAAGGCATCGATCTGGCTTCCGTATTCCCGAATCATGTCCTGCAGGCAGGCTATGGCCCGTCCACGTTCAAAATTGCGCAAGGTATTTTCGCAGCGGGTGATGTTGCTGCAGTCTCTCGCAAACTCCGCCGCAGTTTTTACCTGCTCTAAGGCTTTCTCATATTCGTCTTGATACATTCTTCCACCTCCGTTTTTATCATTGAGAACTGATTGGAATTCCCAAGCAGTTCCTCATCTATGGTTTTATTTCCCCTTGAGTTTCTTGCATTCGACCTCACGCTCAATCTGCTTTACGCTTTTCTCAGGTGTCGGCAGATCTTCCGGCATGGTACCGCCCAGTTCCTGGATGGTCTGGCGAACCTTGCGCCCCACATCATAGTGGGCCTGATTGGCGGCAGCTTTTCCCTGAATATTCTCCCGGCGCAGCTTTTCTTCGGTCTGGGTTGCGCGGAAGAGATTTGCTGCCAATTCTGTACTTCCCATATGATCCAGAATTTTCTCGCTCTTTTTCAAGCCTTTTCGGGCATGAATTTCCTTGACTCCCAGGCCGCCGTACAATCCCTGATATCCTTTGTTCTGAAAAATAGCATAGTCTTTCTGTTCAATCACACCGGCATCGTGCGCTGCATCCGCCAGAGCGATATTGTGCCGCTTCATCTCATTTCGGATAGCCAGTCGCTTCTGATCCTCGGATAGCTCTTCATAGTTTTCAATCAATTCCTGCTGCCGGGTTTTGACTGCAAAGTAAGTCTGGCCTATAGCGATGATCTCTTTCCGAGGATCACCGTTCATAACAATTAAGTAACAGGCATAGCGTGACAACGCAAAATCTTCAATCTCCCGAACACCGCCATTAGGCATAGGAGATGTTTTGACGGCATCGGCAAATTGTTCATCCACCTCATAACCGCTATTTTTACATGCAAGCTTTGCCCGCTCAATGGCATCCGAAAAGCGACGCCATGAATTGTATCCCAATATTGTCTGCAGCTCACGTGCAAGCCAATATTCCTGCCCATATTCATTAATATGCTTAATATCTTCAAATGTCTGGTCGCTGTATCTCATCAAATCCTGACTCATAAGCCCAACTCCTCCAAATACTTCGCCATCTGCGCCTGCACCTGTGCCAGCTCTGCCTCAATATTGGCAATGTTCTGCTTCACCTCGTCGATATCCGCTGGCTCTTCCTCCTCAAAGGTGTCCACATACCGGGGGATATTCAGGTTGTAGTCATTGTCCGCAATCTCTTTGCGGGATGCCCGGTGGCTGTATTTCTCCACGTTTTCCCTGGCTTCGTAGGTATCCACGATTTTCTTGATATCGCAGGGTCGAAGAATGTTCTGATTTTTCCCCTTTTCAAAGTTACCTTCTCCGGATGCATCAATGAACAGGACA
>OGXW01003616.1_pt1 | contig 10067 bp, 6 predicted proteins | sample 1576341 | NCBI WGS metagenome assembly OGXW01 (sample SAMEA3541592, study PRJEB24748) | human gut metagenome | biome: human gut; feature: human-associated habitat; material: faeces | place: China | collected 2012
ACCAGCCTGAAAAATGTGGAATCTGCTTCGTTTTACCGTACACGTTCCTACTGCGACAATGTGTATTATCAGAACACCCAGTTCAGTGGCTCCATGTATGGCATTGATGCTGCCTATTTCGATACGGCAGGCTATGAAGTACAGCAGGGCAGGGGATTCCTGAGCAAGGAATATACCAATAATGCCAAGGCAGTGATTCTGGACAGCACCGCAGTCAAGAGCCTGTACTCCTCCGAGAGCCCGATCGGTTCCGTCATCGACATCAACGGGGAACCCTTTACGGTCGTTGGCGTCGTGACAGAGGTCAGCAGATTTGAACCAGTCATCAATTCCGAAGAGGACTACTGGACGTATATGGGCACTTCCGGCGGCAAGATGTTTATCCCCGGTCAGTCGTGGCCGATCGCGTATCGGTATGACGAACCGGAAAACTGTCTGGCAAAGGCAGTGGATACTGACAGCATGCCGGCAGTGGGAAAAAAGGTGGCGGAACTGATGAACGCCACGATTCGCACCAATAGCGTCGGAAAAGAAGGGGACAGCAATCAGATCAAATATGACAGTCAGGACTTGCTGAAACAGGCGAAGTCCCTGCAAAAACTGAGTTCCTCCACCAACACCATGCTGATCTGGATCGCCAGCATTTCTCTGCTGGTGGGCGGTATCGGTGTTATGAACATCATGCTGGTATCGGTAACAGAACGTACCCGCGAGATCGGACTGAAAAAGGCAATCGGTGCGAAAAAGGGCAGTATTCTGGCACAGTTCCTGACAGAAGCTTCTGTGCTGACCAGCATCGGCGGAATCATTGGTGTGGGAATCGGCATCGCTCTGGCACAGCTGATTTCCAAGATTGCCTCGGTGCCGGTGGCGATCAGTTCGCTGTCCATTGTGGTTTCCGTGGTATTCTCTATGGTGGTAGGCATTGTCTTTGGACTGATCCCGTCTATCAAAGCTTCGAATCTGAATCCGATCGATGCCCTGCGGTATGAGTAATGCTTTTCAACTTATTCTATTTATCAAAAATCCGGTCTGTAGAAATGCAGACCGGATTTTTTAGAAACGAATGTAATTTCAGCCGCCGGACAAACAGGCTCTTATATTTTCCACAAAAAAAGCCCTTGACAAACGCGGCGTTCTGGCGTATAATAGAAATAGAAAGAGCATACCAGTAGACGGTCTGCTCCCACTGTATAGGATTAAAAAGTTTTAACCGCCATAGTTTGGTCGCTAGGGGCGGTTATTTCTTTTTCTTCTTGTGATTACTGTTTTTGTGATTATAGTACAATGAAGTGATAAATGATGCCAACGAAATCAGAAATGTTCCGATTTCCAGCAAATCACGAAATGTAACAAAGTTATCCACTGCAATCACCTCCCAGCTGTTCAAATGAGCAGTGGGAGCAGAAACAAACCGCCTACCGTTATTGGTATGCCCTCGAATGTTAGTATACCACACTTTTACAAAAATGTCAAACAAAAACCACCGCATCGCCTGCCGGAGGAATCCGAGGGAGTGATGCGGTGGTTTGTTTTCTTAAGGCAACACCGCACAAAGCCCGCCTGACGGCTTTGCACGCAATCTGCGTGCAGATTTTCCGTCATATTGCCCAGAAATCCCTTGCCATACGGCAGTATGCCTGCGGAATTTCTAGGCAATCTGCCGAAAAACCTGACAACGCACCTTACGCACAAGCTTTGTGCAGTGTTGCCTTAATGCTGTTCCGCAGCTTTCAGCTGCCGCAGATAGCGGCTCAGAAAGGCGTAAAAGCTGCACACTGCCTCCTGCCCTCTGGCGTGGCGGTGCAGCTGTAGGATAATGGCACGCTGGCAGGTAGGCTCCGCAATAGGCAGCAGGCGAATCTGCTCCATGCTGTCCATGCCCCACGTATAGTGCGGCCAGAAGCCCACTCCCAGTCCGCTGGCGATCAGGTTTTTGACAGTGTCCGGACTGTCGCTCTCGTAGATGATGTGGGGAACGAATCCCGCCTGCATGCAGTAGCGGTCACAGATCGTGCGGATACTGCGGGAACCGGACAGACTGATGAAATCCTCATGGGCAAAATCCTGTAAGCGGACGCTTTTTTCGCTGGCGTAGGGCGAATTGTGCGGAACTGCCAGAAAAATGCGTTCCTTAAACAGCTCATACCGTTCCTTGGTATCTGCGGGGATCTGAAAATTTTCCCGCGTGAAAACCGTGATGTCTGCGTCCTCGCACTGCGAGTTCTGGATCAGCCGGAAATGCAGCCCGTCATGGTCTTTTTTATAGGAGATCAGTGCCTGTGTCACCAGTGTGGAAGCCGCCAGTACATTCAGCCGAATGGTCTTTTCCCGTTCCATAGCCATTTGCTGTAGTTGCGTAGGAATCTGGTGCAGAGTTTTCAGCACCGGTGTCAGAGCGTTCTGCAGTGCCTCACCGTATGTGGTCAGGGCAATATTCCTGCCGCTGCGGTAAAACAGAGGTACGCCCAGTTCCTTTTCCAGCCGGCGGATACTCTGGGTGAGCGAGGGCTGTGCAATGTGCAGCTGCTCCGCCGTGCGTGTCATGTGCTGGTTCTGTGCCACTGCATAAAAGTATTCCAGCTGTAGCAGTTCCATGGTTACTTCCGCAGGGTGTCGCAGCAGGTGCCGGCTCCGGCAAGCTTTTGCAGCTTGACAGCACACCAGCCGGATGCCTCCCGCCGTTCCAGCACGGCGAAGTCATAGGCAGTCACAGTGTCCAGCACTTCGTCTGCCCGTTCCGTGATGATGCCGGACAGGATCAGAATGCCGTTGTCTTTCAGGAACGACGGAAACAGCGGAGCCATGCCCTTGATGACATCTGCCACAATGTTGGCGGTGATGACATCATAGCCGCTGCCGATCGATTCCCGCAGGGCGGTGTCTGTGATGATGTTGCCGCAGGAAATGGTATAGTTTTCCAGATTCAGGTGATTTTCTGCGGCGTTTTCCTTGGCGATGCGGGTGGCATTTTCCTCAATGTCTACGGCATAGGCTTCCTTTGCCCCCAGCAGCATGCCGCCGATAAACAGAATGCCGCTGCCGCAGCCCAAGTCCAGCAGGCGGGTGGCAGGGGTGATCTCATTTTCCATCAGTTCCAGACAGAGCCGTGTGGTGTGGTGCTGTCCGGTGCCGAAGCTGCTTGCCGGATCGATCTCCAGAATGGTTCTGCCGGCGGCTTCTGCGGTGGGTTCTTCCCAGCTGGGCTTGATGTACAGCTTGTTTCCCACCGGAAACGGTTTGAAATACTGTTTCCAGTTGTTCGCCCAGTCCTCCTCCCGAATACCGGAGCAGACAGCTTCCAGTCTGCCGTACTGGTGTTCGGTGTCCTCGGCTTTCATCTGTGCCAGCATGGTTCGCAGAGCTGCCAGCATTTCGGCACCCTGTGCATCTTCCGGAAGGTAGACCGTGACGCAGGTTTCACAGCTTGCCAGTTCCATGAGCCCGTCCTCCAGATAGTCCCACTTGCCGTCTTTCTGTTCCAGAAACTCCTGAAAATCCTGTGCGTCCTGTACCATGCAGCCGCGGATCCCCAGATCCTGCAGCCGGACGCTCAGCAGGTCAATGGCGGGCGTGGCGGTGTAAATATCAACTTGTGTCCAGTTCATGCGGTTTCTCCTTTTTGCAGTTCGTTTTGTTCCTGACGTTTACGGACATTTTCTTCCTGAATCTGCCGTCCCTCGGCAATGAGATATTGCAGCCGTTCCTCGTCCCGCTGTTTCAGGGCATCGCGGTAGTCCGTAAGGTTTTCGATCAGCAGATCGAGGTGGTACAGCAGGTTGTCCCGATTGTCCAGAAACAGGGCAGCCCACATAGATTCGTCCATGGTTGCCACGCGTGTCATATCCTGAAAGCTGCCGCCGGAGAAAGACAGGGCATCGTCCATGCAGAAGTCCTTGACATAAGAGCTGGAAACCACGTGAGCCAGCTGAGAAGTATAGGCGATCATGTTGTCGTGCCACATTGGCGTGGCGGTGACGATCTTGCCGAAGCCCATTTGGTCTGCCAGTTCCTTGACGGTGTCCAGAGCCGCTTCATCGGTGCCGTCCACTGGTGTGACAATGAGGTTGGCGTTCTGGAACAGGTTGGGAATGCTGGCGTAGTAGCCGTTTTTCTCCCGTCCAGCCATAGGGTGTGTGCCCACATACCGCACACCGGCTTTCCGGCAACGGTAGGTCAGATCTCGCACCATACGCCCTTTCAGACCGCAGGTGTCTACCAGAATCGTGCCTGTCGGAATTTTGGGCAGGGCTTCCTGTACCATTTGAATGGCGATACGCTGGTGCAGGCAGAGAATGATCATATCGTAGGTGCTGTCTGTCATAGTGCCGGTGCCGTCGATCGCTCCGTCGGCAATGGCATCGTCCAGAACTGCCTGCTGTACGTCACAGCCGTAAACGGCATGGGAAGTGGCAGCTTTTATCGATTTGCAGATAGAACCGCCGATCAGTCCCATGCCAACTACTAAGATTCGCATGTTACGTTCCTCCAAATTTTCAGTATGGTACTATTGTAACACGAATTTGGGAAATCGTCAAGGCAGTGAGTTGCTCGGACATGGAAATCAATTTTCATGATAGCCTCCTCTGAAAAGGAAGGCTTAGAGCCTGTTTGTCTGGTTTTGTTCCTGTTTGTCTGACGGCTGGAATTGCACCAGACAAGGTGAAATGCACGTAATTTCGCTGGCTTTTTGTCCGTTTGTCTGGTTGGATTGTTTGCCTTGGGGGTGCCGTTTCGGAAAAATTGATGCACGTGCTTGACAAATCCGGAAAATCGTGGTATACTAAAAACATTCCCTGCGGACGTGGTGAAACTGGCAGACACGATAGATTTAGGTTCTATTGCTTCGGCGTGCAGGTTCAAGTCCTGTCGTCCGCACCAAAGTTTCTTTAGAAAGGCTGTACGGTTTTCGGACTGTGCAGCCTTTTTGTATGTATCGGTGAACGCTTTCGGATTTTCTCCTGAATTCCGACTTGAAAAGTGCCGGAAAATATGCTATACTAGTGTAGTCAGCATTTTCCGCGGCAAAGATCCTGCGGAGTCTGCGAAAAATCATAGGGAATCCCCGTGAATGTCATGTGCGGATTGCCGATACCAAGAAAGGAATTGCAATCATGAGCGAACCGAAAAAACCGATCAGTCATGCCAAAGAGCCGGAGCCAAAACCGGATATGGATAAAAAAGCTTCTTCCAAAGGAGGCAGTCATGTCCGCAAGCGAAAACTCCGGTTCGACCGGATCGCAGCAGTATTCGTGCCGCTGCTGCTGATCGTGCTGCTGATCGGAGCACTTTGCTTCCACAGCTGCCAACGCCGGAAGCAGCCTGAGGATTCCGGCAATGCGGTTGTGGCAACGGCAACCACGAAGCAGACCGAAAAGGCAACAGATAAGCCCAAAAAGGCCACAGAGCCGGACGTGGCAACCGATACCACCAAGACCACAACCAGCACCGAGGAAACCAGCCGAAAAGACGGGAAGCAGATCACGCTGGCAGCAAAGGGTGTCGATCAGGGCAATCTGATTCTCATCAACAAGGAACACAGCTACGATTTCCCCAACGGCGATCCCAAGCTGGAAAGTGTCTACGAGAAACGAAATAGTTCCTACAGCGTCAGCGATATGGAAGTACAACTGGACGCAGAAACCATTGCCCAGCTGAACAAAATGATGTCCGCCTTTGAAACCGAAACCGGTCTTGGCGGCATGCAGGTGTTCAGCGGCTATCGGGACAAGGCAGATCAGGATTCCCGCTATGAGGACGGCAGCACCGGATTCCGTGGCGGCTATTCCGATTATCACAGCGGTCGCAGCTTCAACCTGAAAATCAATTTCGGGGACGGCACTTCGGACTATTATAATGCAGAAAAGTATCCGAAGTACAGCTGGATTGCAGAACATGCCGCAGAATATGGCTTTGTGGTACGCTATCCGGACGGCAAGGACGAAAAAACCGGTGAGGACAGCCGTACATATACATTCCGCTATGTAGGCGTACCCCACGCTCTCTATATGCAGGAACACAACCTCTGTCTGGAAGAATACATCGACCGTGTACACAGCTACAGTGCGGACAACCCGCTGGAGATCACGGCTGACGGCAAGACCTATCAGGTGTTCTATGTGGGCATTGGTGGCACAAAGGACGTACAGGTCACCATTCCCAGCGGCACCTATACCGCTTCCGGGGATAATATCAGCGGATATATCGTGACTTGCGAATAAAATAAATGAAAGGCCGCTGCTGGTTTCTCTTGTGAAACTGGCAGCGGTTTTTTATGTTTTGAATTGTGGAAAATGCCGCTGCTTGAAAAAATAGCACTTTATTTTTGCAGATGCTTTTTCGTATAGTCAGATTGAAAATTTTGTTTTACAAGAAAAAACAAAATACATCATCTGGAAACTTTCTTTTTTTCAAAACAGCAGGAATACATTGACAAACTGGAGCATTTGTGCTATAATAACATACGTTGGTTCGCCAAAAACGGCGGGAGAACAATAAAAGAAATGCTGTTATAGCTCAGTTGGTAGAGCACTTCCTTGGTAAGGAAGAGGTCACCAGTTCGAATCTGGTTAACAGCTCCAGGAATATGCACGCGGTCTGTAGAGATTGCGTGCTTTTTTGGCTTTGTATGTGAAAGCTGTTGCAGAGTGAACTGTGTTCGTCTGTCAATCGCCCAACGAAAAAAAGACTTGACAAGTCGGTGCAAATCGCGTATAATAGAAATAGAAAGAGCATACCAGTAGACGGTCTGCTCCCACTGTGTTTAGTTAAAAAGATTTAACCGCCACGTGTTTGGAGACTTGGGGCGGTTATTTCTTTTTCTTCTTGTGATTACTGTTTTTATGACTATAGTACAATGAAGTGATAAATGATGCTAGTGAAATCAGAAACGTTCCGATTTCCAGCAAATCACGAAATGTAACAAAGCAATCCACTGCAATCACCTCCCATGTGTTGAATTACACAAGTGGGAGGGAATACTCCGATCTTGAACAACGAAGCGTTTTTGCTTTAACGCTTTTCTTTACAAATGCAACAAGTCGAATTTCAACAAAATTGGTCACTGCTATCAAATAAAACAAATTTCAATCGACAAAAACATTCTTTTTTTCAAAACAAAAAAAGCCCATTGACAAGTTGAAATATTTGTGCTATAATAATATACGTTGATTCGCCAAAAGCGGCGGGGGAACAATAAAAGAAATGCTGTTATAGCTCAGTTGGTAGAGCACTTCCTTGGTAAGGAAGAGGTCACCAGTTCGAATCTGGTTAACAGCTCCAGGAATTTGCACGCGGTCTGTAGAGATTGCGTGTTTTTTTGGCTTTACCGGAAAATCGCATCAACACAGTGAGATTCGGAATTTCTGTGCGGTATTGCCTTTATTCTCTCCGGAAAATTGCAGAAAAAGCATTGCCTTTTTGAAAAAGATGTGTTATAATAGAAGTTACACAGTCGAAAGATTGGGGGCGATTTTATATTTTATATTAGTTGCCCCAAGGGGAAACCGTCCCTGCAAGAAAGGAGTTCGAACTTCATGCAGAAAAAAATGCTCGCTGCCTGTACCGCTTTTTGTGCACTGGCAGCCCTTATGGTAGGATGCACAGATGTTTCCGGCAATGGCGACAGCCAGACACCGGTAAATATGACCGCAGAAACAACGGCTTCCGAAGAAGCAGCAGAAACTCAGCCGGCAGAAACGGAAACCGCGGCAGAGGACACCGAAACCATTGACACGACAGCTGCCGGAGAAACTGCCGGCACCACAGAAACCACTGCCGCAGTCACCGCAGAGGCAGCCGCCTCTCAGGGGACAGTCGGGGATACCGGCATGACAGAAAGCGAATGGGTGGCACAGGCTCAGCAGATGTACGAAAAGGCTGCACAGACCTATTACACCTATCTCTGCTCCAGCAGCGGCTTTACGTATGATACTGAGGACACCATTGCCGATGACTACGTGCGGATCACCAGCTGTGACACGCTGGAAGATGCTGAAGCACCGTACTACGCCGTGTTTGCCAAGTCTGCTCACGCTTCGGACTTTGACGGCATGCTGGAAATGTCCGATGATAAGCTGTACGGCAGAATGGGTGACCGCGGAGCCGATATTTCTTATGTATCGTCTGCGGTAACGGCTCTCACCGCCAGCACCTCCAGCCAGCTGACCTTTGCAGTCACTTCCAGCTATGAAGATCCCGAAGACGGCTCTGCCTCTACCAAGGAGGACACGTTCACGCTGGTGCTGGAGGACGGATCGTGGCGTGTGGGACAGTTCACCATGCCGTATTAAGGAGGGAAGATCATGTTGCAAAAACTGTTTGCCGGACTGACGGCATCGGTGCTGTGTGGCACGATGCTGGGAACTCTGTGGGCTGCCTCGGCAGAAGAAACCGATGCCCCTGTGAAAAAGACGGTGGAATGTCCAAAGAGTGCCGCTCTGACTACTGATGTGCCGAAACCGGTGCCGGACAGTCAGATCACTGGCAGAATTGTGGTGGAAGTGCAGGACTATCCGGTGCATGTGACCGTGCAGAAACTCACACCGGAGGGCACGCCGACCTATTATGATATGAACCTGTCGCCGGCAGAAGATGCCGACATAACGGCGTATGTGCTGCTGGTGGACTACTGCGAATGCCCGCAGAATCCAGCGGAATTTCCGCATACTTATACATCGCCGTCCCTGACCTGCATTTATAACTCCGTGTATCACGTTTCCGTCAGCGAACCGGATACAGACGGAGCCATATTCGAGGACGACAGCGTGCTGATCGCAGACCCCCACATGGAAGCATCTGTCAGCGGAAACAGCACGTATACATATGCGGTTTCGTTTCCGGAGCAGATGACGGGACCGGTGTCCGCTTCAGAGCCGACTGCGGAAATCACTGCGGAGGGCAATTTGCAGGTATCCCGTGACATCTCTCTGCTGTATCGTCCGTTTGTGACCGGAGATACCGACGGCAGCGGTGCGATCGATACCACAGACGTGTTTTATCTGATGTATTACGTTGCTTCGAAGTCCGCCGGTGTGGCAGTGCCGGAAAATGTAAAACCTGCGGCATGCGATATTGACGGTAACGGACTTGTCGATTCCACAGATGCATTTTATCTGATGCTGTATTGTGCATATGCCGGCATCGGAAAAACCATTTCCTTTGCAGATCTGGTTGCAGGAAAATATTGAGTGTTCAGAACAAACTGTAGGCTCTGTAAAAGATAGTCGTTCTAGGTTTCACCTGGAACGGCTGTTTTTGTTTTCATGGGTGAGCTGTGTCATGGAAACCGAAACATTCCCTCATCTGGTATGCAAAAAAAATGAAAAACTGGCAATTGCAGCAATGCCAGAATTGTGGTATAGTGAAGGAAACACTGAATAAAGCTTGTGCGTAGGATGCATAGTCAGATTTTTCGGCAGATTGCGTGCAAAGCCGTCAGGTGAGCTTTATTCAGTGTTTCCTGAAGATAATCTCTCCGGTACCAGCCGGAGCAAACTACTATTCTGTGGAGGAATCATCATGGGAAGTCGTTATGAACTGAATAAAAATCTGGCACAGATGCTCAAGGGCGGTGTCATTATGGACGTTACCACACCGGAACAGGCAAAGATTGCCGAAGCAGCCGGTGCCTGTGCTGTTATGGCTCTGGAACGCATTCCGGCAGACATTCGTGCAGCCGGCGGTGTGTCCCGTATGAGTGATCCGAAAATGATCCGCGGCATTCAGGAAGCTGTCAGCATTCCGGTTATGGCAAAGTGCCGTATCGGTCATTTCGCAGAAGCACAGATCCTGCAGGCGATCGAGATCGACTATATCGACGAGAGTGAAGTGCTCTCTCCGGCAGATGACAAGTACCACATCGACAAGACCAAGTTCGATGTGCCGTTTGTCTGCGGTGCAAAGGATCTGGGCGAGGCTCTGCGTCGTATCAACGAGGGTGCTTCCATGATCCGTACCAAGGGTGAACCGGGTACTGGTGACGTGGTTCAGGCTGTCCGCCATATGCGTATGATGCAGGCAGAGATCCGCCGTCTTCAGTCTATGGCAGAAGATGAACTGTTCGACGC
>OGXW01003617.1_pt1 | contig 10066 bp, 8 predicted proteins | sample 1576341 | NCBI WGS metagenome assembly OGXW01 (sample SAMEA3541592, study PRJEB24748) | human gut metagenome | biome: human gut; feature: human-associated habitat; material: faeces | place: China | collected 2012
CCAGGTTGAAAAATGCATTATTATCAAATGCTACTTTACCCGGCAGATTCTCTTCACCAACATACGCCACAAATTCCTGTGCCAGTTTGCTGTCATCCGAAACATCGTCATAGTTGTTCACAAGAACAACATCAAGTACCGGCTTGTCCTCTCTTGTAACAAATACCACCGTGAAATACACTATCAGCCCCACAAGAGCGACAGCGCCGATTATCCATAATTTGTAATAATCCCAGATATAACCTATCTTTTTGCGCATGGAATCCATCTCTTTTATCTTCAGTTTCTCTTCTTCTGTGATAATAGACTTTTTCATAGATGTCCTCCCTCCGCACTTACGATATATTTGGAGTGGACGCATGAAAGGCGCTTCGCGCGGCGTCCACGGCATCGCAAGTGCTCCGCACTTACGATATCATATAGGGTGACGCCAGCAACTGACGTCACCCACATTGTAGTTACAACTGCTATATTGTCTTTTAGAGCTTTCCACCTGATGTAGCGATACCTTCTACGAACTGCTTCTGGAATATCAGGTATATAACGATCATTGGTATACATGATATGAGTGAAGCAGCCATCAACTGTGGATAGTTGGACTGATACTGTCCCTGCATAGTTGCAAGGGCTGCTGAGAGCGGCATCTTGTTTGCACTGCTGTTTACAACCAGTGGCCACATCAGATCTTTGAATGCGAACACTGCTGTGAATATTCCGAGGGCAACCATAGATGATCTTGCAAGCGGAGCCATTACGAATACGAAAGTCTTTGGAATGTTACATCCATCAAGTCTCGCTGCCTCCTCGAGATCTCCAGGAAGTCCCATGTAAGCCTGCTTCAGCAGGAATGTACCAAACGCTGTTACAATTCCCGGGAATACCAGAGCAAACATCGTATTTGTCAGGCCCATCTTACTGATCATCAGGAACTGTGGGATGATGAATATCTGTGAAGGAATCATCATCTGGAAAAGTATCAGAGAGAACATAAAGTCTCTGCCTTTGAACTTAAGTCTTGCAAATGCATATCCTGCAAGTGTTGCTGTGAGACATGCACACACAACTCTGAAGAATATGAGCAATAACGTATTCTTGTAGAGAACAATGAAATTCATGTTATTCCATACAGTAGTGAAAGCGTCTGTACGCCACTGTGATGGGAATATTACGAATGGACTTACTGAAGTTGCCTCTGTTACTGTCTTAAATGCTGTCAGTGTCATCCATACAAATGGCACAATCATAATTATTGAGAACACGATGAGAATAAGGTGAATCAATAATTTCTGCATTTTTCTCTTAAACTGTACGCCTCTTGTCATATCGATTCCCCCTTCCTAGTTATAGTGAACCCACTTCTTCTGACCTATCATCTGGAATACTGTGAGTACCATGATGACTGCAAGAAGAAGAACTACTATTGCTGATCCATAACCCTTGTTACCATTCTGGAATGAATACTGGTAAAACAGATATACGATTGACTCTGTCTTCTTGAGGGCTGGATTTGAAATATCCATTACCATGTATACAAGATCGAATACCTGGAGTGCTCCGATTACTCTTGTTACGAGTACGAAGAATACTGTTGGGGAGAGAAGTGGAAGAGTGATCTTGAAGAAAGCTCTCACACCTGATGCTCCATCAATATCTGCTGCCTCGTAGTAATCCTTAGGTATCTCCTGAAGTCCTGCAAGGAACAGAACCATGTTGTAACCTATAATCGACCAAACACCGATGATCGCAACTGAGATCCATGCGATCTTTGGATTGGATATCCACTCGATCTTTGCACCAAGGATGTGGTTTAACAGACCGAACTGTGAATTGTATAACCATCTCCATACCATGGCTACGGCTGCTGGTGCAACTACCATTGGCAGGAAAAATATTGCTCTGTATATTGTTCTTCCATGCATCTTACGATTCAGGAATACTGCAAGTATAAGTGCAATTGCGATTGAGAATGGAACCTCGATGATCGCATACTTGAATGTATTGAGAAGTGACTGCCATACCTCAGGGTCAGCAAACATCTTCTTGTAATTTGCAAATCCTGCAAATGATGCATCTCCGAATGATCCAACCTTACAGAATGACTGATATATTGTCTGAATTATAGGCCATAAGTTGAGGACTATGATACCTATCATTGTTGGAAGAATGAATGCCCAGCCCCATTTGCGCTGGTTTCTTTCCCATGTTGTAGATTTCTTTTTCTTGAACTCTTTATCTTCAGCTACTGCAGGCCTTACTGTGTCTGTTTCTGCAGCCTTAATCATCTCAGCTGCTTTGGTATCCGGTTTGTTGTTGTTATCTGACATAAAATCCCTCCTTCTATCATTTATACTGTAATTAACACCCCATTACTTCTGGTGAGCAATGGGTAGGAACTCCATCCTACCCACTGTTTTGTTATCTTATAAATGCTTTACAGGATTACTTGTCCTCTTCTTCGATATACTGATTCATCTGAGCTGCAAAGTCTTTACATGACTGCTCCATCTTTGATGGATCTGCCCATGCATCTGCGAAGAATGTCTGTGCTGCCTGTGACCATACTGTTGAGTTGTATGTGTAAGGTCTGAGTACAAGCTTATTTGTAACACCTGAAACTGTTGAATCCTTTGTGATATCAAGGTAAGCGTTGAGGTTGAACTTGTCTGTACAGTTTACCCACTTGTCTGATGTGCCTTCGTAAGCTGACATTGTTACACCGAGCTCAGCCTGCTTCTCCTGCATCTCCTTTGAACCTAACCACTCGATAAGCTTCCAGCAGTCATCTGGTCTCTTTGTGCCTGCTGATGCAGCCCATCCAAGTCCGTTACATATAGAAGTTCTCATGCCTGTTGTCTTGTCATATGGAAGAATTGCTACGTCACAGTTCTCAACGAGATACTCGTTGTCAAGGAATCCTGCTGTCATCCATGAACCCTGTGTGATCATTGCTACTGTGCCTGACTGGAACATAACGTCTGTACCTGTCTCAGACATTGTTGTTGCCGGTGGGCAGCAATCCTTGAGGAGCTTTCCTACATAATCCATAGCCTTGATCGTGTTTGCATCGTCATATCCTGACTTTGTGTGATCGTCATTTACGATGTAACCGCCCATTGAGTAAACCATGTTGTAGTAAGTATCCTGATCGTTTGATGTGTTCATACAGAAACCGTACTTGTCGCCATTTGTGAGCTTCTTAGCTGCATCATAGAGGTCATCCCATGTCCAGTTCTCATTTGGATACTCAAGTCCTGCATCATCGAACATCTTCTTGTTATACCAGAGAGCGATTGTATCGTAATCCTTTGGTACTGCGTAATATGAACCATCATATGTGTAGAGCTCTGTGATCTCTGGCATATAGTTGCTCATATCAACTTTCTCACTCTTTGCGATGTAGTCATCGAGCTTTAAGAGCTTGTTGTTCTTCATGTACATCTGTGAGTTGTTGGAGTGCATCCAGAATACATCTGGCATATCTCCACCTGATGCACCAGCCTCAAGAAGTGTCCAGTATGAATCCCACTCCTTAACCTGTACATCAACCTTGATTCCTGTCTCTTCTGTGAAGAGATCACATATCTGCTGCAGACCCTTCTGCTGGTTGTTATCCCAGATAACTACCTCAAGAGCATCGCTGCTGCTCTTACTTCCATCACCGCCGCCACATGCGCACAGTGAAAATGCTGTTGCTGCTGCAAGTCCTACTGCTACTGCTTTCTTTAATCTTCTTCTCATAAAACCTTCCTCCTTTTTACATCCCCGGCAGGATTTTTGACACCCACATTCTTTATCATACCCTGAATTCTGTGCCATATTCTGCCGGTCTGCCTTACGGCATCTGTGTGCTTTCTATGGTTGAATTATAAAATTTCTGTGAACCTTTTTACATGGAAAAATGTCAAGATATCATGGTTTTTTGTCACTAATGTATGTTTTTAAGTTATTAACCGTCTTTTTTTTGTGCTATTTTATGGTAAAATGTAGAATGCTTATGTCAAATTGTAAAACTTGCTATATTATGGTGTGTGTTTTTGTGCTATAGTTAACTCGTATTATCCAGGCAGTTATCAATGGCTGCGTTTGTAATACTATTTTACACAATATAAGGAGGGAACTTATGAACATATTCAGCAGTGATGGCTGGTTTGCCAGAATATTTGGTACAATAGGTGATATTATAGTAGTTAATATTCTCTTTATACTATGCAGTATTCCTGTTTTCACCATGGGAGCATCCATGAGTGCCATGTATTACACGTTACTAAAGAAACAGCGCACAGGAGAATACGGCGGGGTTGTAAAACTTTTCTTCAAAGGATTTAAGGACAACTTCAAGAAATCAACGATTGCATGGATTTTGTTTCTGGTCGTGTCATTTATATTCACATTGGACTTTAATCTTTTTGGCAAAGGTGGCCCCCAGGAGAATAAGATCATGTACTATACCAGTGTGATACTTTTTATTTTGATATGCTTTATTGCAATTTACCTGTTTCCAGTTATAAGTGCATTTGAGAACACATTAAAGAACCTTATACTACAGTCTATATTCATGGCAGCTAAGAATTTTATATTTACCATTATTATAATGATATTGTATACGCTTCCTGTATACTTCCTGCTTGCAAGTCCGCAGATATTCATGGTCGGTATCTTCATATTTATTGCGTGCGGGTTCGGACTGATAGCATATATTTCATCATTCATGTTTATAACGGCATTTTCCCCTTACCTCGATGATGTTACAAAACAATACACGGATGACGATCCAGACTCATGGATGAAACCTATAGAAGCTTCGGACAATGCAGAACTTCCGGCAAGCGATGATAAACAGACAGATTTAGATAAAGCTGGTTCAGATAAAACTGATCCAAAATAAAATCAAAAACAACTGAACTGAAAAAACAGGATATGCATTCCACACAGCCATACATATGGCTTATGAAATGCATATCCTGTTTTTATTCATCAATATCGTAAATATAACTCCAGGCTTTCCGTCCATCTAAAGCAGAGATGCCTCATGTCCACCCTTTGCATCAGCCTTCTCAAGCTCTATCTCAAGATTCCTGAATGACTTCGGGCTCATTCCAAACTTCTGCTTAAATGCTTTGGAAAACGAAAGAGAATCCTCATAACCACACTGATATGCGATTATGTTTATCTGTTCCTTTGAAGATCTGAGCATACTGGCCGCCTTCTCCAGGCGGAAATTGATCAGATACTCCTGAGGGGAAACTCCCATCTCCTTCTTGAAACTTCCCGTGAGATGACTTCTGCTTATTCCTATGAAATCAGCGATATCGTCTATCTTGATCTTATTCATGTACTTCTCTGTGATAAAATCAACAGCAGCTTTGACATATATCTTACTTGGATATTCCACATTGTCCGTCTGCTTTTCATCTGCTGCATTATCCTCCATAATAGTCGCAAATAAAAGCATGAGGGCACTCTGTCTCTTCACCTCGTTTATCCTGGTGATCTGGCTGAGCTGGAGCATTCTGTCTATACACTCGGTACACGTATCCATCTGTTCAATCCTTATAATAGGGCAATCCTTGCTGTAACCCATAGATTCGATAAAATCTTCGGCTCTGTAACCATGAAAGCCAACCCACATATAACTCCATGGATCATCATCATCTGCTCTGTATGTAGTCTCCTCTCCAGGTCTGATGATAAATGCCTGTCCCGCCTCCAGATTATAAGTCTTACCGGCCAGTGAAAAGGATCCCTTTCCCTTTTTCACTATATGGATAACATATGACTCTCTTACATAAGGGCCAAACTTCCAACCCTTAATGCAGTCCTCCCTGCCACAATAATCCAGGCTTATTGCTGTACCCCACATATATGAGTTAGACAACTGTAAATCTTCCAGACAAGTAAAGCCAACGCTGTCAGTTAAACCAACTTTCCTTACCATAACCCGTCCCTTTCTTATCTAAATCTTTGCCACTCTATACAAATACCTTATCATTTTATCACATTTCGGGAGAAAAAACAAAGTGTTTTATGACCACCAGCTAAAGCTTCCGATATAATAGCGTGCATTTTCAAATACACTGAATATCTGATCTGCGCAAATTCCGCTGTCTCTAAATATCTTCTGTGCAGTGTTGTCAAATACAGAAATTACAAATACCACCATGAACACAGTGGCTAAAAGTGCAAGTACCTTCATGTCACTGCTAAAAGACAGATCTTTGAACGCTGTATGTACTACCACTATAACTGCACAAAGAGAAATCACTATAAAAAGTATGTATGCCATTCCAGCTACAATATTACTTAGGAACTCAACGTTATGAAAACCGCCTGATATAAGTGCAAACAGAATACCTGCAGCAAATGCTACAGTCTCATACAAGGCAAATATTCCCGTGAGGTTCATGGCCTTTGTAAAAGTCATTCCGCCTTTAAAGATTACTCCGCCTGTGAGGAACAGCGATGCTGCAATAACTCCATAACCTATAGCCAGGAAGAATATCATGTACAGTGCTCTTGCAGCCGAAGGACCACCGCTCATTCCCAATATCAAAAGTCCAAAAAATACGAGCAGAAACGTCACAATGATGTTAAATCCAGCAAATATCAATCCGGTTGACATGCTGTCCTTTCCAGCAATATTTTCTGCTGTTGTGGCCGGTTTACTGAACAATCCAACAAAACTCTTAAGTATATCATTGAAATCCAAACTTCCTGCTGGTCTGGACGGCCGGCCATACATCTGATTCATCTGTGGCTGACCATACATCTGCTGTCCCATCTGTGGCTGACCATACATCTGCTGTCCCATCTGTGGCTGACCGTACATCTGCTGTCCCATCTGTGGCTGACCATACATCTGCTGTCCCATCTGCGGCTGACCGTTCATCTGCTGTCCCATCTGCGGCTGACCGTACATCTGCTGTCCCATCTGTGGGCCTTTCGGTGCCTGATTCATCTGTGGCTGACCGTTCATCCTCTGACCCATCTGTGGCTGACCGTTCATCTGCTGTCCCATCTGTGGGTCTTCCTGCGCCTGATTCATCTGTGGCTGGTCGTATGCCGCTGCCTGCTGATCCGCCTGAGGCTGACCAAACTGCTGATCTTGATTCTCGTTCATTCCTGTTACCTCCAATTCCTTTCCCTGTGTGTGAAAATATATCAAAAATATGATACCAAATCCTCCCGGTTTTGTCATCATATCATTGCTCTATAAAATTCTGTGCGACATTGAAAGATCTGACTCAATCCTTATAATAGCCATCGAAATAGTTAATCGGGCTGTGGCTGTCATACTTTGCATGATACACAAATGTAGTATAATCAACATATTCCGCTTTCTTCTCCTCATTCTGTCCAATATTGTTGGATCTTACAAGAGCAGAAATCACTATGGATACCGTTAAGCATATCCCGCACACGATACCTATTGCAACATACAAAAATACTATCGAACCCATGTCTTATCCTGCCTTTCCTTAACGTATTCTATAGTACCATAACTTCTGAATCTGTGAATATCTATCCTTGATCTGTGGAGCTTATTAATAGAACGCCAAAAGCTCACCAAACTATATATAACTCCAGCCACATATGCGGAAAATACCATAAAAGCTCCTCTTGAATCACCCACATCTGCACTTATCCTATACAGATCCGTCATAAGGCCCCCAACAAATACAGATACATATGTACACAGCACAACCATCACTGTCATAAGTATCGCTATGGATGCCCCAACCTTAAATCTGTTGGATGGGACATTTCCCACGACCTTGCCGGTCTGCCCATTCACCGCCACGGTATAGAGTATTCCCTGATAACGAAAAGTCATGAACCACGCTGGCAGCAATGCATACTCAATATCTGTCATCTTTATATCCGTTTTTTCCTCAGTAACCCGTGCGTTTTTCGGAACATCACTCATCATCTCTTCCTTCACCGCATCATTACTTTTTCTCTTTGCAACGGCTGCGACCTCGGCAGCTGGTACATCGTACCTGTCCGTGTAAAATCCAGACAGATATTCTGGAGAAAACGTCAAAGCCTTCTCTAAATCATAAGGTTCCAGCCTTGCCGATATGTGATCATTCAATCTTCTTGTTGCATCCCCAGGTACCCTTGGAACTGTACACTCACAATCTCTCATACAATTGTGTGTGATAGTTCTGTCTGCAGTTTTCTGTGCAACTACTGCTATAGAGCCAAAGCATTTTTCATAATTACTAATGCGCCCGCCTTTTTCATTCTCCTGAAATACATATTTTAGCTTTTTTCTAACATGATAAGATGCAAGCCAGTATGGTATATATATTCCTCGTATCTTATCAATCTCAAATTTCTTTATCTCATCCGGAACAAACCAACCCTTACAGAACCTCTCACGTATAAGCTGTTCTGCCCTCCTTTGTGAGATTCCAAATGGAATGATAAGATCCGGCTCCAGCTCATCCGTAACCCTGTCAACCAGTATCATCGGCTGCCCACAATACGCACAGAAGCTGGAAGTTTCCGTGGATTTCACCATAAGTCTGGCACCGCAGGATGTACATTCATACAGATTCATATCCATATATCTTTGTGATTCATCATCCTTGCCAAGATTGATCTCATCCAATGTATATATCGTATCCGTGGCATCAGTTATGTATCTTTTTATTCTGGCAATTTTCTGAATTGCCTTATAGCTTCTCTTATCTACGAGCTCTCCATCCTCATTTCTGGTCATGGCAGAGTTTTCTTCTCCTATGCCGCTGTTGATAATCATATCACACTGCTTGCACTGCAGCTTTCCCGACTCTGGATTCAGTACAACAACACCACCACAGGATGGACATTTTACTGTAAGATTCATTCAAATTACCCCCATGTATATAAAACATAAGTCCCATTTAACTACAACACTATCATCTGAATTATAAATTATCAAGCTGTCAAATTACAACTATATGTGCCTGTAACGGATGTAAATAATACGTAAAACTCCAAAATCCAGACATTCCCTTTCAAACACCCCATAAAAACTAAAACTGCACCGCGGCAGTCAGCTTCACGATGCAGTTTTTCTTTATTAATTTATCTTATTCACATCAGTTTTATTTGTATCCGATATTATATAATGCGGTCTGTTCTTGGTCTCCATGTATGTCTTGGCAATGTATTTGCCCATGATACCGATGCACAGGAACTGAAGTCCCGCAACAAACAGTATAATACACACAAGAGATGGCCAGCCTGCAACCGGATCTCCCCATACAAGCTTCCTTATGAAGAAGAACAACATCATCACAAATGATACAAATGTGCAGAATATTCCAAATCCCGAAGCTATACTCATAGGTGTTTCGGAGAAGTTGATGATTCCGTCAAGCGCATACTTGAAAAGCTTCCAGAAATTCCACTTGGTCTCGCCTGCAACACGCTCCACATTTTCATATTCCAGCCACTTTGTCCTAAAACCTATCCAGCCAAATATTCCCTTTGAGAATCGATTGTATTCACACATGGCCACTATCGCATCCTTCATATCTGACTTCATAAGTCTGAAATCCCTGGCGCCATCCACCACATCCGCATCACTTATCCTGTTGATAAGCTTATAAAATCTCCTCGCAAACCATGACCTGATCGGCGGTTCTCCCTTTCTGGTCACTCGTCTTGTGGCAACACTGTCGTACTCTCCATCTTTCAGAATCTCCAGCATCTCCGGAAGAAGAGAAGGTGGATCCTGCATGTCAGCGTCCATCACCGCTACATAGTCTCCATCTGTGTTGCAAAACCCTGCATACATAGCCGATTCCTTGCCAAAATTCCTTGAAAATGAGATATATTTAAAATATCCATATTTTGCTGATATATCACGCATGACTTCCAGCGTCTTGTCCGATGATCCGTCATTGACCATCACAACTTCAAATTCATATCCTGAAAGTCCCTGCACCACCAGATCAAGTTCCCTTGCAAATATAGGCAGAGCCTGTTCCTCATTGTAACAAGGCACTATCAAGCTAACCTTCTTCATATCTATTCTCCTGTCACGTATTTGTATATTCTTACTCCAGAGTATTTG
>OGXW01003618.1_pt1 | contig 10064 bp, 5 predicted proteins | sample 1576341 | NCBI WGS metagenome assembly OGXW01 (sample SAMEA3541592, study PRJEB24748) | human gut metagenome | biome: human gut; feature: human-associated habitat; material: faeces | place: China | collected 2012
CTTTAAGCTGAGGAAGCACCCCTCGCGCGTGCGCGCGCGAATATATATAAAAAAACTGCGCCACGGCTCTTTGCCGAAGCGCAGATGAAAATAAAAGTGAAATCAGGGTATCCCAAAATTTCACCTTTGATATGAAGCCCAAAACAACAAAACAGCGGAGGTTTTACCCTTCCGCTGTTTTGTATGTGAGCACAAATACTGTTCCTAAAAATAGCCTTTCTGGTTCGTATCTGTGCGCTGTGGCTAATCCCACTGAGGTTGATACAATATGGGGAAAATAATCGTTCGACGTTCTGGAGTAACAGGGGTAAACAGAACTCGTGTAGCAAGAAAAGGTGCTATAGAGCTCAGATGTTATAAATCACCCTTGAACAAGCCTATTTACGATTTCAATTACATTCATCCTTTCAAAATCATATTTATAGATGGATGCAATGATGATTTGATTTTCAGTAAAATCACGTTTTAGAATGTCCATCATCAATTGAATATTGGCTTGATCCACCTCTTTTCCGCTCGGAGAATCCAAAAGAATCGGCAGTTTGATGCCCAAATGCTTTTCAATTTCGATAATACTGTCCTTCTGCGCCCATTCGTTCTTAGGCTGCGTCTTCAATCCATAGCCCCAAGCCATCGTCTCAGCCTCAACCTGGCGATAAGGGTTGAACCATTCTATCTGCTCCAACTTGCAATCCTGGAAGTATGGCAACTCCTGGATGGTTCCGTCAGGATTGTAAGTCATTTCGGCCGCAGAAACAGAACGCTGCTCGGCATGACGCCCCGTCTTCAAACGGAAGATGTCATAATTCAAGCCGAAGCAATAGCTCTTGCCCTTATAGTCGATAATGCCCGGATGATTGCCACGAGTACGAGGCGTATGGTTCATGATATGTCCCTTATATTCCCACGGTCCGAGCGGATTCTTGCTCATCGCATAACCGATGCCCTCAGGACAGCAGGTAGAAGCATAAGCCAGATAATAATTGCCATTGCGCTTCCAGAACCAAGGACCTTCCTGATAATCCTGAATCTTCTGGAAGTGCATGATGGAATCAGAATAAGAAATCATGTCTTCGTTCAGTTTCACTGCCTTCAACTCCGGGTTGCCCCAATACATGTAAGCCTGGTTATCATCATCAATCCATACAGTAGGGTCGATGTCGAACCAGTCGCCCTCCCATGCCAGAGGTTTTCCGATAGGATCCTTAAACGGTCCGTATGGATTATCAGCTACCAGCACTCCGATGCCATGACCATGGATAGGACAATACATATACCATTTGCCATTGCGCTCGATGACCTGCTCTGCCCAGGCACCATTCTCGCCCTTGAGCCACTTGAAGTCTTTCAATGAAGCCACGGCACCGCGGTCTTGCCAGTTTACCATATCCGTTGAGGTATAGAGCAGCCAGTCTTTCATCAGGAAGCCTTCAGCCCCATCCTCATCGTGGGTGGTATAGAGATAAACCGTATCGTTGTGCACATAAGGTGCAGGATCGGCTGTATACTTGGTCTGGATGATTGGCAAGTTGATGTTCTGTGCTGTTGCTGCAGTTCCCATGCCAGCCAAAAGCAGGGATAAAATCATTCTGTATCTAGTCATTTTATGATTTAAATTAATTATTAGTTGATTAAATTGTTATTTGTGGATGCAAAGGTAAGCAAAAAAGCAGAATTCTACTTTATCATAATTACCAAATACTTTATTTTATGTAACACTTACATCTGTACCTTTACTGCCTTTCCGACATATTCCACCCTCTTGCTTGCCAGCATTGGCTGATAGCCTGCACTGCTATCAGTACTCAACAAGAAAAAAACACACGGACAAATTGAATTTGTCCGGATTGCCTGTCCGGACGCTCATAACCGCCCAATAATCAACGCATTACAAGCCACCGGACAAATTGTCCGGACAAATTCAATTTGTCCGTGTTATTTTTTTAGCATGAAATCATAAAGAAATACAAGGATTTCCATCCTGTCAATGAGTTCCCAAATAGAAAACGCTGACTTCAGACCCAAGAAACGGTGAGTTTTAGAGGAGAAAGCTATGAGTTAGGATTTTTAACATAAAGCACTAAAGCAGCCGCATAAGAGAAAAAATCAAATTTGCTTCTCTAAGTATTTTATCGCTACAACCTTATATATATACGCAAATTGCACTGAGTAGAGTGCAATTTCGTATTTAATTTGTATATTTGCACCCATAAAGAACAATATGGATGCTCTATTGATAGATAATCCTTTATTATAGAAAAGATGACCCCGCTTTTTGCAAGGCCATCTTTTCTGTTGCTACTCCCCAAACTTCCACCAATCCAGGAAGAAGAGGTTCTGCTACTAAGGGAACTATTTTGCCCAATCCAATACAATCGTCTTATCTTCATCAATCATAAAGTTCATACCAATCTTTTCCACGGTTTTGCCTTTTAGGGCAAAAGCATCAGCATAATGCTTGTTGTTGATTTGGTCAAGAGCCTCTTGTGCCGACTTATTAAATTTCAGTTCTATCACATAGATGGTATCCTTTGTTTCCATCGTAATGTCTGTTCTTATACCGAGACTTAAAATCTCTTTTATGAAATATAGGAGTAGAAAAAGAATACTGAAAAAAGAAAGTCGCTGATTATTAGTCCAATACATGATTTTTAACAGTTTTTTCTTTTTCAGACCTTTTTTTTTATGCCATTACTTTATATAATATTTACTATCAAATCGAGTGCCCTCTTTTTCTATCTCCTTCCCAACCATAGAATAGAGCATCTTTCGAATCTCTTTCATATCTATATCAGGAATGCGCTCTGCTATATCAGATATTTTACTCAAAGGATGCACACGGAGATCTTCCATAATTAGTGTCTTAAGAACATGTGGTTCTATAGTCTTCAAACTAGTAACAATGTTAGATTTTGCATTTTTCAGCAAAGTTGTATTGATTTGGAAAAATGATCCTTTCTTGACGCCACCTTTCGTTATCAGATTGCTTTTGTCTAAGTTATCAATATAGCTTCTCAATCGTTCTTCTGCAGATAGCTGGAGGATTTTAGATAAATCAGTTGCGGCAATGCGTTTCTCTCTGGCTATGATACCGAAAGCAATCTTGTTCTTTTGGGAAAGCTGATAATTATGGTCAACATAATCCATCAGGCGAACAACTTCTTTATCCGTAATCTCTGCACTTTGATATACCGTGACAGTGTTGAATGTTGATTCTATCTCAGGTTGTTTCTTTGCTTCAACGGCATCCAACTCATAAATCAAGTCATAGCCAGAGCCCTCACCTTCCATCAATCCAAGTGCAGTCAGTATCTCAATCATATTCGGATTACGTCTGTGCTTAGTATGAAGGATGTTGTCTTTGGTTACACCCAAAGGGAGACCACCAGGATTGGAGATGCTGATATAACCTGGATACACCTTGATTGTGATGTCGTTAGAGATGGTTCTTGAACTATGAGCCAAACTGTTAACAAGCAACTCTCTGATTAAGTTCTCGTTATAATAGCGTACTGTCTTACGGAAGAGTCCATTAGGCATCTCATAGCTATAGGTCAACTCTACAGCCTTGTCCATAATATCTTCCAAAAGTTCTTTCGGATTACGTGTATTGTCACGCCATTCCAATTTGTTGGTTTTGTTCTCCAAGTCATCATATACGATATATTGCACAGTGATAGGATAGCAAATACGGCTACGCTGTTTGGCTGTACCAATCCATAAGACACCAAGATTAGTCATCTTGTTGCCGTCAAGAAGATGGTACTGTTCGCCAATTTCCATATCATCGAGCTGCTTGACATGCTGCTTCACTCTATCAGATTGGCGTATATCATTAGCGAATTTAGAGAGATTCGTCTTATTCTCATCTTCCAATTCAAATCGTGTTGGCACAAGTTCCCATTGGAAAGCTCCTTTCTCTTCTCCTACACGTTGAATATCTTCACTACGTACAGGCTCGCATTTGTCTGCGACACGGATGTACATTTTGCCATCAGAAGTGGTGGCATATGAATGGAGTGAAGGGAATACTGTGATAGCAAAGTACTGGCTGCCAGTTTCGTCTGCACATACGTCGCCTACTGCAAGACCAACATTGAAACAAAGTCCACGCAATCTTGTAACGGCACTATTTGCCTCTTCTTGCGATATAACTTGATTGGAAGCTGGTTTCTTTGTCTTATCTTCCACGCCAATCATAATCTGTCCTCCTTGCGCATTGGCTAAAGCTACACAAGTAGTAGAGAGTTCCTTGAATCCTTTCTCTCCAGTTCGAATCTTTTGCAGACTCTTGTATTCTATCTTTTGTTGCTCTGTATTCATGTTTACTTGTTAATCTTTAAACAGCTACAAAGATAAGCAAAAATCCCGAAACCGCCAAGCGATTTCGGGATTTATTATGTATAGAACTGTGTACCCAATACCTTGAAGGGAATTTGATCACTCTATCAACGTCTATCAAAGAGTTTATATGATGTAACAAGTAAGAAGAGGACGTGTCAAAAGTCCAAGACACACCCTCCTTTTCATATTTACTCAGCTCCTTGATGATTTTCTCAAGTTACTTAATATTCTATAGAAACATCCAGTTTCTTCAAATCCTTATCAGCCGAACTGCTGCCGTAATAAACCTCATAGTTACCTGCCTTGGCACGGACGGTATTGGTTGCAGCATCGAAGAGTTCGAAGTTTCTGCTATCCAGCGTAATGACAGCCTCAGCAGTCTTTCCTGCCTTCACCTCCACTCTCTCGAAAGCCTTCAAGCTCTTCAATGGTCCTTCGGTATCGGCAGGAGCCTTCACATATACCTGCACAATCTCGGTTCCATCCTTCTTTCCTACATTGCTTACAGGTACCTTCAGCGTAATCTTCTCACCCTTCTTCAGGATAGAGTTGGAAAGTGTAGCATCGCCAATACGGAAAGAAGTATAGCTCAAGCCATAACCGAATGGGAAGAGCGCATCGTTCATATAACGATAGGTTCTGCCCTTCATGCTGTAATCCTTGAAATCAGGCAACTGCTCTGAATTCTTATAGAACGTAATAGGCAACTTGCCGGCAGGATTGTACTCTCCGAAGAGTACACGAGCCACAGCCTCACCACCTTCCTGACCAGGATACCAGGCTTGGAGAATGGCATCGCAACTCTCTGTCTCTGGAGTCAAGGCGATAGCCGAACCCGAACAGTTGACAAAGACAACCTTTTTGCCCGCCTCCTTTAAAGCCTTCAGGAAATTGCGCTGAACCTTAGGCAATTCGATGTTGGTGCGGTCACCACCCTTGAAGCCAGAAATCTCGATAGGCATTTCCTCACCTTCCAATTGTGGAGAGATGCCACCTACGAAGACTACTGTCTCGCAATCCTTCAACTGCTTGAGCGAAGCCTGATAGTCGATAGGATTCTCATGACCGATATTGATCTTCATATTGGCATTATAGGTTGGCATTTCCGCATATCGTATTTCTATCTGATACTCCTTGCCTTTCACGCCCTCAAACTCGATGCGGGATTCTGCTGTGCGCCAATCACTCTTTTCTGATTTTTTCTCACCATTCAGATAAACCTCATAATGACCGCAGGCAGCCACATCGAGCAATACCTTGGCGTTCTGCTTAGGACGGAATACGGTTTCATACTTGGCAGAAAATCCTGTGAGCTTCACGTTTGGAGCAAAGGCATGCTGACCATAGGTAGTTACTTGCACAGGATTCTTTTCCTGAGTGATGGTAACAGGCTTACCGTTCATTTCACGATTGTTCCAGAAAGTACCCTTAAAGCCCATCTTGCCATCCATGCTACACTGGTCGAAGTAAGAATCCAAAGTCTGGTCGTTCACCAGGTCGCACCCTTTAAAGGTGACGACCTGGTTTTTCTTCAAACGACTCTTGATACCATCCAGGATGGTAATTGTCTGTCGTGGAGTACCATTATAGTTTCCCCACATCATCGGTTCGTTATCCACATTTGGTCCGATGAAAGCAATCTTCTTTACCTTTTTATCGAGAGGTAATACCTCATTCTTGTTTTGGAGCAGCGTCATGGTCTGCAGAGCCATATCGAGCGAGAGCTGGCGATGCGCCTTGCTGCAAAGCACAGATACAGGAATCTTCGACCATGATACTATCTTGTTGTCATCCATCTCGCCCAAATCGAAACGACCTTCGAGCAGACGAATCACATGCTTATCAACTTCTTCTTCAGTCAGGGCACCATACTTCACAGCCTCAGGCACCGATTTATATATATAATTAAATCCACATTCTACATCGGTTCCTGCCAATACACCCTTAGCTGCTGCATTTCTGGCATTGCTCGAAACCTTATGATTCTCCCAGAAATCAGTAACAGCGCCACAGTCGGAAACTACCAGGTACTTGAATCCCCATTCATCCCTGAGAATCTGCTGCAAAAGGCGGGTGTTGCCGCAGCATGGTTCATCATCCCAACGCTGATAGGCACACATCACCTCACGCACCTTGGCATCCTGCACCAGTGATTTGAAGGCAGGCATATAAGTTTCCCAAAGGTCGCGCGGTGTAACATCGGTAATATTGTCTGTATGGCGAGCCCATTCCGGTCCGCTATGAATTGCATAGTGCTTGGCACAAGCCCAGAGTTTGCGGTATTTCGTATCTTCAGGTCCCTGCAATCCGCGCACCACGGCACATCCCATCCTACTGGTAAGATAAGGATCCTCACCATAGGTTTCCTGTCCACGTCCCCAGCGAGGATCACGGAAGATATTCACGTTTGGAGTCCAGACAGAGAGGGCATGGAAACGGGTTACATCTCCTCCCTTCTGCTGCAGTTCATTCCATTTGGCACGCATCTCATCAGATGTTGCATCAAAGACTCTATACACCATTCTGTCGTTAAACGAAGCTGCCATTCCGATAGGTTCCGGAAAAACGGTTACATCTCCCATGTTCGCCACACCATGCAGTGCCTCGCTCCACCACTGGAATCTCTTGATTCCCAATCGCGGGATAGCCGGCGAATCATCCAACATCAGAGAAGCTTTCTCTTCCAAAGTGAGACGACCACATAAATCTACCGCTCTCTCATGAGCCGAGAGGGCTGGATTCTGATAAGGAAACTGCTGAGCTGAGACATTGCCGGAGGACATAGTTACCACAAACATCAATGCTGCGTATATAACATTCTTGTTCATTGTAATTACTATTAAGCTATTAGTATATTAAATTGTTATTTGTGCTGTAAAGATAAACAAAAAAGCAGAATACTACTTTATTACAAGTATCAAATACTTTATATAATGTAACACTTACAGCTGTATCTTTACAGCTTTTCCGTCATATTCCACACTCTTGCTTGCCTGCATAGGCTGATCGCCCGCACCACTATTGGTATCCACCAGTACGATATGGAATCTGCGATGCTGGAGCATTCCCTTATAGCTGCCCTTGCGTGGAGCGATGTTCAGGGTTCTGTCTGCTTCATTCCATACAAACTGGATTTCAGAGAATTTACCCTTCTCGTAATTATAGTTGTCGCCCTCATCCTCATAGAGCGTAAATTTACCATCAGCACCAGGATAGACACGGATTTCCAGCTCATCCCAAGGCTTCTCTGAACTATACTGCACTTCAGGACCGAATGGCAGGATGGTACCTGCCTTGATGAATACAGGCATGATGTCGATAGGACAAAGGCGCTGGATATCCTGACCGCCCTCATACTGGGTATTGCTCCAGAAATCATACCATTTATTACCCTTTGGCAAGTAAACATTCACAGGCGCAGCTGCCTTCCTTACATCAGGATAGATGGTATGGCCCTTCTTCTCCTTATCCTTCCAGGTGTATAAAGGATCGGTTACCGGCTTCACCAGAATGTTGCGGCCGAAGAGATACTCATCGTTCAGACGGGAAGCCTTCTTGTCTGCCGCATAATCCATTACCAGGGCACGCATCATGCTTCCGCTATTCTGTACACAGTCGCCAGCCGTACTGTAGATATAAGGCAAAAGGCGATAGCGCAGCTTGATGGCCTTAATCATAGCATCATAAGCCCAATCGCCCTGCTTTCCGAATTCATACAGTTCGCTTACCATCGGCGAAGAACAGTGGTTGCGCATCAATGGCATGAAGGTTCCCCACTGCATCCAGCGGGTCTGCAGTTCCTGAAGGGCAGGGTTCTTTGGATTCTGTTCAAACTCCCAATAGAAGAAACCACCCAGGTCGGTGTTCCAGAATGGGATACCGCAGAGCGAGAAGTTCAAGCCCGATGGAATCTGATTCTTCATCTCGTTCCAGGAAGCCAGCACATCACCGCTCCAGCAAATGGTGCCATAATGCTGAATACCGAGACTGCCGCTTCGGGTCATCTGGAGCGAACGCTTTGTGTTGCCCTTCATCGCTCTCTGGTGCTCGTAGATGCTCTTGTTGTGCAACAATGGGAAGGCGTTCTTCACACCCAACCATGAACCATCGAAGGTCTGATAGTTCTCATCGCCCGGCTTCTCAAAATGGTCTGGCTCCGTAGAATCGGTCCACCAGGCATCAAAGCCCATCTGGTAGAGATGAGTAAGATACTTCCAATAGAGGTTGCGAGCCTTCGGATTGAAGACATCGTATGGCATCACGCCACTGTTTCTTGGCCACGTTTCAAAAGGAAGGAGGGCATTCATCTTCTTCAGTTCACGATACTGCTCTGTCCAAGGACCGAAACTTGCCCAGATGGAAATCATCAGATGGGCATCGTTCTTATGAACATACTTCACCATCTCTTCCGGACTCTTCAGACGGGGTTCTCCCTGTACCTTCATCTGCTTCATATCGGTAGGAAGATACTTGGCATAGGCTGGGTCGCCCACCTTATTTATATAGTATGGGTTCTGGAACTTCATCGCATTCCAGTTGGAGTCGCATCCCCAATACTGCCAGTCCTGCACGATGGCATCAGTAGGAATCTTCAGTTCGCGATACTTGTCCAACACGCCAGCCAGTTCATCACTGGTCTTATAGCGCTCACGGCATTGCCAGAAGCCCATCGCCCATTTCGGGAACATCGTAGCCTGTCCGGTGAGTTCACGGATGCTGGCGATGACTCCATCTTGCGTACCATCCTTATACATGAAATAGTAGTCGGCGCAGGTTCCCACTTCACTGGTAAAGGAAGTGCATGATGGCTGGTTGCCATTATTCTTGGATGCTACGATATCATTGAAATAGGTTTTTCCTGCATTGTCCCAGTAAAGACCATAGCCCTTCTCACTGGTGAAATAAGGGATGGCGATATAAGTATTATTGTTCCAGAGTACGATATTCTGTCTACCACGCTGATTCATGTAAACATCGCGCAACTGTCCCAGACCATAGATGGCCTCGTCATCAGCAAGACGGAAGTCCTGCTCTATACGGTACTTGCCCTTGTTGGCTTCATCCTTGCGAGCTTCCAGACGGGTCTTCGTATCAGTAAGCAGCAGCTTTCCATCCTTCGAAAGGAAGCGGATTTCGCCAGTCTGCTGATTCAGTTCAACGGAAATAAAACTAGAATTGATTTTTACAATATCACCGTTTTCCTGTATATGAACGCCCTTCATCTGCTGAGGTTTCAAGATGACAGAATAGCTTTTCTTCTGAACAGGAGCACCAAGTCCGGCATCTGATTTCAAGATGCGGACGATGGATGGAGAGTAGAATTCAATGGTAACATTCTGCTGAGCCACCTGACGGGTGATAGACTTGGCAGCCGCACCTTTCTGGGTGCCTGCCACCTTTACGCTCTTGGCGCTGAGTTCACTTGGAACGCCAACGACAGCGATGCCCAAAAGGGCAATGAAAGATAAATTCTTTAGCATACTTCTGTTTATTTTATTAGAGGGTTTATGATTGGGACGCTTCTCGATTGTCAAATCATCATGAATTTATTGTTGTCTGAAATTCCATTTAGAATTATCGCTATTGAAATCGAAAGGAGCCAAGCCTGGGGTACAATCGCCGAGTGAAACCAATGCCAGTTTCTCTTCAGTGCCTGGCACTGCCTTAGGCATGATGCGATAGGTGCCATCGGTGAGCTGTTCGATACGCCAAAGCTGGGC
>OGXW01003619.1_pt1 | contig 10061 bp, 9 predicted proteins | sample 1576341 | NCBI WGS metagenome assembly OGXW01 (sample SAMEA3541592, study PRJEB24748) | human gut metagenome | biome: human gut; feature: human-associated habitat; material: faeces | place: China | collected 2012
TCATACTAGACAACGTGAACCTTGACATGGAGCCCGGAAGGATATACGGCCTTAAGGGAAGAAACGGATGCGGCAAGACGATGATCATGAGGAGTCTGTGCGGACTCCTTATACCGGATTCCGGAACCATAACAATAGATGGAAAGGTGCTGCACAGGGATATAAAGTTCCCGGAGAGTGTGGGAGTCCTGATAGAGAATCCGTCATTCCTTCCGCAGTACACAGGATTACGGAACCTGTCCATGCTGGCAAAGCTTACCGGCGGGATAAGTGCAGCTGATATAAGGACAGCTATGGAGAGGACGGGACTTGATCCTGATGACAGCCGTACATACCGGAAGTATTCCCTTGGAATGAAACAGAAGCTCGGCATAGCCAATGCGGTCATGGGAGAGCCGGATCTCATCATACTTGATGAACCGATAAATGCCCTTGATGAGCAGACTGTTGAAAAGATAAGGGAGGAGCTGATGAAGCTCCGGGATAAGGAGAAGATCATAGTGATAGCCTGCCATGACAGGGAGGAGCTTGAGTTCCTGTGCGATACGATATATGAGATAAAGGACGGGACTGTGGCCGGATGTGAGGTGATAGGTGAATGAAGACACTCAGACTTCTCGCAAGGGATATGAGAGGCGGGATGCTCCGGAGATGGTATCTGCTGGTCATACCTGTGATATTTGCAGCCGCAAGGGCGGGTGAGCTTCATCATCTGATAAACCAGATGGCAGAACTGAACATCCTGTACACTGAGGGAACTGCGGCTGATTATGTGATGTATGTGATGCAGGGAACCCCGGTGTTCAACTTTGACCCGAAGGAGTATTTCTCCATACCGATATATTGGTTTGCATTCCAGATGGGGCTTGCATATCTTCTGGCGTATTATTCATATGATGATTTCACTGAGAACGGAAGGGTACTTCTTATCGCCTCAGGGAGCAGGAAGAGCTGGTGGATGGGCAAGTTCATCTACTGTGTGCTGTCGGTGGCAGTGTATTTCGCTGTAGGCTATCTGGCGGTATGCGTGGCGGCCGGGTTTTACGGTGCAGATATGAGCTTTCATGTGACTAAGTCCCTGGCGGCGGAGTTGTATCCTTCGGCAGTTGTGAGCCTTGGAAGCTTTGATGTGCTTCTTCTTTCTGTGATACTTCCGGTGCTCATATCCATGGCGGTGAGTGCCGTCCAGGTGCTTGTAGGATTCCTGGTGAATCCGGTTGTGAGTTTTGCAGGAGTATGCGCACTGTACGTACTCTCGGCGTACTATACGGCGTGGTACTTTGTAGGCAACTACACGATGTGGCAGAGGATGTCATATGTGGTGGAGGATGGAATCAGCCCGGAGAGCGGACTGGCGGTTGCCGGAGGCCTTTTGGTGATCACAATGGCCAGCGGGATGATGTATTTTGAGAATAAGGATGTTATGTGACAATAATAAAGGAATCGCCAATCACATGCCAAGATTACAGCATGCAGTTGCGATTCCTTTATTATTACATATGATTATTTCTTCTTTTGACTTTTTTTATTCTTTTCAGAATATTTGTCATTGATTCGTTCTTTTATCTTATCATGTTTTTCTGACACTTTATTTTTTGTAGATTTCTTCTTGCCGGATTGTCCATCATTTGACTTCTTCTGGCTTTCTTTCTGTCTGCCATTTTCTTTGTCTTTGACAGGCTTTTCACTGGCCATGGCATCCGTGCCTGGAGCATTTTCAGACTTTTCCGTATCAGATGTATCAGTCTCTTCGTCGGCTGTTGTGATCTGACGCAGCTCCTTCAGACTACTGTTAAATCCATCTGTTATAGGATCTGCGTACATGGAAGAGTAGTAAGCGTACAGGGCTTTGTATTCCTCGGAGGTCTTGTAGCCGGTGATATAGATATGGCCGTGCATCTCGTCCATGTGTATTCCGCGGATCTTCTTAGCTATATGAAGTCCGATGTTCTTACAGTGGCTTCCGATACGGTCGAGACTTGTGAGGATATCCACCAGGGCAAAACCACCTGGAATACCGCATTCACCGACCTGCAGTCTCACTACGTGGTGATCTTTTATGAGTTCGGTGATCTCGCTTATGGTTTGAGCAAGAGGTTCTATTCTGGATATTGCCTGAAGATCGTCCTCTTTGAACGCACTGAGTGTCATATCTATGATATTGTCAGTGGCTTTAAGTGCTGTCTGTATCTCTTTCATTCCCTGGTCTGAGAAGTTTATCTTCTGATCGATTATGTTCCTTGACACCACAAGAAGATTCTCACAGTGGTCTCCGATACGCTCCATGTCACTGAGACTGTTTAAAAGCTCGGATACGTCAAGTCTCTCTGATCTGGACATATTGTTCTGAGATGTAACTTTGAGAAGGAAGTTGTTCAGAGAGCTCTCACATCTGTCGATGAAATCCTCGTTTTCTTCAAGCTTTGCAGCGTCTTCTTCGTTGTACTCAGATATGAGGCCACAGGCTATTGAGAAGTTCTCACGTATGCAGTCTGCCATGGCAAACATGACGTTTCTTGCCTGTGAGATAGCGATGGCTGGCGTCGCTATAAGTCGTGGATCAAGGGATGCGAGTTCTTTATCAATCTTGGATTCTTCGTCGTCCTTAATTATCTTTCCTGTGAGCTTTGCCACCTGATTTGTAAATGGTAGAAGCATGATACTTATGATGAAGTTGAACAGGAAGTGGACATTCGCTATATCTCCACGGTTTACTACCTTTTCCATAAATGGCATATCTATAAAGAGCTGGAGCCCGTATATGACAACTACAAAGAATACTGCGCCAAATATGTTGAAGAGGAGGTAGGAGAGTGACACTCTCTTTGCTTTCTTGTTCGCACCGATTCCTCCTAAAATGATGGTCATACACTTACCTATATTCTGACCGATAATAATAGGAATGGCTGTTCCATAGGTTACGACTCCTGTTGATGATATAGCCTGAAGTATACCGACAGAAGCGGATGAACTCTGTATGATGGCTGTCAGTACGAGACCTATGAGTATTCCGAGGAATGGGTTGTTGAATGATGTGAACAGATTCTGGAAGCTTTCTGATTCTTTGAGTGGTGCAAATACTCCCTCCATGGTGTTCATACCGAGGAAAAGTACGCCAAGGCCCACAAGAATGCTTGCGACATCGCGCTTCTTGTTGTTCTTTGTGAAAAGTATGATAAATGCACCTATACATATAAGGATAGGAGCAAATGATGACGGTTTTAATAATCTCAAGAAAATGTTGCTTTCGCCGAGATCTCCAAGACGGAGAATCTGTGCTGTTGCGGTACTACCTATGTTTGCACCGAATACAACTGGAATAGCCTGACCGAGCTTCATGATGCCGGCATTTACAAAACCGATGAGCATGATGGTTGTTGCAGCTGAGCTCTGTATGATGGCCGTGACGGCAGTTCCAAGTGTAAATCCTTTTATATTGCCGACTACCTGATTTTTTCCTGTTGTCAGCTTTTCAAGAACTTTTTCAAGACTTCCTCCTGCCAGATTCTTGAGCGAGGCACCCATGAGATTCATTCCGAAAAGGAACAGACCTACACCTCCAAGCAACGTTAAAATTGAAAACAGATCCAAGATAATTGCCCTCCTGAGTAAAAATATGTTACCTGTGTATAATCCAGGTAAAATCAATGTAATGAATATGCAAAAACCCATTTGCATTCGATTATATCACAACAGTAGTTTTTGTACTATTGAAAAAATAATGCAATTATTAGAAACATTTCGTCAAATGTAACAATAAATTAGATGGTGGCGGTTATTCTTCAAGTGTGATAAAATGGGTTGACGTTCAATTTAGGAGATGTGAAAGATGTCGATTTTTACAGATAAGAGAGTATTTGGTATAAAGAGAAAGAATTCCAGCGGTATAGCCACTGCTGGCCAGGTATGTGCGAATGATGTTATACTCTGGGTCATCTTTCTCCTTCCTATAAATATAGTGCTCCACGGTGCCGGTCAGTGTTTTGTGGCTATAGGACTGTTTGCGGGAAATGTCATAGGGTGGATATTTCTGTCCAAGAGGATGAACTCGTATGTGGAATTTTCTAAAAAGAAGATACACAATGCACCAGAGCTATTTGCCGCAAGATATGATTCGTGGATACTGAAGGATTTGGTCTCAGTGGTGTGGATCGTGACTCTTGGAGCAATACTTGTATCGGTGCTCAGGGTAATAGTGTCGGTTGTGGCGTATTTTATGGATATGGATGAGAGTCTGTGCCTGGTGGCGATCACGGTGTGCCTGGTTCTTGCAACTATATTGGTTGACAACCGATTTATGGGTATCATAAAGACAGTTGTATTTATCCTTGTCATATGCGTATGTCTTGCCATGATAGGACTTATTTTTTACAGAATAGACGTGTATGAACTGCTGGATAATTACAGACGTTCAAGACTGAGTGGGGGTACAAGCATATATCTGAACATCATGTATTATGATGGAGAGCATATCAGTGTTGGAAGTGCGGTATCCATGGCGGGGGTAGGCCTTGGCTGTATCGCAATGCCGCTTATGTACAAGGGTGTCATAAATATCCGGGATGTGAAGGAACTTGATGCGGGACGAATATGGGCCATAGTGTTTGAAGGACTCACGATCCTGTCCAGCTGTGTGCTTGCAATGCTTGTGGTTCCGGTTCTTTACCCTGAACGTGTGTATTCAGGAATGAATTCTTTTCAGGTATACAATATGCTTCTCAAAAAACTCCTTGGAAGTGGTACCGTGGCATATGCTGCAAGATTTTTCATGCTTATGGTGTTCGTGCTTGCCGTTGTTGTCATGATGGAATCGCTTATGAGAAATATATGTGAGCATATGAGAGGAATGGTGCCGCCTGTATTCAAAGATCACAGTTATGTGAAGCTTCTGGTTGATATAGGAGTTGTCGTTATTACAGGCATCGCACTGTTTTTTGTGGCAGAATGTTCAAAGTACAACCGTGAGATGATGATAGTTCGTAGCTGGGGGCTCTGCGCTGCGGCACTTGCTGCACCTCTTATGTTCACGCTTATGTACAGAAATTCCACGAGATCCGGGATGTTTGCCGGCATTATTTCAGGTATAATTGCGTATTTTCTGTGGCAGTATCTACCTATTATAGATAATGGCAGTCTGTCTGAATATTTTTCACTGAGCGGTGATGTGCCGGGATTTCTGGTAAGTGCACTTTTCTGTCTGGTGGTGAGCGCTGCAACGGATAAGAACAGTGAGGATGAGCTGAAGGTATTTGACAGAATGAGGGCAGACCAGTCGTAGAAGCGGAGGAAGATTCAGATTGATTTACAAGATAGCGTGTGTTGGGCGCATAAAAGAAGATTATTTTACAGAATTGATAGACAGATACCGCAGGGAGATAGACAAGAGGGACAAGCTTGTGATCTGTGAAGTCCCTGATGAGAGGATCCCACAGAAAAGCGGTGAAAAGGTCAATTCCATGATAATACATGCTGAGGCCGTGAGACTGAAGAATGTCATATCAAGGGACGATTATGTGATAGTGCTGTGCATAGAGGGGCGAAAGACCGCCACAGAGGAGCTTAAGAGCAGGATAGAACGTGTGAAGCAGCAGGGATATGGTACGGTTACATTTGTCATAGGGGGATCCCTTGGACTTGATCCGGATATTATAAGGATGGCTGACTATAAGTTCAGCGTGTCTGAGATGACATTTCCACATCAGCTCATGAGGGTTGCTCTTGTAGAGCAGCTGCAGATCATATCTTCAGGAATGTGAAGATATATATTTGGATGTGGTGAATGTCACTTGTGATAGGTTATGTTATTCAATATGGTGAATGCCCGGTATACCTGTTCTGAGAGCAGGAGAGCAGACATCTCATCGGATGGGGATATGGAGCAGAGTGGGAATTCTTCCATGCCGGAAGTTAGCTCGCTGTCGTATCCTACATAATAATTGATCTTTGAGATTCCGCCCACCGATACGTCATTTATCTGATTTGCATAGTCCTCGGAAGATATGGTGAGACCATGTGACAGATAATAATTTGCAGTGTTTTTCCCGGATGTGAATTTTATCTTGTTCGGGAGACATACTATTTTGAGATTGCAGTAGGGGGATACCCTTTTCTGATACTCAGCCATCGCTTTCTGGCATAAAGGGTTGATTTTTTTCTGATTAACGTATATGTTTATATCCATGTGATTTTCTCCGGTTGCAGTATTGGTGGCAGACATCATCTGCCGGACGACAGTTACATTATATAAGAAATGATCATATTTACATAGTAGATAATATCACAAATGTGGAGGAAGTTATGCATAAGAAATTACTTGCCCTTGATATTGATGGAACACTGACAAATACTGAAAAAGAAGTTACGCCAAAAACCCTTGAAAAGCTTATCGAGATTCAGGAGAAAGGACACATAGTTGCCATAGCATCTGGAAGACCGCTTCCAGGAATCAGAAAGATAGCAGATACTATAGAGCTCGGGAGATTTGGCGGTTTTGTTCTTGCATTTAACGGCGGAAGGATAGTGAATTACAGCACAGGAGAGGTTGTGTATCAGGCTGTGCTGGACAACGACATAGTAAGAGAGATATATGATTATTGTATAAAAACCGGATGCGGAATGGTCACATATGACGGTGACAGGGTTATAACCGGAACGGACATAGACGGCTATATGACATTTGAGGCGAGCATCAATCATATGGAGCTGACCAGAATAGACAACTTCCGTGAATATATTGATTTTCCGTTGAACAAATGCCTGATAACGGCTGCGCCAGAGAAAGCAGAGAAAATAGAACAGGAACTTTCTGAGAAATTCGGTGACAAAGTTACCATATTCCGTTCGGAGCCTTACTTTGTGGAAATTATGCCGATGAACGTCCACAAAGCAACGTCCCTTGAGAAGCTGCTCGGAGTGCTTGATATGGATGTGAAGGATTTGATCGCCTGCGGTGACGGATACAACGACCTGACGATGATTCAGTACGCAGGAGTGGGAGTTGCCATGTCAAATGCCCAGGATATAGTAAAGCAGAATGCGGACTATGTAACACTGTCGAATGATGATGACGGCCTTGTTCCGGTGATGGACAAATTTGTCCTAGGAGACGATATAAAATAAAAAAAATGTGAATTATCTATACTTACGTTGAATTTGTAGATTGTTTGTAGTAAAATTCATTTTTGTATGAATTTGAAAGACTAATATACTGTAAATCTAGGAGAATAATATGGGAAATAATAAAGATGGCCGTGACATTGATGCGAACAAGCCAGTGAATAAGAGAGCTTATTCCGGTGAGATGCTGTTTGATGATGACGACGATTATGATGATGATGCGGATGATTACGGTTATGATGACAGCGAATCTGCGGTGACAGATGATCTTTCTGACAGCGCATTTGGACCTGATGAGTATGACGAGGATCAGAGTGTCAATGATGTAGATGTAGATCCAGAGGTTAAGGACACATATGCATCCGACTATCAGGAAGAAGAGTATTATGATGACGAAGACAATTCGAAATATGCGGAAGATGGACAGGATATGAGTGATAAAACACGAAAGAAAAAGAACAGGGTATGGGGAATCATACTTGCCGTGGAGATCGTGGCAGCAATCGTTATAGGATTTTTGTTTGTAAAGGCGTATATCAACAACACATACAATAAGATGCAGTACAACGAGCTCAAGAATACACATATAAATGAGGACCTTGACGAGGAGACAGTAAAGAAGATGACTGGTTATACCAACATAGCACTTTTTGGTATAGATACCCGTGATTCGGGAATGGTTGATGACGGTGTAAGATCAGATAGTATCATTATATGCAGTATCAACAACGATACACAGGAAGTAAAGCTTGTATCTCTGTACAGAGACACATATCTTGAGCTCTGCAATGACAGCCAGTCATATGAGAAGGCTGCGCATGCCTATGCGTACGGCGGAGCACAGGGTGCAGTCAACATGCTCAACAAGAATCTCGACCTGAATATAACAGATTATGTGGCAGTCAACTTCACGGCACTCACAGAGGCGATAGATGCACTAGGTGGCATAGATGTGGAGATCAAGGAGTCTGAGCTTTATAAGCTCAATCAGTGTATAGATGAGCAGATGGGTGTGAATGGTATCTACTCAGATTATGTATACGATACAGGTGTTGTTCATCTGAACGGTGTTCAGGCGACAGCATATTCGAGAATCAGAAGTACGGACGAGGGTGATATCACAAGAACCTGGAGACAGAGGACTGTCATATCAAAGATGATCGAGGCTGCAAAGAGCGCCGGAATCTCGAAGCTTCTCGACTGTATAAATGTTGTTGTGGATGATGTGGCATCAAGCTTTACTGAAAAGGAGATCATTGACATGGCGAAGTCATGCTTTGACTACAAACTTTCCACGACTACAGGATTCCCGTTCACGATCGCAAGCCCAATGATGGATGGAGTGAGCTACATTGTTGCCTGTGACCTTGCGACAAATGCAACAGCACTTCACAGATTCCTGTTCGACGATAACAACTATACTCCGTCAGTTACAGTACAGAACATCAGTGACAATGTTGTGAACGAATCAGGATATGGCAACACATTGGACCTCTCAACTTTCCAGGTTGAGGATGATGTGGATTCCATTGCAAACACAGACTGATACAGACGAAGCCTGATATTGAAGAATTAAAACATTAATGAAAAGAACGAATTGAAAATAATACAGGGCTCTGCTTTAGTGCTGGGAAGACATATGTCGGACTGGTGCTAAAACAGAGCCTTTTTACGTTAAGCTTTGTTGGTGATGTCATGTGATATGTTTGTGACAAGTGGCAACTTGTTGTTTGAAATATGAGATATGTATGTTATAATGAGCATTGCGGTGAAACTGGGCTTATATGTCTGGTTTGATGTAAGCGTTTAATATCAATACAGAATAAAAAAGGAAATACAAAGGATGGATATCGATATGAAGATGGATAGAATTCTGCTCAAAATGAGCGGTGAAGCACTGGCCGGTGAGAAGAAACACGGATTTGATGAGGAGACAGTCAGAGATGTGTCTGGTCAGGTGAAGCAGATCGTAGACAAAGGTATACAGGTGTGCGTAGTTATCGGAGGAGGTAACTTCTGGAGAGGAAGAACATCTGACAATATGGATAGAGTAAAGGCAGATTCCATAGGAATGCTTGCAACAGTCATGAACTGTATATATACGGCAGACAGCTTCCGAAGCTGCGGACTTAAGACACATATCATGACACCTTTTGTGTGTGGCAATATGACAGAGCTTTTTGACAAGGATAAGGCCATAGCTTACATGGAACAGGGAGATGTTGTGTTCTTTGCAGGCGGAATAGGCCATCCATATTTCTCAACAGATATGGCGACAGTCCTCATGGCCATCGAGGTGCAGGCTGATGTGATTCTGTCAGGAAAAGCCATTGATGGCGTATACGACAGCGATCCAAAGATCAACCCTGACGCAAAGAAGTATGACACTATGAAGATGAGCGATATAGTTGATAACAAGCTCGGGGTTATCGATCTTGCATCAGCAGTTCTTGCCATGGAGAACAAGATGCCTATGATGCTTTTTGGCCTTAATGATGAGAACAGTATAGTCAAGGCTGTCACAGGCGGATTTACCGGAACATATGTGACAGCAGAATAAACAGATATACAGATGTTCATAATTAAAGAAATACATTTTGAGATTAAATATATATTCAGGAGGAATGAAAGCAATGTTATCACAGTACGAAGAGAAGATGCAGAAATCAGTGGACAGCCTTGAGGCTGAGTATGCTACCATCAGAGCGGGAAGAGCAAACCCTAACATCCTCAACAAGATCAAGGTTGAGTATTACGGTGTTCCAACACCTATGCAGCAGCTTGCAAACATCACGGTTCCAGAGGCAAGAACTCTTATGATCGCACCATGGGAGCCATCTCTTGTGAAGGAGATTGAGAAGGCTATCATGAATTCTGATCTGGGTATCACACCGAACAATGATGGAAGAAATATTATCCTGAATTTTCCTGAGCTCACAGAGGAC
>OGXW01003621.1_pt1 | contig 10055 bp, 10 predicted proteins | sample 1576341 | NCBI WGS metagenome assembly OGXW01 (sample SAMEA3541592, study PRJEB24748) | human gut metagenome | biome: human gut; feature: human-associated habitat; material: faeces | place: China | collected 2012
AACCTGTGACCCTCTGCTTGTAAGGCAGATGCTCTCCCAGCTGAGCTAAGATCCCGTTCGTTTGTCTGCGTTTTGTCTCACGCAAACTGCTTCGCTATTATAATATTAAAATGCACTAGTTGTCAACACTTTTTTTGAAAAAAATTAAAAAATATTACCTTTTTTTAAACTTAAACAATGAAGTGTACAAGTTGCATAAAAAATGTATATTAAACTTGTGATAATAGGCAAAAATACATAAAAGGACTTGAAAAAATAAAACATGTATGCTATTTTATAACTACCATTACAAATACTTTTTACAAGATTTTATTTTCATATTGAATTCTAGTTTCTAACAAAGATTAGAATTCTCCCTCCTTTCATCATAATGGTATATAATTCCATTGTGAGTATTATTTTTCTCCCCTGCGATCTTAAAGATAAAGATTGCAGGGGCTTTTAAAATGTTTTTAATCAATTTCAATTATTCTAATTTATTTCAACTGTCAATAATTCCAATCTCCAATTTATTTCCAATTCCAATTTCCAATGTAATTCCACTTGACACATCACATAAAAATGAGATAAATTATTAATAAAAGGTTTGAATAAACTAACAAGTGTTAGAGCTACACACCCTGAAACAGTCTCATACAACCATCAACATTTAAAAGTATGAAATTTTAAAAGTATGAAATTATTAAAAGTATGAAATTATTAAATAAGTGGTGGGATATAATTCTGACAGATTATTAAATTATTTAAATAAAGGATGGATAAATAATATGATAAAAAAACGTCTGGTACAGATAGTACCTGATAGCAAAAAATACATAGCGGGTAATGTGTTGTTTCAATGGATAGCTCTTATATCGAACATAGTTTTCATGACTATGATAACGTCTTTTATAGCAACACTTGCAGTAACAAAGGATACAGGGAATTTAAAACAAAGAATATTACAGCTTGCAGCAGTTTTGGCTGTATGTTTTTTGATTCGTTTCATATGCAATATATTTTCAGCAAGAATGAGTTATAAATCATCTAAGACGGTAAAGAAAACATTAAGGAATCTTATATATGAAAAGCTGTTAAGATTGGGGACTTCATATAATGAAAAGATAAAGACATCAGAGCTTGTGCAGATAACGGTAGAAGGTGTAGACCAGCTTGAAACATACTTTGGTGCATATCTTCCGCAGTTTTTTTATGCAATGCTGGCACCACTGACACTTTTTGTATATGTATGCACTATAAATGTTACATCAGCAGTTATTCTTCTTATATGCGTACCTTTGATACCTGTATCTATAGCAGCAGTCCAGACATGGGCAAAAAAGCTGCTATCTAAGTATTGGGATCAGTATACAGCACTTGGTGATACATTTTTAGAGAATCTGCAGGGACTTACAACTCTTAAGATATACCAGGCGGATGAATATAAGAACAGTCAGATGAATGAAGAGTCGGAAAAGTTTAGGAAAATCACAATGAAGGTGCTGACAATGCAGCTGAATTCTATTTCTATTATGGATTTCGTTGCATATGGAGGTGCTGCACTTGGACTTATTGTATCCGTACTTCAGTTTAGAAGTGGACATATAGATATGGCAGGCTGTCTGCTTATTATTCTTTTATCAGCAGACTTTTTTATACCTATGAGACAGCTCGGGTCATTCTTTCATATAGCTATGAATGGAATGGCTGCAAGTGATAAGATATTTCATTTTCTTGATATGAAAGAAAGTGAGAAGGGGAATCAGGAGTTTCCGGACAATCATAATATAAGCTTTAGAAATGTGCAGTTTGCGTATGAAGCACAAAGACCAATATTAAAAAATATTAATGTTGAATGTCCGATGGGAAGTTTTACTGCAATAGTAGGAGAGAGTGGATGTGGTAAGTCTACATTTGCTGGTATTCTTACAAAAAAGAATGAAAATTTTGGAGGAAGCATAACTATAGGTGGAGTAAGGCTTTCAGATATAAGCGAAAAATCATTAATGGAAAATGTTACGTACATAAGTCACCAGAGTTATATGTTTAAAGGAACTATAAGAGATAATCTGCGCATGTCAGATCCTGATGCTGCAGATGATAAAATGTGGGAAGTCTTAAGACATGTAAAGCTTGATGGTTATATAAAAGAGCAGGGTGGCCTTGATATGAAGATTAATGAGCAGGCATCTAACCTGTCGGGTGGACAGAGACAGAGACTGGCACTTGCAAGGGCACTTATGCGTGATAACAGTGTATATATATTTGATGAGGCGACATCTAATATAGATGTTGAGAGCGAGGATGATATTATGGCAGAGGTTCATAATCTTGCCAGAACAAAAACGGTTATTCTTATATCACATCGTCTTGCTAATGTTGTTAAAGCTGACAATATATATGTGTTTAGCGATGGATATGTAGCTGAATGTGGAAAACATGAAGCACTTCTTGAAAAAAATGGTATATATGCCAGCTTGTGGAATACACAGTGTGAAATGGAAAATATATAAAACGTGTATAGAAATGAGGATTAGTATGAATAATGAGATAAAGAGACGTAGTGGATTAACTGTTATGTTAAGACTTATAGGACTTGTTAAGCCGCTTACAGGATATATGATTATAGCTATATTTATGGGTCTTGCAGGTCATCTGTGTGCATCCTTTATAACGATATTTGGAGGATATGCAATACTTGATGCTTCTGGTTATGATACAGGTTTATCACTTAAGGTTATATTTATAAGTGTTATTGTTTTTGCACTTGTAAGGGCTGGATTTCGATATGCAGAACAGTCATGCAATCATTTTATAGCATTCAGATTGTTAGCTATTATAAGAGATGAGGTGTTTAAAGCGTTAAGAAACTTGTGTCCTGCAAAGCTTGAGGGCAGGGACAGGGGAAATCTCATATCGGTTATAACATCAGATATAGAGCTTCTTGAGGTGTTTTATGCACATACAATATCACCAATAGCAATTGCTGTTTTGTATACAGTTATAATGTGTGTATATATAGGTTCATTTCACTGGATATTAGCAGTAGTTGCTCTTGTTGCTTATATTGTGACAGGTGTAGTTATACCGCTTTTGGCATCAAAGGCTGGTGGCGATGATGGCATGGTTTATCGTACAAAGTCAGGTGAGCTTAGCAGCTTTGTGCTGGATAGCTTAAGAGGTGTGCAGCAGATAATACAGTATGGTTTTGGGAATAAAAGGCTTAATTCCATGAATATGCAGACTGATGAACTTTCAGAGTATTCCAGACGTATGAAAGATAAGGCTGGTATTAATACAGCAGTTACTAATGTATGTATACTTGTGTTTGATATCATAATGTTATTTACAGGGGCTTTTCTTTATGCTTGTGGAAGTATAGGCTTTGATGGAGTACTTCTTACATCAATAGCTCTATTTTCATCGTTTGGACCAGCTGTTGCATTGGCATCACTTGGAAGCACATTGCAAAGCACATTTGCAGCAGGAAACAGAGTGTTAAATATACTTGATGAAAATCCGGTTGTTGATGAGGTTTCTGGAGAGGAAAATGCTGTTTTTGATGGGATAAGTTCAGAAAATGTTACATTTTCATATGATGATGAAAAGATACTGGATGATTTTTCTATAAATATATTAAAAGGTGAAGTTACAGGAATAGTTGGAAAGAGTGGTAGTGGAAAGTCAACGCTTCTTAAACTTTTTATGAGATTCTGGGATACAGATAGTGGAACAATAAGCATAGGAAAGCGTGATATAAGGACTGTTAATACTAATGACCTTAGAAACATGGAAAGCTATATGACACAGGATACTCATCTTTTCTGTGACAGTATCAGAAATAATATAAGAATAGCAAGGCTTGATGCGACTGATGAGGATATAGAAAATGCCTGCAAAAAGGCATCAATACATGATTTTATCATGACACTTCCTAAAGGATATGACACGCCTGTTGGTGAACTTGGTGATACACTATCTGGTGGTGAAAAACAAAGAATAGGTCTTGCAAGAGTGTTTTTGCATGATTCAGACCTTGTGCTTTTAGATGAACCAACAAGTAATCTCGACAGCCTGAATGAAGCAGTTATACTTAAGTCAATAGCTAAGGAAAGAAATGATAAGACGGTTGTGCTTGTATCTCATAGACAGTCTACGATGAGAATAGCTGACAGGATATATTCGGTTGAGCGCGGAAGAGTAAGTTAGATGATATGATATAAAGCCAGAGTTAAAGCTCTGGCTTTGCTGATATAGAGTGAAAGAGGTATGTAGGATGAAAAGAAAAAATACAGATATTAACAGAAAACGTGAACAGGAAAAAGAGATGGTCACGCAGATGATACAACTGTATTGCCGTGGTAATCATCATACAGGAAGCCTTATGTGCAGTGAGTGTCAGAAACTGGCAGAATATGCCAGTATGAGAAGCGATAAATGTCCATTTATGGAAACAAAGACATTTTGTTCTAATTGTAAGGTGCATTGCTATAAGCCTGATATGAGGGATAAGATTAAAGCGGTTATGCGATATTCAGGTCCAAGGATGATATTACATCATCCTGTAGCAGCAGTAAGACACCTGATATTGACGAAAAGAGAAAAAAGACAGCTGGATAAGAAGTGATGCTGGATGTATCAAGGTGATAGTGCGATAAAATACAAACATATAATAATGCTATGTTTATTAATATGTGCTTGTAAATGTTATAAAAATGTGTTTTACTTATAAAGATAAGAATAAATTTGAAAATATACGATATCATAGAAAGGTATGGTTAGCATATGAGAGTTGGACTGGGTTATGATGTTCACAAATTAGTTGAAAATAGAAAACTTATCCTTGGCGGCGTGGAGATACCATATGAGAAGGGACTTCTTGGACATTCAGATGCTGATGTACTTCTTCATGCTATCATGGATGCACTCCTTGGTGCAGCAGCACTTGGAGATATAGGAAAGCATTTCCCGGATTCTGATGACAGATACAAGGGAATATCAAGCATGAAGCTTTTAGAGCATGTTGGTGCGCTTCTTGATGAGAATAATTATATTATAGAGAATATAGATGCAACTATTATTGCACAAAGACCTAAGATGCGTCCGTATATAGACACTATGCGTGAGAATATAGCAAAGACGCTTAAGCTTGATATTAACCAGGTGAATATCAAAGCAACAACAGAAGAAGGACTTGGATTCACAGGAACAGGAGAAGGTATATCATCACAGGCTATATGCAGTCTTGTTTCAGTGTCTAATTATATATATGGTGATTCTGATATGACAAACTGTTGCAGCGGCTGTAACGGATGTGCTGCAAAAAGAGAAGTATAAAGAACATAAATATACAACAGCATATCTGAGATAAAATACATCATATAATGAATTAAGATCATATGAATAGTTAGGAAGTTATCAGATATGAAATATTTAGATTTTATAAAGCAGGAAATGGCTGTGATTATGGATAGGGATCCAGCTATCAAAACTAAGATGGAGGTGTTTCTTTATCCTAGTTTCTGGGCGTTGTTAAAGTATAGAAAAGCTCATAAATTATATGAGAAAGGCCATTTTTACAGAGCCAGGAGATTATCACAAAAGACTGCAAGAAAGACGGGTATAGAGATTCATCCAGGTGCTACAATAGGTGAAGGATTGTTTATTGATCATGGACACGGTGTTGTTATTGGTGAGACTACTATTATCGGGGATAATGTAACACTTTACCAGGGAGTAACTCTTGGTGGAACTGGTAAAGAGCAGGGCAAGAGACACCCGACACTTGGAAGCAATATTATGATAGGTGCAGGTGCAAAGGTACTTGGTTCTGTTACTATAGGTGACAACTGTAAGATAGGTGCAGGTTCAGTTGTTGTAAAGGATGTTCCAGCGAATTCTACAGTAGTTGGTGTTCCAGGCAGAATTGTCATAAGGGATAATGTAAGGGTTGAAACTGATCTTGATCAGATACACCTCCCAGATCCGGTTATGAACGAGATAGAAAAGCTTAGGGAACAGAATCAGAAGTTAAAGAAGCGGCTTGCCAAGCTTGAGAATTCGGTTAATGAATCAAGAAGAGATGAAGATGACGAGTAACATATAGGCAAGGATATATGTTATGCGTAGAAATGAGGATGTTATGAAGATATATAATACACTTTCAAGACGTAAGGAAGAGTTTAAGCCTTTAGAAGAAGGAAAAGTTAAAATGTATGTATGCGGTCCTACTGTATACAATCTTATCCATATAGGAAATGCAAGACCTATGATAGTGTTTGATACAGTAAGAAGATATCTGGAGTATAAAGGATATGATGTAAACTATGTATCAAACTTTACTGATGTAGATGATAAGATTATTAAAAAAGCTATTGAAGAGGGTGTTACAGCAGAAGAAATATCTAAAAGATATATAGAAGAATGCAAGAAGGATATGGCAGGCATGAATATAAAGCCGGCTACAACCCATCCACTTGCCACTAAAGAAATAGATGGAATGATAAGCATGATCCAAACACTTGTCGATAAAGGTTATGCATACGAAAAGAATGGAACTGTATATTACAGAACAAGAAAGTTTGAAGGTTATGGAAAGCTTTCTAAGAAGAATATAGATGATCTTGAAGCAGGACATAGAGATGATGCACATAAGCTTAAGGTTTCAGGTGAGGATGAGAAGGAAGATCCACTTGATTTCGTGTTATGGAAGCCTAAGAAGGACGGAGAGCCATACTGGGAATCACCATGGAGCGAGGGACGTCCTGGATGGCATATAGAATGTTCTGTTATGGCAAAGAAGTATCTTGCAGATGAGATAGATATACATGCAGGAGGAGAGGATCTTATATTCCCACATCATGAGAATGAAATAGCACAGTCAGAAGCTGCGAATGGTGTTCCTTTTGCAAAGTACTGGATGCATAATGCATTTCTTAATATAGATAACAAAAAGATGTCAAAGTCACTTGGAAACTTCTTTACAGTAAGAGATATAGCAAAAGAATATGACCTTCAGGTGTTAAGATTCTTCATGCTTTCTGCACATTACAGAAATCCGATTAATTTCAGCCATGAGCTTATGGAATCAGCGAAGAACAGTCTTGACAGAATAGTGACTTCAGTTATGAATCTTACACATCTTGAAAAGACAGCTGCTGATTTACCTATGACAGATGAAGAACAGAAGGTGCTTGATTTAACAAAGGATATTTATAAGAAGTTTGAAGCAGCCATGGATGATGATTTTAATACAGCGGATGCTATATCAGCGGTATTTGAACTTGTAAAGCTGGCTAATTCCAACTCATCAGAGACTGATACAAAGGCTTATATTACAGCACTTAAGGAAAGCATAGTAAAGCTTGCAGACATACTTGGCCTTAATGTTGTTAAGGAGGAAGAACTTCTTGATGAAGATGTGGAAGCACTTATTAATGAAAGACAGCAGGCAAGAAAAGACAGAAACTTTGCAAGGGCTGATGAGATAAGAGATGAGCTTACTGCTAAGGGAATTGTTCTTGAAGATACAAGAGAAGGTGTCAGATGGAAGAGAGCATAATAAAAAGTGATAGTCATATAGAAGGTATAAGTAAGGACAATCTTACATATGATATATGGAAGAGTCTGGGACTTAAAGAGGTGAGTCCCAGACAGCTTTCTCCACTTGTGCTTGCTTATATAGGTGACAGCATATTTGACCTTGTGGTGAAAACTATGATAGTTACAAAGGGCAACACACAGGTTAATAAGATGAACAGAATGGCAAGCAGTATAGTAAAGGCCGAGTCACAGTCTAAGATGATAGGATATATTGAGGATAAGCTGTCAGAGGAAGAGGAAGGCGTGTATAAAAGAGGCCGCAATGCCAAGTCATATACATCTGCTAAAAATGCTTCTATAAGTGACTATAGACGTGCAACAGGTTTTGAAGCACTTATGGGATATCTGTACATGTCAGGAAGATATGAACGTATGTGTGAGCTTATAAAAGATGCACTGGATTATCTTGAGAGTGAAAAAAGCGATAAGTGATATCTGATTATGTGTAACGAATCTGTACAGCAGAAATAGGAGTTTAAGATAATGCGATATAAGGAATTAACATTTGAAGGACGTAATGCGGTTCTTGAGGCATTTCGTTCAGGAAAGACAATAGATAAGCTATATATACTTGATGGGTGTCAGGATGGACCAGTTAAGAGCATAGTCAGGGAAGCAAAGAAGACATCCACAATCATCAGCTATGTAGAGAAGGAGAGACTTGACAGGCTTGCTAATACAGGACATCATCAAGGAGTAGTTGCTATAGGTGCAGCTTACGAATATGCTGATGTTGAGGATATACTTGAGGCTGCCAGAAGCAAGGGAGAAGATCCGTTTATATTTATACTTGATGAGATAGAAGATCCTCATAATCTTGGTGCTATCATAAGAACAGCTAATCTGGCTGGTGCGCATGGTGTTATTATACCTAAAAGAAGAGCTGTAGGGCTTACAGCTACAGTTGCCAAGACATCTGCAGGAGCTATAAACTATACACCAGTAGCTAAGGTAACTAACATAGCAGCTACTATAGAGTCACTTAAGAAAGAGGGACTATGGTTTGTATGTGCCGATATGGGTGGAGAGACTATGTATAACCTTAATCTTAAAGGACCTATTGGACTTGTTATAGGTAACGAAGGAAATGGCGTGAGCAGACTGGTAAAGGAAAAGTGTGATTTTGTTGCATCTATTCCTATGAAAGGTGATATAGATTCACTTAATGCATCAGTGGCAGCAGGTGTTATGGCATTTGAAATAGTAAGGCAGAGAAGCATGTAGATAACAGCTAAAAAGAATGAGGTGTTTGTGTCTATGGAACATTATGAGTTATACAGCGATGAAGAGCTTGTAAGCATGTATCGTAATGGCGATGAGAGAGCCGTAGATGCGATTATGGAAAGATATAAGAATCTTGTAAGAAAAAAGGCACATGCTATGTATATAGTTGGTGGAGAAAAAGATGATCTTATACAGGAAGGTATGATTGGGTTATATAAGGCGGTGACCACATACGATAAAGATAAGGAAGCCTCGTTTATGACATTTGCATCACTATGTATCAATGGACAGATAATGAATGCAGTTAAAGCTTCAAACACCAAGAAGAATGCACCTTTAAATGGCTATATTTCACTTGATGAGCCAGTAAACAGTGCTGATGATAATGCTGACATGAAGCTTGTGGACACATTGGCTGGCATATACGAACAGAATCCGGAGCTGCTGTATATAGACAGGGAATATACGGGAAATCTGGAACAAAAGGTTTTTGAAACACTAAGCCCGTTGGAAAAGAAGGTCATAAAACTGCTTATGGGTGGAAAAGACTATGTAAAAATAGCGTATGAATTAAATCGTCCCCCAAAATCCATCGATAATGCCATACAACGTGCCAGAACTAAGATAGGAAAGGCAATAAGTCAAAATAATACTTGATAAATTTATGCAAAAATGATATAAATAGAATTGCTGTTATATAAAACAGCAATTATGCTATTGTAGCTCAGTGGTAGAGCACTTCATTGGTAATGAAGAGAAATGGGAAAAGCGGAGATTTGATGGAGTTATTGAAGGAATCAATGATTATGTGGATTTTCAAACAAGTAATATTGCGGATGTAGAAAAAGAATTTCATTGTGCAGTTGACGATTACCTTATATTTTGTAGTGAAGTTGGAAAGGAACCTGAAAAGGAATATAAAGGCACTTTTAATGTCAGGATTAAGCCAGAATTACATAAAAAACTGGCTTTTAAAGCGTTAGAAGATGGCGATTCTTTAAATAAAGCGGTAGAAAAAGCAATTGCTGTTTATTTATCGGATGGCAGAGCAAATGATATAAATAAAGATATAAAAAGAAGTTTATGTGTTGAAAAGGAGTATTGTAATGGCGGCTACGAAGCGTTGGCGAAGGTGCTAAAAGCATTTACCAGCGTTTCAAGAAAGTCATTCGCTATGCAATAGAGCATGATGTAATGCTGAAAGACCCTTGCAAAGATGTCACCTGCAAAGTAGATAGCCAGATGCTTCG
>OGXW01003624.1_pt1 | contig 10051 bp, 10 predicted proteins | sample 1576341 | NCBI WGS metagenome assembly OGXW01 (sample SAMEA3541592, study PRJEB24748) | human gut metagenome | biome: human gut; feature: human-associated habitat; material: faeces | place: China | collected 2012
AATAGAAAAAGCGCTAGGTTCTAAGTTTTTAAGTGTTTGATAATTACCTATTATCCGTTAAAAAATAGATGATTTTTGGTGTTTATGTAAAACAGCGGTATCAATGAGTAACATGAGGATTTAACTTTAAAAATAAATAATAGGTCGTGCAAAGTAGAAAAAAACGAAATTAGTGAAAAAAACACGCATAAAAATATAATAAGTAGCAATAAAATATATAATGTATTGACAAGAGAGAAAAAATCACCTAACATACACATAAAGGAGGTGCTGTTATGCTGATTAGGTTTAATGTAAAGAACTTTTTATCATTTGATGAAAGAGAGGGCGGAATGTCAGAAGAATTTTCCATGATTGCAGGAAAGGTTAGAAATAAAAAATCACATATATACGATAATGGAAAGATAAAGTTGTTAAAGTTTGCTGCAATTTATGGGGCAAATGCATCTGGAAAATCAAATTTGATAAAGGCTCTTAAATTTATGAGAGAGGTTGTAGTGAGAGGCCTTCCTCAGGGCCATACAGATATGTATTGTAAATTGGATGAAACAAATAAGACAAAAGAAAGCTACTTTGAATTAGAAATAATGTTAAATGACAAATATTATTCATATGGATTTGAAGTGATTTTGAACCAAAGCAAATTTATTTCTGAATGGTTAGTAGAGCTTATAGGTGATGATAAGGAAAAGGTGCTATTTTCTAGAGATATTACTAGTGGAAAATTCGAATTTGGTGGAGATCTTCAGGAAAATGGTCTAATTGATAAGTTGAGAGTATATGCAGAAGATATCCAGGAAGATGACAGCATATTATTACTGTCAACTATGAACAAAAATAAAAAGACATTGTATCAACAGTATAGCAACGCAAAGATTTTGCAAGACATATATGAATGGATTTACCAAGGATTAGATATCAATTATCCAAATCAGCCTATTTCAGATTATTCATATATGGAAAAAACTGAAAATGTTGGTGAGGTTTGTAGGATAATATCTGCATTTGGAACTGGGATTACTGGTTTTAAAATAGTTGATGTTTCACTGGAGAAGGTATTAGGAAGCATACCAAGGAGTTTACGAGAAAAAATAATTTCTGATATTGAGTCTAAAACTGCAGAGATAAGAAATAACAAGAAAATAAAAGAATATGCAATGGTGATGAGATCCAATAAATATTTTTTTATCTTAAATATAGATAGTGACGGGAATACTCAGTGCAGAACTATACAGTTTTCTCATGGAAAGGAAAATGTTCTATTCAATATATCTGAGGAGTCTGATGGAACAATTAGAATACTTGATTTATTAGAAGTTCTACTTGCAGGTGATAAAAAAACATATGTAATAGACGAATTAGACAGATGTTTACATCCAAGTTTGACATACAAGTTTGTAGAAACATTTTTGCAATTGGCAGCAAATAGAGACATTCAATTGATAGTAACCACCCATGAATCAAGACTGTTGGATTTTGATCTGTTAAGACGAGATGAAGTTTGGTTTGTTAATAAGAGAAAGTCTGGTGAAAGTGACATATATTCATTGGAAGAATATAACGAGAGATTTGATAAGAAAATTGATAAGGCTTATCTTGAGGGAAGATATGGTGGTGTTCCTGTTTTTAGCACGGTGTTTCCTATAGATGAAAGGATGTAATGCATGAGAGAGCGCAGAATATTTGCAGAACGAGCAAAGGTTTTAAAATCTGATGAGGCGGTAAAAAAATATTTTCTTGTATATGAGGGATCGGACACGGAGGCAATATATTTTGATGCGGTTCAATCTATGCGTGATGATATTAGAATAAATCCTTTGATACAGTTAATACCATTAATAAGAAGCTACAGTGAAGAAGGCTGGAGCAACCCTAAAAAGATATTGGATAGGTTGATATTAAACTTGAGAGAAAGTCAAGAGCAATATGTGTCATATGAGTCACTATTAAATCGAATCATGGATTATTTGCTCGAATCAAAAGCCATAACGACAAGCAAATTGATGGCAAAAAATATATGGCAGACTATGACAAATATATGTGGAAATAAGTTGGGGAAAGAATTGGACGATGTGGTAGATAATATTCAGGAAACCAGTAAAATGTTACTTGATTATTTAGCAGAGGAATATGAAGTAGTTAATATTGTAGCGGATATTTCTGAAATTATAAAGAATGGTGATTTAACATATGATCAAGATTTTGATGAAATATGTTTGATAGTTGATAGGGATAGAAATAGCTTTATATCTAGACCTGAAAATGATCAATATCAATATGTTTTAGACGAATGTAAGAAATTTGGGTTTAAATTTTTTGTTACAAATCCCAACTTTGAGTTCTGGCTTTTATTGCATTTTGACGAAGTGTTCAATTTGGATAATGATAAATTGCTTGCTAATCCTAAAGTATCGGCAAAAAGAAGATATACCGAATATGAGTTATGCAAATTATATAAGGGATACAAAAAGAGCTCATACAAAGCGGATGAGCTTGTTAGAAATATAGATGTAGCTGTTCGTAATGAGAAACAATTCTGTGAGGATATAAATAGTTTAGAGAATTCAGTTGGAAGTAACATAGGGTTACTTATAACTGAAATGCAGCAGGGATAACATAAATAAAGCGAAGCAAGGCATACAATATGAAAAATATGCTTCGCTTCGCTATTACTAAAAGTTGAAATTATTTCGAGGGTGTTTGGTGGTTAAAATATTTTTTTGCTTGTCTGTTGCAACGTGGGTATAAATTTCAGTTATATTTATTGAACTATGTCCAAGCATTTGTTGTATGTATCGTATATCTACATCAGCTTCTAAAAGACTGGTGGCAAATGTGTGCCTAAATAAATGCGGAGTAATGTGCATATCAATAGCTGCAAGGGTTGTATATTTATTGAGCATTCTGCGTACTGCCTGATCAGTTAAAGGCTTACCTGACTGATTTGCAAAAAAATGATTGCAGTTTTCTATCTCCCGGCAAAATTCGTTTTTATATTCAACCAAAATATTAATAACAGAGATGTTTCCAATTTGAATCATTCGCTCTTTACTTCCCTTACCATATATAAGTATGTTACCATTATATAAATTGACATTATTCGTTCTTAATGTGCAAAGTTCAGATATTCTCATGCCTGTTGCAAATAGCAGTTCAATGACGGCTACATCTCTTAAAGAATTCCTTTTTTGGTAATTAGTTTTGGCAGAATTCTTTTGATTATAAATAGTAGACAAAAGTTTTTCTACAATATTAAGAGGAATTGTCTTAGGTAATATAACAGGTTCGCGAAATCTTACATGAAGTTTATTAAAAGGATTTTTTTCAATCAGGTCCTTGTATTCAAGATAATGGAAGAAGGCTTTTATGGATGCAATTTTTCTTTTTACTGTCTTTGGTTTGTATTTCCGATGAAGTTCGCCAATATAATTTTCTAATATCTCGGTTGAAATATTATTAATATCACAAATAGCAATACTATTATAAAACTGATTTAGATCAATTTTATATGCTTTCAAAGTTTTGGAATCTAAACATTTTTGTGTTTTACAGTACTCTAAATATAGAGTAATGATTGGTTGAGAGGTATTCATAATTATTCTCCTTTGTGTTTATTAGATACAAATAATACAGGAAAATTTAATGGCATTCTACTTGTAATGGGTATTTTTGAAATAAAAAGTAGATGAAAAAATTTCGGGATATAATGGAATAGTATATGTTGTATTTCGTAAATGATAAGACGATCGTAGGTATTTAATGTCCCCTCAAAGAGATGTCTTTAAAACTGCTTTATGGGACTTTTGAAATGTGGTAATGTTGTAATTCCATTTGATAATCAGATTAGTAAGGATACTGGGCTTTATAAGCTTTATAATACTAATATTCATGAGAGGATAGCGGAACAGATGGGTAAATGAGCAAGTTAATATGTGGGATGTGATCAACAGAACGTAATGTAAAATATCTTTTGTGTTTGTATATAGTAAAAAAACATTTGGTAATGTATAATAAAGAAACAGCATGTGGGATTAAAATGTCCTGCATGCTGGATAATATTATTATTTGGAAAGCGTGTAGTTACTTGAAAAACTTACTATTATAAATAAGGGTAACAGTTGTTGCGTAGGAGGATTGGTAATAATGGGAAAAAGGAGCGAGAAACTTCCTTTTTTAGAAAAATTTATGGTCCCACCGGACGAGCATGAAAAATTTGAATTCTCTGGGGAAACTTTTAAGGACGAAGAGAGTGGTATAAAAACGATACTTAAATATTTTCCTACATATTTTACTGAAGAACAGCTAAAAGAGAATATGACAAGATATAATTTGCAAACAATGTTTGATATAGTTAAAAAGCAGTTTGCAAAAGAATATGGTTATACTGGTAATGACATTGAATTAAGTAATATTTATCAAAATACAATTAATAGTTATATTTATAATGATAAAATAAATCCAGTATTTATACATATTGATGAATTGTTTGAATCGACAGTAATGGGATTCCTGTTGGCAACGTTTAAGTGGTCTAAGAATTTTAATAATTTAGATATATATGGGGATTGTTTTATATATTTATTATTCTTAATGAATGATGTTTGTATATTTGGAGAGATGCAGGAGTTTGAAGCGAATCAAGCATTGATGGAAACAATAAAAGGCGATATTCAGATACTTCAGCTTGCTGAGGACTGTTATTGGACAATTGTGGTATTTAGTCTGGCACATGAAATGGCCCATGCGTATTTTGCTATTGGTAAAAAATACTCCAAAGAACGCACTAAGGAAGAAGAATATGCTGCTGATATGGTTGCATATAATATTGTTTTAAAAATTATAATGAAGGGTAGAGAATCTAATGCTATTCTTGAGGAATATACATATTTAGCACCAATGATATATATGGATTTTTTTGACTTATATTATTATACGGACAAAATATTGTATAATACAGAGATTCATGATTTGGATCATCCCGCACCAGAAAAACGAAAGGATAAACTATTTGAATTAGTTGACAGGGACGATTATGAGTTTAATACAGTAGAAGGTAATCATTTATATAATTGTTTTTTGGATGTATATAATGAGTTTAAGGAACAACTCCGCATAAAAATGGAGAAGGGGAAATTAGATAAAATTTTATGGACAGAAAAGAGACAACAAATGAAGGGGGATTAAGATATGGACAGAAGAGAAGCGATAGAATATGATGCCAGTTTAAAAAAAGAATTGAAGCAGGCAGCCTTGAATTGTAATTTAGACGAATCAGTAGGTGCTAAATTAATTAACGATTATATTACTGTATTTCCTGACGATGCAAGAAAAGGTATGATTTTCTTGGGGAAAGATGCGGCATCATATAAGCCTGGTAATATAAAAGTTGATTTAAAGAAAGCAATCATAGCTGGATTTGAGTTTTTTGCAGCTTTTAGTAAACCAAATAGCATATTCAATTATATTCAATTACTAATTACTTCTATTTTTTTAATCGGTAAAGCAACTAAGCAAAAATTGAGCAGTATAGATTCACGTATTGTTTATTTATTACATAAGAGTGATGCATATGATATAGGAATCGAAGAAAAAAAGTTTATCAATGAAGCCCAGAAATGGTACCTGCAGAATGAAGGGAAAATAATTGAGCGAGATGAAATAGTAGCTGCAATTAATAGCCTGTATGAAATAAAGGCAATAGATATAAAAGATGGTAACGTATATTTAAAGGAGGTTGTGTGGGGAAAAATAGATTAATTTTTACTTGAATTAGTATATCTATGCGAGAGTTCTCAATTATAATAAGCATGGTTATTTGAAAATTAAATAGTTTGGTGCAGACGTATAAATAAATACATAAGCCATCCGGGTAAAAAACACTCAGATGGCTATTTTTTTGACCTTTTTTAGGCAGAGGATGTACGATAGTTTTGTTAGCAAGTATGGCGCGATAACATCACAGGGTAATAGCAGGGCATTTAGAGATGACAGCGATTATCCGCTTCTTTGTTCACTTGAAGAGGTTGACGAGGATGGACATGTAAAGAAAGCAGATAGGTAGCTGTGTGAGACGGATTCACCTATGCCTTGCTGGAAAGGAAACTGTATATGGGAAAAATGATAAAAGGGTTGGCAACAGATGCCACGATTACAAAGAATGAAATGATCACACATCATATAGCGTTGCTTAGAGAAAATGACAGGACAAAGCAGGCTGGTGAGATATTTGAACTGGCAGTTTATGTTGATATGCTGGGTAATAAGCTTGAACAGATGTCACAGGAGCTTGCAGCTATGCACAGTGAGATACAGGCAATGAAAGATGATCATACAGCAAGGAATATCCGAGAAGTATTATCTGATATTGCTGTAAAGGCACAGAATCGTATAGACGATATGAAGCATACACTTGGAGATATTAAGGTAGATATGAAGAATAAATCTACTGAGATCGTGACTAAGGTAAAAAGCATAGGGAGAGAGGCTTTGAGCAAAGTTACAGAGTTTTTCAGAGTGAAACATAAACTTGAAAATATACGGGACAAGATTCGAGGTGGTATCTCAAAGACAAATGAGACTTTGGCAAGAATCGACGGATTTGCAGAGGGGATAAAAGTTTCTAACGATATGTTTATAAACAGCTTTAGAGTGCTTATGGGAAAAGATCAGAAGAACTATAAGGATAATATGTTTATCAAAATTGATTTATCTGTACTGAAAGGATCATGGGAGTGGCAGAAGAAAGTATATCAGAGTCTTGAACACTATATAGACGTGGCTATTGATAAGATGGACAACCTTGAAAATAAGAACCATGGGCAGATAAAAGATTCTGTTAGAGATTATAATAGTGAACCAACGGTATCAGGTTATGGAACAGTACCCATGGTATCGGAGGAAAAGTATGAGTATGGTGCGGAGGCATTTGAAGCGTTCATGGCAAGACAAGGGAATATGGAGATTTATACTGATACGATATAGAAGGATATGCAGAAAACAGGTAAGTCCAGATAGATTTGTAATAGAAGATATCTAAGGAGATACAAAAAATCAAAAGCCGGTTTTTTCATAGGAAATAGTGGGGATGAGGATGTAATGGGGATTGCTTGAGTTTGTTATGCTATGTGGAAAAGAGTGCTTGTAATATTATTTAGATTAATAGCGATAAATTTTAGATATAAGTAAAACTTATGGCTGTTTTATTAGTTGGCTAAGATATATAATAAATTAAAAAAATAAGGTTGGATGTCGTTTTATGCAAATTTTATTGCATTATAGGATTTCTATTTATATAATATTGGGTTATGAGGGAGGTGGCAGAATGGATTCTATGCATAGTATATGGATAGAATAATTAAATCGGTAGCAATTATATTAGGCATATCTTTAATTTTGATAATTGCTCCATTTTGTTATTTAAAGTATAAAACTCGTTGGGAGGTGGCTATTGTTGATAAAGCAATAGCCCGGCATAGCGAATATACATTAAAAATGTACTCGGTCGGAGAACCATATTGGCCATTCGGAAGTGCGAATGGCCAATTGATATTGGGAAAAGGGAAAACGCTTGTCACAAGTGTTGGGTTTGAAATCGCTAATGATGGTGCAAGATTTAATGCAACTAATTGGGATGTGTCATGGTATAGTGACAGAGTGGAAATAGTATTATTGGGGAAAGAGCAGTGTGATGAACATGTGACCATATATTTTGATGGCTCTATTGAAAGACATAAACTTGCAACAATTAATAAAGTCAATGTTGGTAAGCGTGAAAAAGAAGAAAAGTCTGAAACAGATGTAATATTTGATGAAAAAATGACAGATTATAATGTGAATCAACAAGTAGATGTTGACGAGATAATATCAGGGTATAAAGCAATTTATAAACTATATGCAGATACTAAGTCAATAGAATTTGAGGTGACTTATGGAGCTTCAGAAAAAGCATCTAGGTGTGTATTATTAAAAAATTTAAATGTAAAAGAATATGTTGCATATAATGGCAAATCAGAGGATGGAAAATGTGGTATATATGTTCGATATAAAGTCGAAGTGGATGGTACTGGATCTTTTTTTATAATGAAGGTAATATTGTAGATATATACACATATGTATTTGAAACTGGAGAAGTAATAATATCACACGTACCTGATTCTTGAGTAGAGTTTTTATCATTGCAGAAATCTATACTTTACTTGAACTTGCGTATGATGTGGTTGTGAGTGATAAAGAATGGCAAAACATCTAGAAAAAGCAATGTGAAAAAATGGTCAAATTTGATGGGGAGGTAATGACAGTGATAAGAATAGTTAATGATGCAATATTGAAAAAAGCCAGTGATCTAATGAATTTGTAGATATATAATATTTGGTTGCTAAATATTTAGAACTAAGAGCTGGAGCATATCGCTCTCCAGCTCTTCATTCTTCTACATGAAATACATCCTCAACCAGCAGGTCGAAGTATGCGGATATCCGAAGCATAAACTCAGCGGATGGAGTGCCCTCTCCACGTTCAATACGGCTGATGGTTCTGGTACAGAAGCCTGTTGCAGTAGCAAGATCATCCTGAATGATGCCACGGCTTTCGCGGATTTCTTTTAAGTTGTTGACAACTGCCATTTCAATCACTTCCTTGTTGTAGTTTTCTAAGTTTGACTTTAAATCAAAGTATAGTGGAATATATGTCCAAAATAATGTGCATAGATTTGCTGATTCGTTCTTTAGATGGATAAATCTGTGGCGCTGCCGGTTCCTATGACTTTTCCAAATACATCAAAACGATCATTTTCACTGACATGGATGGGTGCATATTTTTTGTTTAGTGATACAAGGAAGATACCATCCTTGTCTTCTCGCAGTTTCTTGATATAGGCATCTCCATTCAGGGAGAATATGCCGATCTCACCATTTTCAACAGTTTCCTGTTTGATTACCCAAGCAATGTCTCCATCATGGAACTCTGGTTCCATACTGTCACCACTGATCTTTATACCGAAAGAAGTGTTTTCAGGTAGCAGAGCTTCATCTATGTTAAGAGTTCTGCTTGGACCATCTTCAAGGAAGTTTCCAGTACCAGCAGATACCGCATTTTCGTATACCGTGATGGCTCTGCGAAAAGGAATGATCTGACACACGTGCTTTTCGTATTTGCCAGTGGCATGCAAAAGGCTGATATAGTCGAGAGCCTTTAGTTTACCTTCTTCGTTCAATCCATCAAACAGATTATATGGATTGCTTCCAAAGTATGCTTCGTATATGTCTTCAATCTGAAGAATCTGACACAGCGACAGGAAGAGTGATATGCCGGGCTCAGTGGCATTCTGCTCCCATTTGGAGACTGCCTTTCTGGTGAGATTAAATCCTTTTGCCTGAAGCTTGATAGCAAGATCTTCCTGTGATAGTCCTAGTTTCTTTCTATTTTCAGATATGATTTGTCCTATGGAATGCATATTTATGCCTCTTTTCTATTCGAATTTGGTTGCTTGTTTCCCGTATAGTATATATCAGGATGAAATATCATGCAAGTGAGAAATCTCCAAATAAGAGCAAACTAGACATATGTGTCTGTTGACAGTCGCTTGATAAGAGCATTATACTAGAGCACGAAAGAAGCACTATATGAGTTATACTATGAGACTGTTATAGTCTGGAAAGGAGGAAGACCATACGGTTCATCCACATGGATACTTTGGTTAAGGGCATATTGCCCTGCTTAACGGTGCACAAGGTGGATTTGACACTTTGGCATACGCGATTACTGCCAGATGGCAGGTAAAGGAGGATATTTTAAATTATGTATTATGATTTGAATGAGAAAACGACAGTTGTGTATATGTTTATTTGCAATTTTAACCGGGAACATGGGTATTCTCCGACAGTCAGAGAGATAGGAAAGCATGTAGGACTGAAATCCACGTCAAGCGTTCAGGCATATCTTAAAAAACTGGAGGAATGTGGCTATATTGCAAGACTCAAGGACTGCCCACGTACAATCAAGATTTGTTAGTGATATAGGCAGGAGGTTAAGACAATGAGGTACACATGTATGA
>OGXW01003631.1_pt1 | contig 10040 bp, 10 predicted proteins | sample 1576341 | NCBI WGS metagenome assembly OGXW01 (sample SAMEA3541592, study PRJEB24748) | human gut metagenome | biome: human gut; feature: human-associated habitat; material: faeces | place: China | collected 2012
TGGTCGTTAGACCATTCAGGAGCTTAGTACAGCTGCGTGTGAGTCGAGCGAGAGCGCGTCGCAGACAGATAACCCTTTTTATAATATTCCACTAATAATTTCCGTCATCAAACCAGCAAATTAAAATTTAATACCATCCCCCAGAGAATGTAATAACCTGTCCTGTCATATAAGCAGGGGACGTTGCCACATGATAAACCATCTGTGCCGCTTCTTTTGGACTGGCAATATAGTCCGCAGGAATTTCTTCTTTGATCAAGGCAAGATCTTCTTCGTCAAACTCCGCATTCATCTCCGTATCGATCATCCCAAAAGCAATCGCATTTACCTGAATATTGCTTGCAGCAACCTCTTTTGCCAGAGCCTTTGTAAAAGCATTGATACCACCTTTTGTTGTAGAATATAAAACCTCACAGGAAGCGCCGGCATCTCCCCAGATGGAAGAAATATTGATGATCTTTCCCTCATGGTGATGAAGCATATGGGGAACGATATTCTTACAGGTTGTAAAAACAGAAGTTAAATTTGTGTTGATCATCAGATTCCAATCATCTACCGTTGCATCTGTAAATAATCCCACCAGAGAGATTCCGGCATTATTTACAAGACAGTCGATCTTAGAAAAAGTAAGGAGGGACTGTTTGATCATTTCGTCTACAAAAGAAGGATCACTGATATCTCCACAAAAAGATAAGCAAGACACGTTCTCTTCAAGAATTTCATTTTTTAGGGATTCTAGTTTTTCAGGATGGCGGAAGCCATGAATGATCACGTTCCATCCTTGTTGTGCAAAATATATGGCAGTTTCACGTCCGATTCCTCTGGAACTGCCAGTTATGAGTACTGTTTTCATAGAAAATACCTCGTAAATCTTATAAAATTTCTTAGCACTTGATATGATCGATCTGATCAACGATGAGAAATGTTGCAGATTAAGAAAATATTAAGGCGATTATACAGAATTATAACATAGAGGATTGTTGAAATAAATCGAATAATTTGTTATACTAAACAAAGTTTAGAAACGGAAGGAGCAGGAACATGGCAGAGAAGAAGAAAAATAAATTAGGTGCCAAAGCCATATTTGCCAGGATTCTTGCAGTGATACTGGTGACAGCCATCGGTGGAGTTGCAAGCTTTTTTGGATTTAAGACATATTTTTCAGATAAATTAAAGAAAGACAAGAAAGCAGAAATCGCAAAGCAGTTAAAAGAAGAAAGCAAAGAAAGAGTAGACGTTGGAATGATCCAGACAGGAAATTCCATTGTGATCCGAATATATCATAACAAGAATCAGGAGATGATTTTTGTACCACTTAGACAAGATATGAATCTTACATTGACGAAGAAGGGAAAACAGGCAGTCGAACAGACACTGGGAACTAGCGTTAGCAAAGCGACGGTTGCAGATGTGATCAAAGCAACAAGAAAGAATGGAAAGTTGTTAAGACAGCAGGTTGAGAAGACACTGGGAATTTCTATTAATTCCTATGAACTGATATCACATAAGAAGTTTGTGAAACTGATGAATCAGGCAGGAGATGTCAAAATAGAATTTGATGAAGCAATGGCTTATACAGATTCTACAGATAAATATGTAACATTAAGTGCTGGGGAGAACAGCCTGAATGGAACAGCAATCTATTCATTATTAAGTGAGAGTGATATTTTTACAGATAAGAACAAGCAGGCAGAAATTACTGGAGAGATCTGCGTGGCAGTTGCATCTGCATTGAATGATAAGACATTATCCGAATATCGTGAATATGCACAGAATTATTTTGATGCGGTGAAGACAGATGCTTCTTATGAAGAAGCAGCGACAAGTCTTGAGAGAATGCATGGAATTAAGGATAAGAACTTAAATTTCAAAGTGTTAGATGGAACAGAATCCAATGGAAAGTTTGAATTAGATACAGAAGAAGCCAAGAGAGTCTTTGATGAGATGTTATCAGAAGAAGGAGACTTAAGTTCGGCATTGAGCACAACAGAAGCAAAGTCAACAACAACCAAATCTGATAGTTCAGCATCTTCTTCAAAGAATATAACGATCGAGATTCAGAATTCAACAAGAATTTCAGGACTTGCAGGAAGATGGAAAGATAAACTGGCAAGTGACGGATACAGTGTAGGATCTGTAAGAACAAACAGACAGGGTGTTTTAACACATACAAAGATCATAGTAGAAAGTAAAGATTTAGGACAGGATCTGAAAAGTTATTTTAAGAATCCAGAATATGAAGTTGGAAGTGTTGACAGCGGTGCAAGAATTTGTATAATTGTTGGATCAGAAGACGAGATTTAAAATACATTCATAAATATTATTATAAAATATCACGAAAAACATCTCAGGAACGATTGAGATGTTTTTCTTTGTTATATGAAGGGGTTACGGCTAAAAAGAGATATTTATGGTCAATGAAATAAAGATTTTCTGCTAGATATTTGTATAAAATAGACAATGATATAAAAAAATCACTAAATTTTTCTTTTTTTTTTGTTTAAAATGCTGTATAGTAAAAGAAAAGGTTGAACGGCAAATATGAAAGGTTGATAAAGGATGATTTCAAATCAGATATTACAAGAGACAATTAATGGAATGAAGGAAGTAACCGGGATCGATCTGTGTATTTTAGATCTGTCAGGACGTATAGTTGTAACAACAATGGAGATAACCGATGCATTAGCACAACATGCGGAAGAATTTGCAGATTCTATGGCAGAGAGCCAGGTGATCGATGGTTTTCAATATTTTAAGATTTTTGATGATCAGAGACTGGAATATATACTTCTGGCTACTGGAATGAGCGAGAATGCATATACGGTCGGAAAGCTTGCAGTGATGCAGATACAGAATCTTTTGACTGCATATAAGGAGAGACTGGATAAAGAGAACTTTGTAAAGAACCTGTTGAGAGATAACTTATTATTGGTTGACATTTATAACCGCTCAAAGAAGCTGCATATTGAAGTGGAACAGAGAAGAGTTGCATTTTTGATTCAGGCAGAATACGAGAAGGATCAGAATCTGTTAGAAGCTACGAAAGAGGTTGAAAGCGGAGCAGATTCAGATTTTATTACGGCAGTGGACGAGAAGAGTATCGTTTATGTAACACCAGTGAATGGGAATGAAGGACAGGCACAGTTTATTCAGCATGCAAAAGAGATTAAAGAAGGGCTGAATGAATATGGGATCAAAGATGCCAAGATTGCGATCGGTAATGTTGCAGAGACGATCAAAGATGTATCAAGATCTTATAAAGAGGCACAGATCGCATTGGAAGTCAGCAAGATCTTCTATGAGGATGCGAGTGTGATCGCATATAATCAGTTAGGAATTGGACGACTGATCTATCAACTTCCACTTCCATTATGTAAGATGTTTATCCGTGAAGTGTTTGGAGATTATTCTCCAGACTCCATTGATGAAGAAACACTGGCAACGATTGATAAATTCTTTGAGAATAATCTGAATGTGTCAGAAACATCCAGACAGTTGTTTATTCATAGAAATACACTCGTATACCGTCTGGATAAGATTCAGAAGAATACGAATCTGGATCTGAGGAATTTTGAAGATGCAATCGCATTTAAAATTGCACTGATGGTAGTAAAATATATGAAACATATGGATACAATGGACTAGAATATGATGATCACATTAAAAAATGTAACGAAAGAATATAATAAAGGGAATATAGGACTTGAGGATGTCTCATTAGACATTGCGAAAGGCGAATTTGTTTTCATCGTAGGTAAGAGCGGATCAGGGAAGACAACCCTGATGAAGCTTTTACAGAAAGAACTTGATGTGACAAGTGGACAGATCATAGTAAACGGTCAGGATTATAAGAAACTGACACAGAGGAATCTGCCGAAGTTCCGCAGGCAGATGGGAATGGTATTTCAGGATTTCCGTCTGCTGAAAGACCGGACGATCTTTGAGAATGTAGCATTCGCACAGCAAGTTGTGGAAGTACCACACCGATATATTAAGCATCAGGTTGAGAATATGCTTGAGATGGTGGGGCTGAAAGACCGAATGAATGCTTTTCCGAATGAATTGTCAGGAGGAGAACAGCAGAGAGTGGCCATCGCAAGAGCTTTGGTAAACCACCCAGTATTATTACTGGCTGATGAGCCAACTGGGAATCTGGACCCTGTGACAGCCAAAGGGATCATGGAGCTTCTCTCAGAGATCAATAAGAGTGGGACAACAGTTTTAGTTGTTACGCACAACAAAGAGTTGGTCAATGAGATGGGAAAACGAGTGATCTTGATCGAAGATGGACATATAGAACAGGATGAGATAAGGGGGTCCTATGATATTTAGAAGATTTTTGTATGGAATCAAAGAGGGCACAAGGAATATTTTCAGGAATAAGATGTTTTCATTAGCATCACTGGGAACAATCATTGCTTGTGTCTTTTTGTTAGGAACATTTTTATCTGTAGCATTGAATGTAAGGTCAACAATGCAGCAGATGGAGCAGTCTGTAGGAATTTCTGTTTTTTTTGAACCGGGTATCTCTACAGAAAGAAAAGATCAGATTGGGGAAGAAATAAAGAAAAAAGAAGATATTGCCACGATGCGGTATGTATCTGCTGAAGAAGCATGGGAAAGCTATAAGAAGGATGTATTTCAAGGAAATGAAGAGCTTCTTGAAGGATTCGAAGGGAACAATCCGCTAAAAGAATCAGATTCCTATGAGATCACATTAAAAGAAGTAAAATCATACAAACAGGTAGTATCGCATTTAGAGACGATTGATGGTGTCAGGAAAGTCCGTTATTCTGAAGGAGCGGCGGAAGGAATGACGAAGATCAATACAATGGGAACGTATCTTGCAGGTGGGATCATTCTGATCTTAATGGCAGTTTCTATTTTCCTCGTGAGCAACACAGTGTCTATTGGAGTTGCAGTCAGAGAAGAGGAAATTTCAATTATGAAGCTGATCGGTGCGGCGAATGGATTTATTAAAGCACCATTTCAGGCAGAAGGAATGATCATAGGAATTTTGGGGTCATTGATTCCAACAGCAATTATTTTTGTAGGATATGAAGGGATTATCAACTGGATGAATGATAAGTTTCATGTTGTTACAGTCTTTATGAAATTTGTACCGATCCAGCAGATTATGTTATACTTACTTCCGTTAGCATTGTTGGTAGGAATCGTGATCGGATTGCTTGGAAGTTCTATCACGATCCGTAAGTATTTAAAAGTCTAGGAAGGGGAACTCATGAAAAGAAGATATCAGGCGGGGATCATTATGATGTTAATATCAGCCATGATCGCTTCGAATCTGCCTATGACGACAGTGTTTGCTGCAGCCAAAAAACAACAGGTAAAGCAGGAAACAAAGAAATTAGAAGAACAAAGCCGCAAGATGCAGCAGGAGATCAAAGATCTTGATGAGAAAATGATAAAGAGCAATGATGCGTATGAGGCATGTCAAGAGAAGCTTATTTCTGTACAGAAACAGTTAAAGAAGACACAACAGGAATTAAAAGAGGCAAAGGCATCCAAAGAAGATCAGTCAAGGATCATGAGTAAGCGCATTAAGTTTCTATATGAAAATGGAAATATGGCATATATGGAAGTCATTTTTGAAGCAAATAATTTTCAGGAGTTCTTAAAAAGAGCTGATTATGTTTCAAAGATCTCCAAATATGACAGTAATATGTTTCTGCAATTACAGACAACGGAAGATAAGATTCGAATGGCAACGAAGAGTCTGAAACAGGATTATCAAAATACAAAGACTTTGACTGCTAAGGCAAAGACAGAAAAAGAAAAACTGGATCAGGCAGCTGCGAAGAAGAAATCTAAGTTAGCTTCTTACCAGAAACAGTTAGCATCTGATAAAGAGTTACTGGCATGGTTCGAGGCAGAGGAAAAACGACAAGAAGAGATGGATCTTGCATCGGCGAAAGACGGTAATGCAGACAATACGACAGCGAAAGCACAGTCAGAAAAGAATATGACAGGAAGTACGGCATCAAAGAATACAACATCAAAGGCTACGACCGAAAGCAAGAAAGAAACTACAACGACAACATCGCCAGCAACAACAGTTTCGTCAGGAAATCTGAGTTGGCCGGTACCGTCTTGTCATAGTATTTCATCAGGGTACGGCTACCGAATTCATCCAGTTACAGGAGTCAGAAAACTGCATGCTGGAATTGATATTCCATGTTCAACTGGAACAACGATCGTAGCAGCAGCTTCTGGTACAGTAGTGGATGCTGGATACAATGCATACAATGGCAATTACTTAAAGATCAGCCATGGAAATGGACTGGAAACGATGTATCTGCATTGCTCCAAACTTCTAGTATCCTCAGGGGCAAGAGTGTCAGGAGGACAGACGATCGCAAAATCCGGAGCAACTGGTATGGTATCTGGTGCACATCTGCATTTTGTTGTGAAAAAGAATGGAAATTATGTAAATCCTCAAAATTACTTATAACGTCATTACATAAATAGAAAGGAACTAATTTCATGAAGAAGTTTTCAAAAATACTTGTAGGACTACTTGTTGTCGTATGTATTGTGGAAGGATTTTTTCTTTATCGTGCCTATGCGATCCCAAGTACGACCTTACAGACAGCAAGAAAGATCAATCGGATAGAACAGATCATTGATAAATATTATAAAGGTTCTGTTAAGAAGAGTGAGTTGGAAGATTGTACCTACAAAGGTTTAGTTGCAGGACTGGGAGATGTCTATTCCACGTATTATTCAGAGGATGATTTTAAGGAATTAGAACAATCTACAAGTGGTGTTTATTATGGAGTTGGAATATACCTTACACAGGATATAAAGACAGGGATCATAACAGTTGTGAAACCAGTGAAAGGAAGCCCGGCAGACGGAAGTGGACTGAAAAAAGGGGATATTTTAACAAAAGTAGGAAACTATAAATTAAAAACATCGGATGCACTAGATGATATTGTTAAGAAGATCAAAGGTGCAGAAGGAACGAAAGTTAAATTAACATTTACAAGAAATCAGACATCAAAGACTTATACATTTACAAGACAATCGATTGAGAATCCAACAGTTGAAACAAAGATGTTACAAGATAAAGTCGGATATCTTCAGATCACCGAATTTGATGAAGTAACAGTCAGCCAGTTTCGAAGTGGACTGAAAAGTCTTAAGAAACAAGGTGCAAAGAAATTGATCATAGATCTTAGGGATAATCCTGGCGGTTTACTGACAAGTGTAGTGGATATTGCAGGACAGATTCTTCCAAAAGGAACGATTGTTTATACGGAAGATAAGAATGGTAATAAGAAATATTACAAAGACACAAAGAATGAACAGCTTGATATGCCACTATGCGTGTTAGTTAATGGTAACAGCGCGAGTGCAGCAGAGATCCTTTCTGGTGCGATCAAAGATGATAAAGCCGGAACGCTGGTTGGAGAGACAACATTTGGAAAAGGAATCGTACAGGGATTCTTTGAAGTTGGTGATGGATCTTATGTGAAACTGACTTATTCGTCTTATTACACACCAGCAGGACATAACATCCATAAAAAAGGAATCAAGCCAGATGTCGAAGTAAAAGATAACATGAAGACAAAAGCTGACGAACAATTAAACAAAGCGATTTCTATCTTACAGAAGAAATAAGAATTGTAAAGATAGATATAAAAAAGAAAGTATAGAACATATTACCAAAAGTTCTATGCTTTTTTTGTGCAAATTTACGGATTATGCATTGAATCTTGAAATAGCAGAAAATAATATCTATAATAAAGATAAAATCTGTTTATCAAAGATTTTAATATCCGAAACAGAAATAAAAGGAGGAAAACAAAGATGAGCAAGAAAAATTGCGAGAGCGAAGCACGTAAAAAGATCGCTGCATCCATCGGAGCAACCCCGGAAGAGATTTATTTCACATCAGGAAGAGCAGATGGACACTTAAAAGCTTTAAAAGCTGTAGTGAAAGCATCAAAAAAAGCACGTCCTCATGTGATCATCACGACGATGGAAGATCCAGAAGTATTGGATGAATGTTCCAGATTAGAACGAAAAGACGCAGTTGTGACATATTTAGATCCGATCACAACTGGCCGTGTGGAAGTAGCAATGATCGAAAATGAACTGAAAGAAAACACAGAACTGATCTCAGTGACAGCAGCAAACTGCCAGACAGGAACTTCTGAGCCATTTACAGGAATCGGAACAATGACATCAGAGAAAGGTGTGATCTTCCATACAGATGCAGCATTTGCATTTGGAAAAATGCCGATCAATGTAGAAAGAAGTCATATTGATATGCTGACAGCAGATGCATCTTATTTTGGAGGTCCTGAAAATGCGGGATTTTTATATGTAAGAAAGAGCACAGGAGCTGGAGAATATGTGTCAGAAACTGCATTAAGCGAAGAAACATTAACAGTGATGTCAGATATGGCAGAAAGTTTAGCAGCAAAGGCAACAACATTTATGGAAGAAATCCGTCCAGTCAGAAATCATATGTGTGAACGTATTTTTGCTGAGATTGAAGATGTAGAATTGAATGGACACAAAGATCATCATCTCACCAATCATTTAAATATCAGAATCAAAAATGTATCTGCAGCAGTTGTACAGAAAGCTTTGAAAGAAGAAGGAATTGAAGCAGGAATCGGAACAAATTCTAACATTCTTGCAGCAATCGGAAGAAGTAAAGCTGAAAGTGCAGAATCCGTTTCATTCTCATTGAAAGCAGGAACAACGATGGAAGACGCAGACAAGATCGTTGACAGCTTAAAAGAGATCGTGACAGGAGAAAGAACTGTATTATAAAACAATAAAATCACCTAAAAAAGGAGTCAAACAAATGTTAAATTTACCTATGGATCATATCGGACTTCATTGTTCTGATGTAGAATTAAACGCAAAATGGTATCAGGAAGAATTAGGATTTAAAGTTGCAGGAAAATTCCCTGGAATGGGCGGAAGAAATGTATATTTCCTTGAAAATCCTCAGGATGGAAAAATGTATGAAATCTCTCAGAGAGACCAGCTTCCAGGAGGTGCAACAACAAGAATCGACCATATCGCATATCGCTCATCTGATCTTGAAAAAGATTATGAATATTGCAAAGTAAACGGATATAAGATCGTATCAGACGGAATTGAGACAAGCCTTAACTTCTGGGAAAAAGGATCTCGCTGCTTCAAGATTGAAAGTGCTTGTGGAGAAGTGATTGAAATTTGTCAGAAGATTAAATAGTTTCGATAAGACAAGTTTTAAATAAAGAAACGCTAGTTTAGACAGTTGTTAAAACTAGCGTTTCTTTATTTAATGTGCACCCGGTGGGGAATGTTTCTAAATTTTTTAGGATAAAAAGCGGGAATCCTCGGTAATTCAATTGCCGCAGATGAAAGCGCGTAACCACAGGTTACATTGGAGACTTTAACGTCTCCTCTTTTTTGAATTTTTAAATAGAACACTTGTTCTTTTCTTGGAGATGTGGTACACTATGTGTATGAAGGAAAATTTAATTCATTCCTGATCATAAAAGTAGCTGTGTAACCTCAAAAAGGTAGCAGTAAAGGTGTCATGGACGCACCCAGAATCTGTATGGCGAAGCCATATATATCTGATGCTCGGTAATTCAATTACCGATGTAGTTCACTTCACTGGGTATAATGTCATAAATGGTTGACAAAGCAGAAATAGTAAAGATCAGAAAATCAACAATATCCCATGTTTCAACTTCGTTAAAGAAATTGGAAAACAAAGGACTTGTTGAAAAAATACAAAGTAAAGACAATAAAAAGCATATTGAAATTATTTTGTTAGATAAGGCAGAACTGATCATAGAAGCAGGACATAACGCACAAAAACAGTTTGCAAAAAATGTTTTAAGTGGATTAACAGAAGAAAAACAGGTCTGTATCAATATATTTGACAAGATCTGTAATAATGCAGAAGAACATTGAAAAGTATCAGTGCAATTGAAATGTTCAAGGCATATCCACAATTAAAACAGTTCTACTCTCGTTGTGGAGTATTATGGTCAAGAGGATAT
>OGXW01003635.1_pt1 | contig 10035 bp, 8 predicted proteins | sample 1576341 | NCBI WGS metagenome assembly OGXW01 (sample SAMEA3541592, study PRJEB24748) | human gut metagenome | biome: human gut; feature: human-associated habitat; material: faeces | place: China | collected 2012
CCAGTAAACTCCCGAAATGCTGCTGTCATTACATCCACGTCCCTTGCTTTAAAAAAGACAAAGTATCTGGGTGGATCTACGGACTTATCACGCTTCAGGCTAAAATCAATGCCATATTTCTTCGCCACTTTCTCAAAAGCCTTGATATTATTATCCGTGATCTCAATATTGGAAAGCTGTACGTTCTGCTGTGCCAGCTTCTTCATGCTCTGCTTTCCATGGTATTCTTTATCCGGCGGTCCTTTTGTCTGCTGCTGTTTTCTTGATCTTTCCTCCTTTTCTTTTTCCATTGCAGCCAGGAATCTTATCATTGCCTGTTTTAATAAGCGAACTGTTACTTTGCCACCGGTAATACACAATGATACCGTTTTCTCATTTACCTCCTCCTGCACCTGAATCACTTCCTTTCCGTAAAATCATATATTTCCTTCATACATATCGTGCTGTACCAGAGATGAATAATAATTGCTGATCGTTAATGGTGCATTATACAATACTGCCAGCAAATATTGCCTCATGTTCAATACCTTACTGGTATTTTCCTTCATACAGTGAAGAACAAATCGCATATGTTCTGAATCCAATTTCAGAAACTGACTTTTTACAACGGAAAGTGGTTTTCTGTCTCCTCCAATCCGTATAAATTCCTGTTCCGAGCACACCACATCTACCATCAGACCGACAATTTCATCCAACATCTGCTGGTTAAACTCATCTACAATGTAGGCATAGCCAATATTCTCTTTAATAATCTGCTGATAGGCACTACGCTCTGCCTCTTTTCTTTTCATTTCACTGCTATCCGAATAGAATGAATGATACTCTGTATCGTTATTCTCAGTATTACTATCCTCTATATCATTACCTGGCAATTTGCACCTGTCTGTATCGGTCATTTCTGCCTTTCCTGACAGGTCATTTTGACCGTACTGCAAGTTTCCTTTTAACCTGTCTGGTGACACACATTTTTTTACATAAATTCTATCGGGATTTCCTAATCCCTGCCTGACTCTTGTAATCAACCCGATTCCTTTTCTGTCATCCAGTTCTTTTAACAGGCACCGGACTTTTTTCACTCCACATCCCATAAGTCCTGAAATCTGTTCCTGTGAAAAATAGATATATACTTTGCCCTCTGCATCCAGCCATCGGTTCTTCATAGATAACTGCATACGGTCAAGCAATAATCCATACAGCAATTTTGCCTCACAGGATAAGTTTCCAAATACCGGGCTTACAAAAAGAATCTTAGGAATCCGGTAGAACGTGTACTGCTCGGCTTCCTCCCCATAATGATATGGAAAGGCATATGTACGATTATCCAAACTTCTTCTCTCTCTGTTCTTTTAATATTTTCGCCATGCAATAGCCAATGCAGGGACTTTTCCCATATGGGCAGCCTTTACATGGAACCCAGTAGCGATGAAGCGGATCTGGGTCAGGCGGCTTCTCCGGAAGCTGATAAAAACATCTCATCTGCCTGCATTCTTTCTTCTTCTCATTCCAAAAGTAACAGTATTCACAGGACTTCGGCTTGTCTTCTGCATATCTAATCATCGTCTCCTTCCTGCTCCCTTCTTTTACTCATTCGTTCCAACATCTGATCCTCCTGTGATGCCACTCTCAGACAGCAGTACATTACAAAATTAACCGCTGCAATAACCGCTACTCCTGCAATAATCAATATCTGTTTCAAAATACATTCCCCTTTCATTTTTTCTTAGTATTAGCAAAAAGAGGACATTTATGAATCAATTCTGTCCATAAATGCCCTCCTGGTCAAAGGTTTCTTATTTCTTTTTTCTCACTACCCACACTGCTGATACTGCACCTGCCATACCTGCTACTGCAAGCAGAATCCAAAGAAGCATGTGTGTATCATCACCTGTTTTCGGTGTATCTGTTACCTGTGTGGTTGGGTTTTCCGGCACTGGTGTTTCTGTTGGTTTTGTTTCATCCTTCATAACTACTTTCTGGATTTCCCCAGTATCTTCAACTGTAAACTTCACGTCCTCAGCTATCAGATAACCATCCGGGGCAGATTCTTCCCGAAGTGTATACTCCCCAATCGGAAGCATTTCAATGTAATGCGGTTTCTCCTCAGAAGTCCAGCTCTCTACCGTTTTACCGTCTTTGTCGAGAATTGTCAGTTTTGCTCCTGGCAGTTCTTTACCGGAAATATCCGCCTTAGAGATTTCTACCTTCGTCACATCATCTTTCATTTCAATTTTCTGCGGTTTTGCAGTATCTTCAATGGTAAAGGTAATGCTTTCTGCTGTTACATAACCGTCTGCCGGTTTTGTTTCTGTCAGAGTATATTTGCGTCCTACTACCAACTCTTTGATGATATGAGCTTCTTTGCCGGAAGTCCAGGAATCTACCACCTTACCATCTTCATCAGTTACCTGAAGTTTTGCCCCTTCCAGTTCTTTTCCATCTGTCAGAGATGTCTTGGTAACTTCAATTACAGTAGGCTCGTCCTCAAAAGTAAAGGAATATGTTACTTTTTCCTTGTCTGCACCTTCATATTCGAACTTAAACTCCTGTACTTCATCTGTTGTTGCAAAGCCAGGTGCCGCAGTGGTTTCTTTGATATAATACTCAAAGCCAATCGGCAGATCTGCCGCAAATGTCAATTTACCCTCTTTATCAGTTGCAAGTTCTTCAATCACAGAATCCGCTTTCAGAATCACCTTTCCATCAGCACCTGTGATATCATTTTTCGCACAAAGAGCAAACACAGCCCCTTCCAGCACTCGATCAGAATCTTTCTCTTTTTTCACAACTTCTACCTCAGCTTTCTGACGGTTGTTCTGCCAGTCAGCAGAGTAAGTTACTTCTGCAGTATCCTGATCTCTGTATGTCAGATCAATTTCTCTTGCCTTATCATCAAGGACAAAACCATCCACCGTAGCTTTCTCTTTTACATAATACTTGCCAAGCGGAAGTCCTGATACTTTGGCAACTCCGGTATCATCCGTCATAATGGTTGCTACCAGTTCATCTTTTTTGTAGTAATCCTCACTTTCTCCATCAGCCGCTTTCACGTCTTCCAGTGCATAAACTTCAAACGTAACGTCTTTCAGATTTCCTGTCACATACTGGAATAAATGACTGATCCAGCCACCCACAGAATCCAGTGGGGTCACTTTATCCAGGAACTCTCCATTTTTATTAATAAGAATTGTTCCTGTTGGCACATCATCTTTCATTTCCACCTTCTGGATTTCTCCGGTATCCTCGATAGTAAAAGTAATTTCTTCTGCTTTCAGATACCCATACGGAGCCAGTTCTTCCCGAAGTGTATAGGTTTCTCCTACGGTCAGACGTTCAATCAGATGTTTCTCACCCTTCACAGATTTCCATGTGTCAACTACATTTCCATCCTTATCCAGCACAGTAAGTGTCGCACCAGATAACTCTACTCCTGTCGTAAGATCAGACTTGAAAACCTCAATTTTGGTCGGCTGATTCTTAAATACAGAAGCAACCTGTACAACTTTTACTTCCTGTCCCAGATATTCAGCTTTCACTTCAATCACTTCATCAGAAGATACATAGCCATTCGGTGCTGCCAGTTCTTTGATATAATACTCTCCAAATGGCAGATCCTGTGTAAATACAGCCTTTCCATTCTCATCGGAAATTGCGGTTCCAATTAGTGTATCAGCTTTCACGATCACTGTTCCATGAGCTTCTATATCTGCTTTTGCATACAGTCCAAATTCTGCTCCTGCAACTGGTGCTTCATTATCCGCATCCTGCTTAACCACTGAAATTTCCACTTTCTGACGTTCATTGTCAAATGTAGCTGTCTGTTCGATCACTGGTGTTTCCTGGTCTTTGTAAGAGAAAGTAATTGTCTGTGCTTCGCTATTTAAAACAAAGCCTACCGGCGCAAACGTTTCCACAATCTTATAACTTCCAAGTGGAAGATTCTTCAGGACCGCTTTTCCATCTTTATCGGTTGTAACAGTTTTTACCAGATCACCTGCTGCATATTCCAGAATACGGTTTCCATTATCGTCTTTCTGGAAATCTGCGGTATAAATGTCCTCTGCTGCATAAATTTCAAACTCTGCTCCTTCCAGATTTTCTGTCTGATATGTAAAATCATCTTCAAATCCATCCAGAACTTCGCCTTTCTTCACGATAGTCAGTTCTCCCTTAACCGGATGATTCTCATAAATCACTTCGATGATCACATCCCCGGAAGTTCCTTCCATCTGATACGCAGTGTTGGAATCCACTGTTACTTCATAGTAATTTTCGTTCAGCGTATAGCCAAACGGTGCATTTACCTCCTCAATACGGTACTTTCCAATTTTCAGATTCTGCGGAAGAATCAAATATCCCTGCTCATCTGTAAAATAAGACTTATGTTTCACCGTAGTCGGATAAGTGGTAACCTGTTCTACATACTTCTTATTATCCAGATCATAGATTTTGAACTCTGTATTTTTCTGTAAAACTGGCTTTTTCGTCTCATCATCCTGCTTGATAATCTTTAACTTCGCTTCAAATTCATCATCCAGAAGTACACGCCATGTCTGTGGTGTGTTTGGATGGTTCTCTGTAATGCGAACTGTAAAATCATCCACCGGAGTATAATTGTGCGGTGTCGTTGTTTCCCGTACAATATAAATTCCATACGGAAGTGCAATACTGCAAGCATATCCTTTTTCGTCTGTAAAGATTTCTGTCGCACCATTCTCTCCAATTACAACCGGCGTAGCGGAATCAAAATCATAACTTCCGTCCGCTTTCTTTGTCAGAGAAGACTCCAGATAAGCACTGAATCCTGCTCCTGCCAAAAGATCAGCGTCTGTCTTGCCATTATTGGCTGCTTTAATAATCTGGAATGGCTGTTTGATTACCTGTTCCAGTGAAGTACAATCACGTTTGACCTCAGCAACCAGATCCCCTTCATAGTTGCAAACCAGGTCATACTCATTTTCATCTGCCAGATAGCCAACAGATGGACTAATCTCCTTGACAAAGTAATCTCCCAGGTACAGATTATCCACAGAAGCCTGTCCATTCTTATCCGTAGTCAGTGTAGCAACCTGTTCCCCTGCTTTGTAGATTACACCAGTCGCGCTGTCCGGATGAACAATATCATTACGGGCATACAGTCCATATACTGCTTTTTCCAGTGTTGCGTCTCCCTGTGCAACTGCCTGTTTCGTCTCAGCGTCTCTCTTTTCCAGAGTAATCTTAGCTTTAACTCTCTCATTCACAAACGTATGTGTAAATGAAACTTTAGGCTCATTATCATTGGTGTACGCAAATTTGAACGTATATACATCTTTTGAATTTCTCAGATATTTCTCTGGTGCCTGTTCTTCTTTCACTACATAAGAAAATCCAATCGGCAGATCTGCGGTAAATGCTGCTTTTCCATCTGCTCCAGTTGTCGCTTTTTCAATCAGTGTTCCTTTCTTCACAACCACTGTTCCATCTGCATTTGCAATGTCACTGCCAGCATACAGAGCGAAGATACCTCCAGATAACGGATTTTCTGTATCGTTATCCTTTTTCACAACATTCACATCTGCTTTCTGTCTGTCATTTGTAAATGTCACATCAGAAAATACAACTTCCACGTTCTGTCCTGCATAGGAAAGCGTTACTTCTTTTTCTTCTCCTGCATTGTAGAAGTTCTCCGGTGCCTGCATTTCCTTTACAACGTAAGTTCCAAGATGCAGATTTTTCAGAACACAGGCTCCATTTTCATCCGTGGACAGATTTTCTTTTACCAGATCACCCTTGCTGTAAATCTTTGCCCCATAAGCAGACATAATATCCGCTCCGGCATATACATTATATACTGCACCTTTCAGGCGTCTGTTTTCATACTTAAATGTAACACCACTGTCACTAACATCTGCACCAGCAAGAACCTGACCTTCTTTATATACTGTCAGTTCTCCAAGCTGTTCCTTGTCCGGTACTGTTGTGGATGTAGTCTTACTTGCTACCAGCTTCACATTGTAAGCTGTCGTATTAAGTACATAGCCTTTCGGTGCTGTGATTTCTTTCAGATATACGGTATCCTGTGTTTTTACAATCGTTGCAGAAGATTTGCCACTGCTGTCCGTTTCTGGCATTGTAGTAATCAGATTTTTGCAATCCGGATCGCTGTAAATACCAAATACAGCACCAGCAAGGTTTACATCTGCTGTGGAATCTTTTTTCACAACTTCAACGGTTGCCAGTTCAATCCATGATACTTTGAAGTCCACATACTTTTCATCATCCACACCTTCTCCAAATACCAGTGCCAGATCCTGTGTTCCAGATCCTGTGGTAATCTTATAAGCAGAATAATCTTTTGTAATGCTTCCCTTCATGGTAGATGACCAGCTCTCTGCCACATCACTTACCTGTGTCAGTGGTGCAGACAGATAAAACTTTGTGCCACCACAGATTTCAACGCTTTCTCCGGCTTTACTTGTTTTTCCTGTTGTCAGGTTATGAAGCTGTACCCCTGCCGGAAGTTTCATGGTAATTGTCTGTAATGTATCGGCATTAAAAGTAATATCCTTTGTTCTCTGACTGTTACCATCTACATAGGCTTTTACGTTTGCATCAGAAAAAGACATTGCCACTGACGGAATATCCGGTTGAGAAACGCAATAATTATAAAGTTTCTTTGCAAGATTCTGTGCAGTGCTGTTTGCACCTGAAAAAGCGTCCCCACTACCATTTGCATAAGATGCTGCGAGGTGTACCAGAATAAATCTGGCTCCGGCACTTAAATTTCCATATCCATTCTCTTCTGTAAAGAATCCATCATCTCCAGATGCCTTTGTACCGTAATAACATACTTTCGCAAGTGCCTTGCCATCTCCAACCTTATTGATCGTGTACGTTCCAGTACCAGGTCCCGGCTTGGATGGCTGTACACAGTATGCTGTGGCAGATACATTACCAAATTTCACAGTATACTGATAAGTAAGGTAACTACCATATCCATAATCTGCGTAACGATACATGGTTCCCCTTGTAACAGAAACCTGCTGTGAACTTCTTGCATTTCCTGCTGAAGCCATAAAGGTTATGGTTTCTCCTGCATCCATTGCATACAGATCAATTCCATTACTTTCTGCCTGTTCTAATGCTTCTGAAACAGTCAGTCCAGTTTCGGAATCAATCTCGTTCTCTGTTTCCCGGTGCGAATCTGAATCGTCATCACTCAGCTCCGTATCTCCTGTATCGCCATTGTCATCAACTACAATCTCAGAAGAACTTTCTGACTGCTGCTCTGTTTCCGGCTCTTTCACTGTGATATTTCTGCTGATTCTATAAGATGGATGTCCGCTAACCGGCTCCACAGCATACACAGCCTTATAGGTATCCGGTGTGTGAGTGTCAAAATCTGCACCATCTTCATTCTTTGCCTCATGGAATAAGATTTTCATTTTGCTTTCATCTACCCCTTCGATACCGGACAGATCTACTTCCACCTCAAATTCCTGTCCATAGGCAAGTTCAATGTCATTTGCTGCCACAATTTCATCTGAATCAAGTGAATTCTGGACATCTTTTAATTCCGGATACTGCTGTTCAAACGGTATTTCTTCCGGTTCTAATTCCGATGCAGAAACAGCTACTGGCTGAACGATTACAGACGCTAACGTGGCAACTGCCATGACTCCTGATAAGAATCTTTTGAACTTCATTTTCATTTTGACTTAATCCTCTCTTTCTTCACTTATCATCGTTTTTCTTTTCAGCAGGTCTGTACCTGCACTATCCAATCATTGAAACCACCTCCCTGACAACTTTATCTGTTACTGATACCAATTCATTGATAACAGCACATGCATATGGCGGCACCTGCACGAAGCGAAGCACCGCCACATGGTATCTGCTGTCATCTCCGTTTATGGAAATAACAGTTTTAATAAGGATCAAGCATTTAAGCCGCAAGAGGTAATTCGTAATCTTTCCTGCAAAGGGTGCCTCCCATCTGTATCCCCTCACGTTTTCACCGGATTCCGCCGCAAGAATGCGTAGCTGAAAAATTCCGGGTATCCTCTCGCTGCTGGTATGAAATTGTCAAGGTTCAAGTCCGGGTTTTCTTTCTGAAGAATTAACCCTTCACCTATAAAGCCCGGCAGAGGGGCTTTACCAACCCCCTCTCGCAAACTTTTTTATTTTTTTCTCAAATTCTTTTTCTTATCGGTTTCGGAATCTGCTGTCAGACTTGCACTAAGTCTTGCAAGTGCCTTCTTTCTTCTGTTGTTGACTGCTGCTGAACTGATACCATGAATCTCTGCATATTCCTGAAAGGTCTGGTGTTCAAAATAAAGAGCATAAACAAGTTCTCTCTGATTTGATGTCAGCATATTCATCATGTTTTCTGTCATCATCTGCTGAATAATCATTTCTTCCATATCCTCGTCTTCCGTTTCACATAACTGCATTTCTTCCATAGCAGAAGATAAAGAAATACAATGTTTCTGATTGCGACTGTCCAGATTGATACTCAGGCGATCCTCTCCATGAAGAAGGAAACGCAGATACCATTCCGCTTCTTCAAAATAGGATTCATCCAGGTCACATCCATAACTACTTCCAGCCACGGATGAATAGCGGTAGCCGGAAATATCTTCAATTGGAAATACCGTTACCCGACTCATTGCCTCATAAACTACATATCCATTCTTATAAACCGTGATCGTAACCAGATCGGTATCGCTCTTTATTACTTTCTGAGCAATAACCGGAGCCTTACCCTCTCGTAAACTTTTAGGAGTCGGCTTCTTTGCACCTTTCTTCGGGGACTCTATCATTTCTTTTAATTTTCTGAGTGTCAGCATGACAACCACCTTTCTGTCTTTCGGCACCGGGCTGTCAGCAGACAAAAAAAGCAGCAAAAAAAGACTCCGATCTGCCCGGTTTTTTTTATACCGAGCGACTTGCGAAGTCTCTCCTTGCTGCTTTATGTATCAATCAGCTATACAGGCAAAGCCTGTCAGCAGATTAATCAGCGTTCATATTGTCTCTTACTGCTTGTGTCGCAGTATTTTCAGAGCTATCAGCTTTTTCATCCAAAAGAAAGCTAAAATCTCCCATTGAATCGTAGGGCTGGTGTCTGATAAATTCTAAGTATTCATCTCTGGTCATTGCTTGTACCTCCTCTCTTTTTGATATATTAATGGTAGCAATTCTCCTGTCAAAGAACCAGCCCAGTACTGTCCGAATTAAGCGGCAATAGCGGACAAAACTGTCCGAATTTTGGGCATAAAAAAACGACCATTCAGATTCTACTGTAATGATCGCCATCAGCTTAATTTTCCACCCATTAACTCTATTAATGTCATATCGCCCTCAAGATTTTTTTCTGCACGCTCCATCATTTTATTTCTAAGATTTTCATCTGGAATATTGTATATTTTTTCTATATATGCCAGTAATCTTCCCACAATTTCATTTTCTTGGTCTGACACATTTTCAGCCTTAAAATGAACAGACGTAACCTCTCTTTTTCCGCACTCCTCCTATGTAATATTTTCCTTAAACCATGATTCTGGCTTACCTGTAATTTTAGCTAAATCAGAAGCATATTTAGTAATAGGTCCCTTTCCTGCAACCATTCTGTCAACTGTTTTTTCAGAAAGGTTTAGTAGCTCTGCAAGTTTGGCATGTGTCATATTATTCAAATCATCCAAACAGCTTTGTATATCTTTTCCAATATCCATGCGTGTTCTTAGTTTTTTCCCTGCCGACCCCAAGACAAGCTACCTCCTTTCTGAACCGATTTTCTGTATTACTGCCTTATAAATGAAGACAATTATAGCCGGACGAAATGATTGACATTTCTATTCCGGCTATCTCATACATAAAATCCGTTTCAGAAAAAAGTAGTACTTACGTTTTCAGACTTTTATCCTGTATTACCTTCGCAAAATAATTTTTCTGCGTTTATCGTCAACACGTAACCGCCTCCTGCCAAGTACTTTCTCAGCAGAGACTTTCCCCCAACTACCGCTATCATTTCGTTGTTTACCGTTATATAATTTTCAA